>Ga0209339_1000210_pt1 | contig 22251 bp, 18 predicted proteins | sample OlaalgELextract3_FD_187376 | JGI IMG/M metagenome (GOLD analysis project Ga0209339, IMG submission 187376) | Olavius algarvensis symbiont microbial communities from Tuscany, Italy - Type A ELBA extract 3 (SPAdes) (version 2) | ecosystem: Host-associated > Annelida > Digestive system >... | reverse complement strand
TAACCTGAAGCACAGCAGATTGCTGCTTTAACCAATTTTTCAAAGAACATTGACCAAATTTAAAATGTTGGACCTACAATTTTGTAATTTATTCTGATCAATTTTAAGTTTATGCGCAGGCTCTATAGTCCAGGTAAGAGCATTGCTTCTGGCCGCGAGCGACTAGTCAAATCTTAGAAAAGAAACTAATGAACATCGAACGTCCAACATCGAACATCGAATAATGTATTCTGCCAGTCGTGAGCTTTTTTGTCGAACGGTCTATATAATTTTCTGACAGGATCAACTGGATCAACAGGATAGAGGCCTACCAGCCAAATAACAATCCTGTTAATCCTGTTATCCTGTCTAAAAAGATCCAGTTGAATTCGATCCTGGGTTATATAACCACGAAGAACACGAAGAGCACGAAAGAAAGACAGAACCTATGGCGACTCCCTCTTCTGGTCCTTCGTGGTGATAACTGAAGTACTTGAGCTTTCTGAATAACCGGAATAGGCAAAACCATGTCAAAGGAATATACACGGCTTCTGGTTGACGATCAGGGTGAGATTTGTTGGGTAACCATCAATCGTCCGGGTGACCGCAATTCCATTGACAGCATCCTCATGCAGGAGCTGGAAGACCTGCTGACTGAAGTTGAGGGAACTCAAACCCGTGCCGTGGTGTTTCGCGGTGCCGGTGAGACCTATTTCATCGGCGGCGCTGACGGCATCGAAATGATGCAATGCGATCCGGCGGGGGCCCGGGCATTTTCGGGCCGGATTCAAGATTTATTAAACCGCATGGAGGCCAGTCCGTTAATCCTGGTGGCCGCAATTAACGGATTGTGCTTCGGGGGGGGCTTCGAATTTGCCCTGGCCTGCGATCTTCGCCTGGCTAGTGAAACAGCCCGCATCGGCCTGCCGGAAGTCAAAGTCGGACTCATTCCCGGCGGCGGTGGAACCCAACGCCTGCCCCGGCTGGTGGGCACCGGTCGTGCCATGCAGATGATTCTCTCCGGCAAACTCTATTCCGGCAAAGCTGCCGTCGATATAGGGCTCATTCACAACGTGGTGTCCGCGGATGCGTTGCGCGACGAAGCCGCTAAAATGCTGACGCCGATATTCCGCAACCCCCAGTATGCGCTTTCGCTGGCGAAACGCGCCGTGCAAGCGGCCCAAGGCCATATCTTGAACGAGGGGCTTAAAGTTGAAAGCGAGGCCTCCAGCCGGTGCTTCGACCAGGACTATTTCGTCAATTTGATGATACGGCAGTTTAAAGCAGGCGATCTGAAAACCACGACCCGGCTGCCGGATTGGGTGTATCAGGAAGGAAAGAATTCGGAATGAAAATTCTCGGAATTGCCGGTAGTCTGAGGTCCAAAAGCAATACCCGGCTTTATGTGGAAAAGGCATTGAGCGTCTTGCAGGTTAAAGATTTTGATACCGAACTGATCTCTCTGCGGGGCAAAACCATCAATCCCTGCAATGGTTGCTACGACTGTGTTAAGAAAGGTTACTGCACCATTGAAGATGATGATTTTGCCGATATCCTGGAAAAAATGAGAACGGCCGAAGGCTTGATTCTTGGATCGCCGGTATACTTGAGCTCGGTGGTGCCGCAGATGATGGCGCTTCTGGCCCGGGCCACTTTCGTGGCCTACTGGAACGATAAATTTTTTAGCGGCAAAGTGGGCGGCCCGATTACCGTCGCGCGGCGTGCCGGCCACAATCTGGCTTTTTCCCAACTGTTGTTGTGGTTTTTCATCAATGGTGTGACGGTCCCCGGATCCACCTACTGGAACGTCGGCATGGCTGGAACCGGTGGTGCGCGGGATGCCGAAGGCGATGAAGAAGGGTTGGCAACGGTGGTTAATTTCGCCCATAACATGGCCGGGGTGATGCACAAAATTTTTGGCTGAATCGAGGAGATGCGATGAGCGTACCGGGTATCGGTTCCTGGCTGGTAAAAAGAGAATTGTTGACGCCCGCAAAAGAGGCGGTAGTAGACGGTGAGTTGCGTCTCAGTTATCGCGAACTGAACCGGCGTGTCAACCGACTGACAAACGCGCTGCTGGGCCTGGGCCTGCGAAACGGCGACCGCATAGCCGTTCTGTCTTACAACAGGGTGGAGTTTATCGAAATTATCATGGCTGCCGCCAAACTGGGTTTGATCCTGGTGCCCTTGAACTGGCGGCTGACGGCCACCGAGCTGGCATTTATCTTAAAAGACAGCGAGGCTGAAACCCTGCTTTTCGATTCTGACCTGGCTGAGCTGGTCGAGGGCGTCAGCGCGAAAACCGCTCTCAAGCACTATCTGGTAATCGGCGGTGGCGACCGATCGAATGCCCACCGTTATGATGCCATGCTGTCCGCGCAGTCCGAAAGTGAACCCACGCCGGATGTCATCCCGGATTTGAATACACCGCATATCATTATCTACACCGCCGGCACCACCGGACGGCCGAAAGGTGCTGTCCTCAGTCAGGGTGCCAGTTTTTGGAACGTGCTGAATCTCAACTTGCCCCTGGATTTTACGTCCCAGGATCGCAACCTGGTGGTACTGCCCATGTTCCATATCGGCGGCATTGGGTTGTTTACCTTGCCGATGCTCTACAATGGCGGCACCGTCGTCATTCAGCGCACGTTCGATCCGGTCCAAACCCTGGCGCTGCTCGAGGCCGAAAACATCACGCTGTTCTTCGGCGTACCGGCCATATTTCTGGCGCTGATTCAGCACCCGCAATTTGATGGCGCTGCCTTTGACCGGGTGCGGGTGGTCATGAGCGGCGGTGCACCGCTGCCCGTCAGCCTCGTCAAGCAGTACCACGATGCCGGGATTGCCCTCCAGCAGGGATTCGGTATGAGCGAAGCGGCGCCCAGCATTGCCACGCTGGAAAAAGACCTGGCGCTGGCCAAAGCCGGTTCCATCGGCAAGGCCGTCTTTCACCTGGATGTCCGCATCGTCGATAATGAAATGAAGGCGCTGTCGGCCGGAGAGGTGGGCGAGCTGGTCCTGCGGGGGCCCAATTTGCTGCAGCGCTATTGGAACCGGCCGGAGGCAACCGCCGAGGCCTTCAGCGGCGACTGGTTTCACACCGGCGACCTGGCGCGGATGGATGGGGATGGTTGTCTTTATATTGTCGAACGCAAAAAAGACATGTTCATCTCCGGCGGCGAGAATGTCTATCCGGCCGAGGTGGAAGACGCGATTTATGAAATGCCGCAAATCGCTGAAGCAGCCGTTATCGGTGTGCGGCATGAAAAATGGGGGGAGGTCGGCCGGGCGGTCATTGCCCTTAAAGCAGGCCGGGACCTGACTGATGAGGCCGTCATCGCGCACCTGCAGGGACGATTGGCCAGGTATAAAATTCCCAAGAACGTGGTATTTGTGAAGCAGCTGCCCCGCAATGCGGCCGGCAAGGTGCTAAAAAATGAGTTGCGGGACCAATATGCGGTAGTCGATTGAAGAATGAAGATTTAAGATTTAAGATTGAAGAATTGTTGTATTTTATCTATTTTAGTTTTCTTTCATCATCGAAAAAACAATATTAGCTAAGAGAGGCATGAAATTTATCCGAACATAGCAAAAATTCTACACCGCGGGCGTTGCCCGCCGTAGGCAGACGAGATAGCGGCATATAACGGGCCATTACTGCCCTAAATCAGTGTCGTTGAAATCAACGGAAGGTTGGTTTCGGATACATAACCGCAGATAAACTGCTCTCGCTGTGCATCAACTAACGATGTATTTGACAACCTGAAAGGAGGCCTAAAATGATCGTGAAAAAGTTGCACCATGTAATCGTGTTGAGTATTTTGATTTTAGCCTTTGTATTTCCGGCGGCCATGGCTGCCGAGCCCATCAAAATCGGCATCATTCAAGGGTTGAGCGGTGCTTATGAGATTTATGGGAAAGCGGAGGTAACCGGATTTAAAATGGGGTTGGAGTATTTCACCAACGGCACCAACAAAATCATCGGGCGGGACGTCGAGATCATTGCCGAGGACACCCAGATCAAACCGGCCAGGGGTAAGATGCTGCTGACCAAGCTTTACAGCGACGATAAAGTGGATATCGCCGTGGGACCCACCAGCAGCGGCGTGGCGCTGGCCTGCCTGCCCGTGGCCGAAGAATTCAAGAAGATCCTGATCGTGGAGCCGGCGGTAGCGGATTCCATTACCGGTAAAAATTGGAACCGCTACATCTTTCGAACCGGTCGTAATTCCGGTCAGGATGCGATCTCCAATGCGGTCGCCGTCGCCAAACCCGGCGTGAGCATCGCTACGATTGCGCAAGATTATGCCTTTGGACGGGATGGGGTTGCGGCTTACAAGCAAGCGGCTGAGAAACTCGGCGCCAAGATCGTCCATGAGGAGTATGCAGACCCCAAGGCCACGGATTTTACGGCCACGATCCAGAAGATCATCGGCGCGTTGAAGGATAAGCCGGAACCCAAGTATGTCTTTGTCATCTGGGCCGGAAAGGGCGGGCCGATACAACAGCTGGTTGCCAGCGGACTTGATAAATACGGGATCCAAATCACCAGCGGCGGCAATGTGCTGGCGGCCCTTAAAGCATGGAAGCCGCTCAAGGGGATGGTCGGCTCCATCTACTATTACTACGAAAACCCGGACAATCCCGTCAACGACTGGTTGGTCAAAGAACACCTGAAGCGCTTCAATGAACCGCCGGATTTCTTTACCTGTGGCGGTTTTGCGGCTGCCAGCGCCATTGTCAAGGCCATCACCAAGGCGGGCAGCACGGACACCGAAAAACTGATTGCCACCATGGAGGGTATGGTGTTTATGACCCCAAAGGGAACCATGGTTTTCCGCAATGAAGATCACCAGGCCCTGCAGTCCATGTTCGCGTTTAAGCTGGATGTAAAACCGGATGTGGAGTGGGCGGTCCCGGTTCTCCTGCGGGAGATGTCTCCCGCCGAAACGGCGCCTCCGATCATGAATAAATGATAAGCACAATCTTCAAATTGATGTATGGGGTCGACAACGCACCGACCATTGATCATGCATGATGCCTGAAGGCCTGGAAGCTGGGAGGCGTGAAGGCCAGGAGGCTTGGAGGCTGGAAGGCTTGGAGGCTGGAAAGCATGGAGGGCCGGAGACTTAAAAGCGAGCAGGCTGTTACACTGAATTTAATCGAACTTTTTTTTGCAGCGCCTCCCAGCTTCCCAGCTTCCCGGCTTCCCGGCTTCCCGGCTTGGAGGCTGGAAAGCATGGAGGGCCGGAGACTTAAAAGCGAGCAGGCTGTTACACTGAATTTAATCGAACTTTTTTTTGCAGCGCCTCCCAGCTTCCCAGCTTCCCAGCTTTCCAGCTTCCCGGCTTCCCGGCTTCCCGGCTTGGAGGCTGGAAGGCATGGAGGATCGGAGACTTAAAAGCGAGCAGGCTGTTGCACTGAATTTAATCGAACTTTTTTTTGCAGCGCTTCCCAGCTTCCCGGCTTCCCAGCTTCCCGGCTTGGAGGCTGGAAAGCGTGGAGGATCGGAGACTTAAAAGCGAGCAGGCTGTTGCACTGAATTTAATCGAACTTTTTTTTGCAGCGCTTCCCAGTTTAGGTAGGTTGGGTTGAGCCCGGGCTGAAATGTTGGGTTTCGTGCCTCAACCCAACCTACAAGAAGTAAACATTTATCGTGTTTTGATTTCAAGGGGCGAAACCCGACAAATCGATTCGGCGAGTTTTCGATCAACCACTAGATAGACAAATTGAATTATGCTGATGGGGGATTGCGTTTCTCCATCAGCGGAACGACCAACCATCGAACAGGTCAATATTGCCGGGTGTGAAATCCATCATTTAACCGGAGGAGCCCCTTAGTGGGCCCCGAGAAACGGAAATGGCTGCAATGAACTCGGAACCAATCATCGAAACTAAAGACTTGACCATCCGGTTCGGCGGGCATGTCGCCGTCGATCACGTGAACTTCAAAATGGAGCCCTTTACCCTCAAGTCCATCATCGGACCGAACGGGGCCGGCAAGACAACCTTTTTCAATATGCTGACCGGGCAGTATAAGCCAACCGAGGGCAAGGTCTTGCTAAAAGGCAACGATATCACCCGGCTGAGCACGGCGCAAAGAACCAAGCTGGGAATGGGCCGCTCTTTTCAGCTGACCAATATCTTTCCCCTTTTGTCCGTGCTGGAGAATGTTCGGGTCGCCATCCAGTCCCGTGAAGGGTTTGGGTTTAACTTCTGGAGAAGTTATCTTCATTTTTCGGCAGCGGAAGATGAGGCTTACGATCTGCTGAAGGAGGTCCTGCTGGATGATAAATGGCGCGCTACATCTGCCGAATTAACTCACGGGGAGAAACGCAAACTGGAGATCGCCATTTTGCTGGCGCTCAAACCGGAAATTCTCTTCCTGGACGAGCCCACGGCGGGCATGGGCCAGGAGGAAGTCCCGGCCATTTTAGAGATGCTTCAGCGCCTCAGGGAGGCCAGGGACCGGACCATGCTGTTGGTAGAGCACAAAATGGATATGATCATGTCGCTTTCAGACACGATCATGGTTCTGCAGGAGGGGCGAATTATCGCCGATGGCGAACCCGATGAGATCTATCGCAGTGAAGCCGTTCAAGAGGCATATCTGGGAGGAGGAACGACTCGTGAGTGACGCGATTCTGAAATCGGAGGCGATCCACACATTCATCGGCCAGCATCATATCCTGCAAGGGATTTCTTTTGAGGCCAAGGCGGATGCCGTAACCGTTCTGATCGGCCGCAACGGAGCGGGCAAGAGCACAACCCTCAAAACGATCATGGGGCTGACCCCGGCCACTGAAGGCGAAATCATATTCAAAGGTCAGGCAATCCAGTCCAAAAAGCCTTACGATATCGCGCGACTGGGGATCGGATTTGTGCCCGAACATATGGGGATTTTTTCTGACCTTACGGTGGAAGAAAACATGCAGGTGGCCATGCTGCGGGAGGATTCGGCAACCGCCGAAAGATTGGAAAGGGTCCTGGAGATGTTTAAGGCATTGCGGGATTTTTGGCGAGCCAAAGCCGGTATTCTCAGCGGTGGACAGAAACAGATGCTGGCCATCGCCCGGGCCATCGTCAACGACACCGCTTTGCTGCTGATCGATGAACCTACCAAGGGATTGGCGCCCATCATCATCAACGCCCTTATAGACGCCATTAACCAGATTAAACAGCAAAGCGTCGTTGTTTTGGTTGAGCAAAACTTCTACATGGCCAGCAGCGTGGGGGATTATTTCTACATTTTGGACGACGGAAAGGTCGTACACAGCGGCGTGATGGAGGAACTTGTTCAAAACGAGGAGATGCAAAGCAAATATCTTGGAATCTCCAAGACTGAGGAGTAGTGGGGATTATTTGTTATGACACAGACAGTATTTAAACGTTGGGGGTGGCAGCTCGCCGTCGGTGGGGCCATTGTTCTTTATCTGCTGCCAATTTTGGGCATGGACTTCAGTACCTATATGACCCTTACCATTGCGGGCCTCGCCATGGGGATGATGCTGTTTTTGGTGGCATCCGGGCTCAGCGTTATTTTTGGTCTCATGGATGTGATTAATTTTGCCCATGGGGTTTGCTTTGCCTACGGGGCCTATGTGGCCTTCAGCATCTTCAAATATTTTGGCGCATGGGTGGCTGCGGATTCGATCTTTCAGAACTTTTCGATCTTTTTCTTTGCAATTGTCGCCTCGGTCGCCGTTGTCGGCCTGGTGGGGGTCGTTGTGGAAAGGTTGCTGGTCCGTCGTGTATACGGTTCCCACCTGTTTCAGATCCTCATTACGTTCGGTGGAATGGTCGTGCTCACGGAACTGATTCGCGTCATCTGGGGACCGAATGACGAGGTGATGCCCAAACCCGGATCGTTTGACGGGAACTGGAACGTATTTGATATCATTATCTTAAAGTATCCCATCTATGCCATTGCGTTGGGTCTGATCGTATATGCGATCATCCAGCTTGTTCTAAGAAAGACAAAAGTCGGCAAAATCGTCCGGGCCGGCGTGGAGGATCCGGAGATGGTGCAGGCCATGGGACATAATATCTTCCTGTTATTTACCGGCGTTTTTGCGGTCGGCGCCGGGCTGGCGGCCGTGGGCGGGTTGACCATGGCCATCTTCACCCGGTCCGTTTATCCCGACATGGGCGGCGCCTACCTCATCTTCGCCTTCATCATCGTTATTATCGGAGGGTTGGGAAGTGTGACCGGATCCCTGGTGGGGGCTCTGATTGTCGGCCTTTCATACAATTATGTGGCCTATTTGCTGCCCCCGCTCGCAACCGGCGTCAATATCCTGATCATGGTCATTATACTGCTAATTAAGCCCACGGGCCTTTTTGCGGCAGGAAAGTAGGGAACCGGCATTCGGCTTTCGGCGCACGGCTTTAGACGAAGGATTGGGTACTGGGGATTGGGTATTCGGCGTTCGGCCTTCGGTGCTCGGTCGGGGTAGAAGAAAAGAAGGTGAGAAGTTAAGAAGTTAAGAAGTTGAGAAGATCGGAAGACGGAAGGATTAACGCCAAAGGTATAAGATATAAGGTATAAGGTGTAGGGTATAGGGTTTAAGGTAAAGGCATTCGGCTCACGGTGTGCAGCCGGGATAAGAGAAAAGAAGGTGAGAAGTTGAGAAGTTGAGAAGATCGGAAGACGGCTCATCTGGCTTCTGTCATCTGGCCTCTGTCATCCGACTTCTGTCATCCGACCTCTGTCATCTGACTTCTGTCATCTGAACTCTGTCTTCTGACTTCTGACACCCGTCACCTGACAGCATTTCCTGATTATTAACCCAATATTTGCTTAACTTATTTCTCAGGATTTATAGGGATAGTGCAATGGCAGAACAAACACCGGTTCAGATTTTTCGCAGGGAGGAACGGCAGCGACAATACCGCAGCGGTACGTTCTATTTGAAGGTCGCCATATTGTTCTTTTTTATCCTGGTGCCCTTCCTCTTTCCATCGTTTAAAACGCTGGATCTCGCATTGAAAATCATGATTTTTGCCGTCCTGGTAGCCAGCTTCGACGTTCTGCTCGGCTACACCGGCATACTCTCCTTCGGACATGTCATGTTCTTCGGTATCGGGGCCTACAGCGTGGGCATGCTCATCGGCAAATACGGCAGTCCGTCTTACCTCAATCTGGTTATCGGTTTTATTATCGCCCTGGGTGTCACGACCGCCCTGGCCTTGCTTGTCAGCTTTCTCTCCTTGCGGGTCAAGGCCATCTTTTTTGCCATGGTTACCCTGGCCATCGCCGAGTTTGCCATTATTTTGGCGACCAAGTTGAGTGGTTTCACCGGCGGCGAAGACGGCATCATTATGAGCATGCCGGGGATCTTCAAAGTATCGTTCAATATGGGAAAATTTCTGGGCGTTGAGATTACCGGAAGAATTTTAACCTACTATTTTATTCTCCTGTTCTGCCTTGGACTGTTCCTGTCAATGGTTCGTTTCATTCATTCACCGCTGGGCCGAACCATGCAGGCCATTCGCGATAACGAACCACGGGCAGAGGCCCTCGGTTACAAAACGTTTATCGTGAAGAGCATTTCGATTTGCTTCGGATGCCTGGTGTCCACCATACTGGGCGGGTTATATGTCATGTGGGTGGGATACGCGAATCCGGAGTCCGTCCTGGGTATTCCGATCATGCTCGACGTGCTCCTGATGGAGATTGTCGGCGGTATGGGGACTTTGTACGGCGGCCTCGCCGGCGCGGCATTTTTAGAGTTTGCGCATTCTTTCCTGCCCGATCTTCAGAATTTCGCCAAAAGCCTTTTTCCCGGTGCGCATTTTCTGCATGCGATCATGGAACGCTGGCTTCTTATCTTTGGAATTCTGTTTATTCTGGTCGTCTTCTTTTTTCCCAAAGGAATCATCGGATCGGCTCAGGATTATATAGCCCGGCGGAAGACCTGACAATATGAAATTTCGATTCATTACATACATATGACCCAGCTACTTATTAGGGACGACGAGTAAAATCGAAATTCGAATATCGAAACTCGAAACAAATTCAAATGACCGAAATATATTGTAGACTGATCCATGCTTTGTTTTACAATTCCCCTGCAGATGAATTTTACCAAAGATGGTATTCCATTTAATCTAATAACAAATAACCAATAACGAATAACTTGGTCCATGTTGGTGGTTGAAGATAGGGGGCTCGAATCATGATTTACGGCGACTGGATTGGACGCTGGGGGCGAAGTTTCCCCGATAAAGAAGCTCTTGTCGATGTCATCGAGAATCGGCGCTACTCATACGGCCAGCTGGCTGAAGATGTCAACCGTATGACCAATTTTCTGCAGCGGGATTTGAGAATCGGTTTTGGCGATCGGGTGGCCTGTCTGGCATTCAACCGGGCCGAATATATTAAACTTTTTTTAGCGCTCAGCCGGTTGGGTGCCATCCTGGTGCCGCTCAATTTTAGACTGGCGCCGGCCGAGTTCAATTATTTTTTGGAGGACGCCACCCCCAAGGCGATTTTTTTCGATCAGGCCCATCAGGATCGGGTGGACGGCTTCAAACGCCGGGTCGATTTAGGGCATTATGTCTGCTTTGACGATGATGAAACCGTCGGTCAGCCGCTGCCGCAAGTCTGGGCGTCGCTATCCACCGAGCCTCCGGACGAGGTCGCCGTCTCGCCGGATGATCCTCAGTTGATTATCTACACCTCCGGTACCACCGGGCTCCCCAAAGGGGTTATTCTGACCCACGGTATGCTGACCTGGAACGCCATCAACACCAATTTGGGCTGGGATCTGCGTTCGGAAGACAAAACCATCCTGCATGCGGCCATGTTCTACACGGCCGGTTGGAATGTCTTTACCCTGCCGCTTTTTTACTGCCGGGGATCAAACATTCTGATCAAAAGTTTTGAAGCGGATTTAATCCTGGAACTGATCGAACGGGAAGGGGTGACGACCTTTTTCGGCGTGCCGACCATGTTCCAGATGCTGATCGATTCTCCGAGATTTGCGTCTGTTGACTTTTCCAGGGTTCGCTTTATGGTGTCGGGCGGTGCGCCGCTGGGCCAGGATATTCTTGAAGCCTTTCAGTCCCAAAAATCCATTCGAATCTGGGAGGGTTACGGATTGACCGAAGCCGGCCCAAATAACTTTTTGGCCAATGGAAAGTTAGGTACGGTCGGTCATCCCATGCCGCATGTCGACGTGAAAATCGTCGATCCCGACGGCAATGAGGTGCCGGCCGGAGCGGAAGGGGAAATTTTGCTGCGGGGTCCCCACATCTGCGCCGGCTACTGGAACAAGCCGGAGGAGACGGCGAAAGCGTTTGACGATGACTGGTTTGTTACCGGGGATTTTGGCCGGGTTGATTCAGATGGACATTTTTCCATTGTCGGGCGGCTGAAGGACATGATCATTTCAGGGGGGGGCGAATATTTATCCGGCCGAGATTGAACGGGCCATTGAAGCCCATTCGGCCGTAGCCGGTGTCGCCGTTATCGGGGTGCCGGATGCCAAATGGGGTGAGGTCGGTAAGGCCGTTGTCGAGCTTCGCCCGGGATATCAGCTTGGCTTCGAGGAACTGCGGGATTTTTTGGCTGAACGATTGGGGAAATTCAAGATTCCCAAATATATGGTTGCAGTGGATGAATTGCCGCGTACCGTGGCTTCGGGCAAGGTCCAAAAGTTTGTTCTGAAGGAAAAACACGGCCGGGCCGACAATGAATAATTAGGAAGAATAGGTTTCAGGTGTTCCGCCGAAGGCGAACCGGCGGCCAAACAAACAACCAGTCTCATCTAATATTAAAAACTATAGTTCACCGCAGAGTTCGCAGAGGACGCAGAGAAAGAAAAATTAAAATATTCTCTGCGCTCTCCGCGTGCTCTGCGGTGAGATACTTCTTGAAAGCGGACCAAATCGTTTGAATGTTTGAATTTGAATCATTGTGATTTATTTGAGATTTGTAATTTGGGATTTTGCAGCATCTCCGTTTTCTTTTAATCGAACTATGGAATTGGAAATTTTTGATGAAAATTTTTGGGACACTTAGTTTCAGGGCGCATTGGGTCAGGAGCTTGGTATGAACTCGAAATCAGATCCCTTTTCCCAGCTAACCCAAAGAATCCTTCAAACCGGAAATCTGTATCTGGAATTCATGAACACGGTAATGGAAGCCACCCGGGCTGTTTTTACCGGGGAGGGCGGCGGCGGAACACGGGCCGAGATCCATGAAAACCTATCTCGCCATTTGCGGGAGTTTTATCAGGAAAGTGTCGGCAAATACTTTGAGGCTCCTCAATTGGGTATTTCAAGAGAAGCCCTGGAGCAATTCAATACCGCCATCAGCGCCTATCACGGATTTCTGGGGGAGACCGGAGATTTTCTAGCGACGTTCGGCACACCCCTGAAAAAGGCGATGGATCTTTTGCAGCAGGCGATCAAGGACCGGGAGGGTACAGACGGGGAATTCAAAAGTGCCAAGGACGTCTACAATTTAGCCGTCGAAATCCTTGATAAAGAATATGACGACTGGTTGAAATCACCTGAAGGCGTGCAGCGTGTTGCAATTGTGGTCGACAAATATATGGACTACCGCCGGAAGCTGAATCCGGTGAGAGACAACTGGTATAAATCGCTGTCGATTCCGACCCAAACCGAGATGGCGGATGTCTATAAGGGAATTTATGATCTGAAAAAAAAATCACGTCAACAGGATGCCGCTATTCGTAAACAGTCGGATACCATCAAAAAACTGAATAGCAAAATCCGCAAGCTCGAGATGTCTTTGGCTGAACCGCAGCCCAAAAAAAAGACGGCCGCATCCCGCCGCGTGCCCAATGAGAAGTAGACTGAAAGATCACCCTGATGTCGAAACAAAGTTTATTCCAGAGTCTGGAGCAAGAATTACAGGAGCTCCCGCAAAAGCTTTTGCGGGCCCAGGAAATTCTCACTGCTAAACCGGATTGCCAGGTTGCGGCAACCCCGGCCGACGTCGTGTATGCGGAAGATAAAATGCGTTTGCTGCACTATCGCCGTTTGCCGGACAAACAGCCTATTCATCGAACGCCGGTTTTGATCGTTTATGCGCTGATCAATCGCTACATTATGCTGGATCTGGAGCCGGGTCGAAGCTTCGTTCAAAATCTTCTCAAGGAGGGTCTGGATGTCTATTTGATTGATTGGGGCTATCCGACCGGCGCCGACCGGTACCTGAATCTGGATGACTACATCAACTACTACACCGACCGGGCCGTCGAATGGATCCGGTCTGAAACTAAGGTTAAAAAGATCAACCTGATGGGAGTGTGCATGGGCGGCACCTTCGCTGTGATTTATGCCGCCCTTCATCTGCAAAGGATTAAAAACCTGATTACGCTGGCGACACCGACTGAATTTGATATCGATGATGCCGTTCTATTTTCGTGGGCCAAGAAATTCGATGTGGACAAAATGATGGACAGCTTCGGCAATTTGCCGGGAGACCTGGCCAATATTCTCTACCTCCTCGCAACGCCCGTTGCTACGGTCAACAAGTACGTTCAGTTTTTGGAGAATGCGGAAAATCCCAGATTTGTCAGCACGTTTATGCGAATGGAAAAATGGATATTCGACAGTCCTGACATGGCCGGCGAGGTATTCAAGGAGTGGATCAGAGACATCCTGCAGCAAAACCTGTTGATCAAAAACCGCCTGGTCGTCGGGGGACGTCAGGTGGATTTGCGCAAGATCAAATGCCCCCTTTTGAATGTTTTTGGCAAGAGCGATTATCTGGCGCCCCCGTCTTCTGCCAAACCGCTTGCCAAGGCGGTGGGCTCCCAAGATGTGACCACCCTGGGTGTTGATACGGGACATGTCGGAATTTTTGTCGGCAGCACTTCTTACAAAACCATCATTCCGAACATTGTGAAGTGGATTAAAGAGCGGTAGGCTGATATCAGGCTGTATCTGACAACATGTCGAAAAAATATGAAGCTTCAGGTGTCTGTGTTCAGGTTTCAGCACTTTAAAAAAAATCAAATAACAAAACACAAATACCAAATAAATCACAAAACTGAAATTCAAAATACCAAACAATTGATCTTTGATCTTATTTGCAATTTGGTGCTTGTAATTTGTTATTTCCGGATTATCCGGGATGGGAGAATTCATCATGACTGAATTAACCATGAAACGCGTCAAGGGAGATGGCGTCGAAATCCAATTGGCTGTCTGGGAGGGCGAAGGCGAAAATATCCTTTGCGTTCATGGTCTGACCGCCAACTGCCGCTGCTGGGATGAAATGGCCTCCTGTCTGACCCCCGCCCATGCATTTCTGGCGGTGGATTTGAGGGGCCGGGGCTTATCCGATAAACCTGCCGGCGGTTATTCGATAGCGCATCATATACGCGACATCTATTGTTTGTTGGAAGACTGCGGTCTGAAACAGGTCGTTTTGATGGGGCATTCTTTGGGGGCCTACATTTCCCTGGCCTTTGCCGCCAGCTATCCCGACCGGACCAAAAAAATCATTTTGATCGATGGCGGCGGGCATCTGGCCCCGGCCCAATGGGATAAAGTGGATCTGGCCATCAAACCCTCTTTGGAACGGTTGGGCCGAGTCTTTCCGTCTTTCGAGGATTACGTGGCGCCGCTGAAAGCGGTTCCCATTCTGCAACCCTGGACACCGGCAATCGAAGCGTACTTCCGTTATGAATCCGAAGAAGTCGAGGGCGGTGTACGCTCCAGGATTCATCTCGATCATATCCAGGAGGAAATCCGGAATATGCGCCAGGCGGTTCCGTCTGATTTCTATCCCAGGGTAACCTGTCCGGTGTTGATTTTGCGGGCAACCGATGGGATCCTGAGCCCGGATGACCTGGTATTGCCGGAACCGGCAGCCGAAAGAATGGTGGCGGAGTTGGCCAGCGCCCAGCGGGTGGACATCCCGGGAACCCACCATTATTCGATCGTGCTGCAGCCCAGCGAGCAGCGTGATGAGGCGATCCTTGATTTTTTGACAGAATCCTAATCCTGAATAGCTAATCAGAAACAGAAAATAATCACGAAAGCGCGAAATGACGAAAACACGAAAAGTGACATAAGAGATTTCGTACTTTTAAAGTTTCGTGATTTCGTAATGAAAATATTTTCCTAAAACCTCAGATCACCTAGTGGTCAAAAATTCTGAGATATATCTTCCGATGGCCCGGCCTTCCTGAACACAGCCCATATGCCCCCAAGCTGATTCCAGGATTTTTACCTGAGCCTGATCAGGGTTCCTTTTATTGAGTATGTCTGCAAGCTCTTCTGCCCAATAAGGCGGGAACTCGGAATCCGTAGAAATATTAATGAGCAGCACCGGGCACCTTATGCGCCGAACACCCTTTTGATAGTCCCCCACATCCCTTCCCAGGTCATAACTGTTGATGGCATTCAGTACCCGGATATAACAATTTGGATCTCGGCCTTCAATTTGCTCTTCTATGCCGGTCTGGAGGTATTCCTTTACCTTGAGACTTCTTTTTTCTTGAGCATCCCTGCCTTCAGCCACCGAATCCCAGCAGCGCTCCTTCACAAAGCTTTCATGGATGTAATAGAGTCTTGCGACCTGTTGAATCAAGCGCAGCGCCAACTTGGGAGTCCCGGTTTCATACATTCCTTCATTAAACTCCGGATCCATCTGCAGCGCGTTGATCATAAAATGGTGAATACCCATCCCGTATGGCGTCATTCTTCCGGCCGTGGCGACGGCAACTGCTGTGCCTACAAAGTCGGGATAGAGGGCCGCCATCTGGAGGGCCTGCAAAGATCCCATGGACGGGCCCGCCATCAAAAAAAGCTTGGACACGCCCATCTGGTCCAAAAATGCCTTGTAAAAGCGAACCATATCGATGAGGGTAATCTCCGGAAATTCCGGACCGTAATGCCTTCCAGTATGCGGATTAACGCTTAATGGACTGGATGATCCGTACATGCTCCCCAGAGAGTTGGCAGACAGAACCCGGAAATTATCGGTGTCGATCGCTTTTCCCGGTCCGATTATATCATCCCAAAATCCCGGCAGTGGGTCCTGCGGTGAATATCGTCCGGCTGCATGATGACTGCTCAATCCCCCGTGCGTTATAAATACCACCGGTCCGTCCACGTTCCCGTATTCTTCATAGGCCACAACCGCTTCGTTTAGCGCGTCGCCTTTTTCCGTAATGAAAGGTTCCGAGAGTTTTAGGACTTGAGATTTTACAATCATTGCTTGCTCCTTATGTAGGAATGAAGATCCGTGGCGTTACAATTTTGACCGCATTATTGTCAAAGGCCCCATCTTGTTGTCAATTGAAGGCGCAGATGCCACCATGCCCAAAGATGCTGGTGTCGGTATGCCCCTTGAGGTTGATTTTTTACCTGTAATATGCGCCCTGCCTTATCGGAAACGGCCATATCGGAGCAGACACTGACCAATGTCAAGAAATCTCCGTGGTCCGCCCCCAGTTCCCCCCCCGTTTAAAATTTTCTTATGATCTTATACTACAATCAGCCCATATTCCGGCAACAGTTCTCTTAGAACATAATGCCGGTGAAGGCTTGATGCCTGGTAAAACCGGAAAACTGAAAACTCTGCAGCGTCACTTGGATTTTCAAGCGCCGGAAAGTCATTACGGTCCTTGGTCCAGCCTTCCGCCGGCTGATATTGTTTTATATCCAGTTTACCGAACGCAGCATCTCCTCTCACAAGTTCGCACCATGCCTGTGCCCTTTTTTTCTTTCCATCCTCGATAGCCAGGATATCCCGGATCTTACCTTCGACTTGATCGAAATCTCCCCCGTTGGCCCCTGACCGAAAACGCTGATTGTTTTGACCCAAGCGTACAAACATGCCATGAAGCGCGCGGCAACCCTCAAGAAAAGATTTTTGATTTTCCCTCTCGACGGTTTGTTGAGATCTATCTGCAAATTCCGCTTCATACGTATACTTCCAGTGAAGATAGGGCTGATCGGGAAACGTCAGCACTGCGCCGTGCCCCAGCGCGCCGGACATCATTTCGGCGCCGGCGCTAAAAATGCTTCGTTTGATATTTCGCCACCACCCGCCGCTCTTACCATATTTTCTGAAAAAATTGGATGACTTCTGATTCCAATACGCCTGAGTAGCCGGGGTAACATCTAAAAGCTCAATTTCGTCGTTGATGACCTTGTTTCGTCTGGAGCTGGCACCTGAAAAACCAAAGTGTGCGAATGTATCCGCATAAACATGAGCGGTAACACCCATGAGCTCCAGAGCAAAGGGCCGTTCTGCGAACCCAAGATGGTGCGACACCATTTTTTTGGCCAGGTCGCTGTTTTTCCGGCACACGAGACGTTCAGTCAATTCCTCACCCTCATTTCCAGGAAGAAAATGAAACGGGATCCAGATATAACGTTGGTGATCGCGATCCAGGTTCCTCACATCCACTGTATGATGCGCCGTTGCCTCCGGTATCAGCTTTGCGCCGCTCTGGTGATCAAGTGTGTCGTTCCCCACCGAGTCGTCCACATACTGAGATGCAGTGGCAATAACCTCCGCTGCTTCCTGGTTCAGTCCTGCCAAAAGGCCCAGGGCATACACGCCATAGTAATGCATATCAATTTGCATAATCTTCCTCCCTTGAATGGATTTTTAAATGTTTGGATCACTGCAAGCAATACCTGAAACCTGACACCTGAAACCATTGAAAAATCATTTCGCGCGGCAACATCGACAATAAATTGTCGATACGGCGCCGCTAAGGGCCTAGGGAAGATCCTCCGCAACATCCGCATAGAAGGTGTGAATGCGTTTCATCAGTTCATCCGGGCTTTCACCTTCTATAAGTTGATCCAGATCCCACCAGCCTAGTTCATTTAGATGGTCGGTCTCATCAAGTATACCCTTGAAATACGAATCTCGCCATTTAGCAGAGCCGACAGACACAAGCCCGTCATTTTCACCTTCTTTTTCCTCGATTATGCGAGAGGGACCCTTTAGCAGACTGAAGATGCCCCAGAAATCCTGCTTGCCCGCGTATGTCTGAAACTTTACCTGCGATTCACAGCTCGACTCGAACGCAACCACATCCTTTTGTTCATTAAAGGCTATGCAAGAATCCGTCCTCAAATCCTGAAATGCACTTATGTCCAATCCGACTTTTTTTAAGAGTGCGGGAATCCGCGGGAGGTTGTCGAGGCCCCAGTCGGCAAACGGCGACCCTCGATGAGGCGTGGAAATCGTGGTAACTGAAGCAATACGTTCATGGATTTTCCCATCGTTGCGATCATTGAACATCATATGGCGCGTGTCCAGTCCGCCCATACTATGCGCGATAAGGTTAACCTTATCTGCTTTGGTCTCATTGAGGATTCGCAATAGATTATCTTTCAAATCCGCGGCACGTTCATCGACCCTCTCAGCCCAACCGACTTTGGAGTGATAAACAGAATACCCTTTGTCTTTGAGCATCGTACGAATTCCCCTAAAATAGTTCATCCGATCGATTTCAGGATTATCGTTGTTATCCGCATCGAGCGACTCGTTCCATAACACATCGAAGCGGCACACACCATGGGCCAATACAATAGAAAACGTCATGATTAAGTCCTCCTATTCAGATTTTTTGAGAAAATGTAAAAATGAAGAATGGGCCGGCTATACGGCTGATCTTTACAAAAAATATTCAACAGTTTACAGCAAAATTAAAAAATTTTGAGTTGATACCGCACATTTGATACCAATTATTTAACAATGGCAAATATGCCTTTCGGTATTTATACGGTGAGTGGCGGAAGACAGATCGGCAAAACAACCCTTCTCAAGCGCTGGATGTCTAAACTCCTCCAAGATGGGATCGACCCAAACTCTATTGCATATTCATGATTGGAAGTTGCTTTCTCAAGGTGGATGAATCGAAAATAGCTAGTAGTGCATCGGCTTCAGCTTCCGACTTCGCTCTTCAAGCTACGACGGGACAAGGCAGCCCGACATATTGAAGCGGCCACAGACGCAAATGATACCCATTTGGATAACCAAAGCAGGTATTGTTGTCAAGATTAATTCTTTCCCGGCCCATATGGTGATGCCTTCTTATCGAAATGTTTGCTGATAGGCCAAGCGGGATGACGAAAATCCGGGTCTTAACTTTACAATACCTCCAGTAATTGGTACATATAAATTTGTATATTGCTCATCATCAAGAGCAATTGGTTGTTGCAACCGTGCAGGACATTTTACCTGTTTGGCGGCAGTATTCAATATCACAGGAGTTCCAAATGGCGTCATCGAGATTCAATTTAACCTTTTTAACCTGTTTAACGGCGTTGACTCTTGGTTGGGGGCGCCCTGCCTTGTCGGAAACGGCCATATCAGAGCAGACACTGACCAGCGATATTATCATTGAAGATGTGTTTCAACCCGGCGAAGGCTTGCCGGCGGGAAAAGTTCTTTCCGTGCGGGGTGAGACAATCGTGTTCCACCGTGATCCTACGGTCGGATACCGGATTCAAAGCGGTCAGCCCTTGTATGTCGGAGATATCATTCGTACCAGGGACTCCGCCTGGATATTGTGCCGGCTGATTGACGGCAGTCACATTAATATTAAGCCGTCCACAACCCTGACAATTCTGCGATCCGGTTACAATTCAGGACGTAAAACGAGTACAACGCATTTGAATTTAGAACATGGCAGCGCCCGCTTCAGGCTGAATCCTATACCCGGTCTTGCTGTCTACGATTTTAAAGTCCAGACCGGGTTGGTTTCTACCCTGACCAGTGAAGCCGATTTTGTCGTTCGGGCCAAACCCGATGCCACGGAAATTATCGCGCTGGAAAGAAGTCGGCTGGAAGTGACGCGTATGGCACAGCCGGAAGAGGTCACTTATTTATCTGATTTTCAAAGGACTATTGTTTCCGAAGAAGTTATTTCTCCAACGGTTGAAGCCCTCACACCAGAAGACATTGAGAGCATGTCGGTAAGCTCCCCAATGGCCCCGCCCGGCAGCATATCTGCAGTCCGCAATTCGGATAAACGCCAGGAAATAAAGGAGGATGCTACCCTGATAGAAGAAGATATTGCTGATCCCAAATTGAGCGAATAGCAAGAAAAGGAATTACCATGGAAGATAGTCACCAAATTTTCACCCGTTTCAAAGCCGAATTTCCCGAAGTCTACGCCCGGCATGCCGCCCTGGGTCAGGAAGTCCACGAAAAAGTCGGACCGCTGGGCGAGAATTCTCGCTGGTTGATCAAAATTGCCATTTCGGCTGCCTGCAATCACAAGCGGGCCCTGGCCACCCATATGAAAAAAGCCAAGGCTGCCGGGGTTGCCGATGAAGAAATCAAGCATGCGCTGTTGCTCTTAATCCCCACCGCCGGATTTCCGACTTTCATGAAGGCATACGGGGTGCTGAACAATATCGTTGATTAGAGACGACTGGTTGATTTGTTGACTAGGTTGATTGGGCGTATGGTTGACGAGTTGTTTAATGTGGATGGATTATATCCATATTGACCGGACAACTTATTCAATTAGGTCTGCCCAATAAACTCAATCAACTCAATCAACTCAATCAACTCAATCAACTCCATCAACATAATAAACTCAATGTACCCAACAAACTCAATCAACCCAATCAACTGATAGCGGTGGTCAACGTGATAAAACCCGCAATTCAAAATATTCAGGGCTGGATTTCAACGGCAGTCAATTTTGTTACCGGCGGTATTTGGCGGCTGCGTCTTGAAGACCTGCCCTTTGGCCAGTCGTTCGCCGTCAAACAATTGCGGATATTTCTTCTCACCCTGCGCGGCTTTGACGAAGACAGGTGCTTTGCGCGGGCATCATCTTTGACGTTCAATACCCTGCTTTCCATCGTACCGGTCGTGGCGATCTTGTTCGGCGTCGCCAAGGGTTTCGGATTCGAAACCATGTTGAAAAGGGAGCTATTCGAAAAATTTCCCGGTGAAGCCCAGCAAGAGGTGCTGAGGAAAGTCTATGAATATGCTGAATCACTGCTGCAGGTCACCAAAAGCGGGGTTATTGCGGGCATCGGCATCGTTATCCTTTTCTGGTCCGTCATCAATGTTCTCAGCCAAATTGAAGGCTCGTTAAATGATATCTGGGAGATCAAGGAAAGTCGCAGTTGGGGCCGAAAATTCAGCGATTATCTTGCCATCATGCTGCTCAGTCCCCTGTTCATAATTTTGTCCAGCAGCGCAACCGTATACATTCAAACCCAAATTACCGAGCTGACCAATCAATTCAAATTGTTGGGTATCATCAGTCCCCTGATCTTTTTTAGCTTCAAACTCATTCCCTATGTGCTCGTCTGGATCCTTTTTACGATCATTTATGTCTTGATGCCAAATACCAGAGTGAAGATTAAATCCGGTCTTTTTGCAGGGATTGTGGCCGGGACCATATTCCAGGTCGTTCAATGGGCCTATATCAGCTTCCAGATCGGCACGGCGCGCTACAATGCCATCTACGGCAGTTTTGCCGCCTTGCCGCTATTTTTGATGTGGGTGCAGATCAGCTGGTGGGTAGTGCTTTTCGGCGCCGAACTGTCCTTTGCCAATCAGAACGTCGATACCTATGAATATGAGCCCGACAGCAACAAGGCCAGCCCGGCCTTTAAAAAGACCCTCACCTTGCAAATCGCCCATCTGCTGATCAAAAAATTTGCCGAGGGCGAAAGGCCGTTGACCGATACCGAAATTTCACGCAAACTCAAAATGCCGATTCGATTGGTCCACAGTATCCTCTACGATCTCGTAAAAAGCCGGGTGATTTCCGAAACCCGGACCAGAGGGGACCGTGAATATGGCTACCAACCGGCCCGTGACATCAATTCCCTTACCATAAAGTTTGTTGTCGATGCCATCGATTTAAAGGGCAGCAACAATATCCCCGTCTCCCATACCAAGGAATTCAAGGCGCTGTCCGAAGCGCTCGAGCAATTCAGACACGAAATGGAAGTCTCGCCGGCCAACCGTTTGCTGAAAGATATTTAAGTTGGGTATTGGGTACTGGGTATTGGGTACTGGGTATTAGGTATTGGGTACTGGGTAATGGGGATTGGGTACCGGAGTTTGGGTACTGGGTATTAGTGTCTATTTATTGAAATCAAATCATGTTTGCGCAAGAATTATGCTATAGCCAGATTGAATATTCTAGGACTGCTATCGATATAGAGTGGACGCATAAACGTAAAAATTCTCATTATATCAGCATGATAAGATAAAATACTACTTGACTTTTTTTGATATAAGTACTACTAAAATCACTCCTTTTATAGGCCTAGTTCCCTAAAACT
>Ga0209339_1000207_pt1 | contig 22431 bp, 18 predicted proteins | sample OlaalgELextract3_FD_187376 | JGI IMG/M metagenome (GOLD analysis project Ga0209339, IMG submission 187376) | Olavius algarvensis symbiont microbial communities from Tuscany, Italy - Type A ELBA extract 3 (SPAdes) (version 2) | ecosystem: Host-associated > Annelida > Digestive system >... | reverse complement strand
CAGTTTTAGGGAACTAGGCCTATAAAAGGAGTGATTTTAGTAGTACTTATATCAAAAAAAGTCAAGTAGTATTTTATCTTATCATGCTGATATAATGAGAATTTTTACGTTTATGCGTCCACTCTAAAGGTTGGCCTTCCAAACGCATAAAGCCGGTTATCACGCCGAGTCCGTAGCCGCTTCGCAACTCGGTAAATGAATCTTCATCCGCCAGCACTTCGATCACCTGTCGCACCGGGTATGCCCTGCGGCGGTTCTCCGGTACGATTCCCCTCAGTTTATTCTGGTCACTGCAGGACCATTTCGCGAGCGGACCCTGGAAATAGCCCAGCAATTTTTTGGCAATCGCCGTCGCGTCCGCTTCATCTTCCGCCACGATATCAATCACGCCGTTTTTTTCCTGAACTTCGATCGGACCGATTTCGGTAGGTTTAAACGTCCCCAACCCACCGCCCTCGATCATTGCGGGGCCGGCCATGCCGATCCAGGAGGTTCGCGTTGCAATGGTGATATCGGCACAGCCGAACAACACAGCGTTGCCGGCAAAACAGAATCCATTGTTAACGGCAATACGGGGGACCTGACCGCTGAGTTTGGCCCAGGTATAAAAACTATCGAGGTTGAGGCCGGCAATCATGGTTGTGACATCGACATCCCCGGGGCGCCCACCCCCGCCTTCTGTGTAAATAATTACGGGTATCCTCAAATCCCCGGCGAGTTTGAAAATGCGGTCCAGTTTTTTATGGTGAAAATATCCTTGGGTACCTGCCAGGACCGAATAATCGTATACCACAACCGCGGTCTGACTCCGGTCCTTGCCGAAAAGCCCCCGGTTGACAGTGGCCGTACCCGTAATGACACCGTCGGCTGCCGTGTTGATCTGCAGATCTTCCAACGACTGGCGTTGCCGTTGGGCGGCCAGTGCCAGTTGGCCATACTCAATAAATGAATCGGCATCCACAAGATCGGTAAGATTCTCCCGCGCAGTCCGGTAGCCGGCTTTATGGCGTTTTTCGGCAGCTTTCGACCGTTCGCTGTCCAGCGTACGTGACAACAGATCCTGTAGCATCGTCAGTTTGGTTTTGGCCTTGTCGCTCACTGTAATGTCCTCTTGTTCATTGCTTTAAGTTATCATCTTCAGCAGGAATCTGATTGGGTGCTGACTCTATTTGTCGCAGAATACCTTGTCTTTTTGTCAGGTTAGAGAAAACCGGCTATGCCATCTGTCTGAGTTGTTTATGGTTTCAGGTGTCCGTAAAAGGCGAAACCCGAGTCCTGAACATTGATCCGCCTGAGGCTGAAAGTCACCAACGGTCAAAGTAAGTCAATTAGGATTTGGTTATATGAATCACGCCGGAGAATCAACCGCTATTACACGAGACTCAGGGAACAGGTCAGAATAACCTAACCCGGATTAACCGGAAATACGAAACTCGAAAATCGAAATACGAAACAAATCCGAAATTCCAAAATTCAAATGTCTCAAACGAAATTACTGCCGTGACAAAGTTGAATTCATTTCAAATCTATGTAAATGCTTGTTTGTTAGTGCTTTACAAAGATGCCAACAAATGTTTTGCACAAATTGCGCAAAACTGAGTTGGTAACTATCTAATAAATCAAAGCGATTGTATCGGTAAACTATAATTGGGAAAATCAAAAAGGAAGGCTGTGGGATTCTGCGAAAACACCTGGGGATATCCGAACGAGGTTCAGATGCTTATCCTTCGAAACTGAAACCCGGAATATTGATGGAAAAAAATACTTTGGGGACGCCCATAAAATTATAATATTCGTGCTAGTGTCGAACAACAACTTATTATTGAATGGGCATCCCGTTTATTCCGGATTTCTTGAGAATGTGACTGGTTCGGCGGTCACTAGGCTTTGATGGGCAGACCGGCTTTATCTTTGAAGGAGCCGACGGCGATCATGATGACATCGATCAAGGCCCATATTCCCAGTCCACCCAGGGTGATCAGCTGCAATATTCCAGTACCAATTTTTCCAACGAAGAAACGATGAACTCCCAAGGCGCCTAAAAACAGGGCCAACAAGAGCGTGGGTACAAATCCTTTGGGGCTTTTTTCGACAGTGGTTTCGGTCATGATAAATCCTCCTCGATGAAATTTTTATTTTTACAAACCAAACCCATCAGCGGCAGATAGAATTTCATCACGGTCTGCGCGATGGTTGTCGGGTTCGTGAGTATTAAGGGACCCCGGACGATCGGACAAATATCAAATAATTTCGGGCTCCGCTTTCAAAATGTTAGTATCGGGAGCTTGTTTGGATAACTGAAGGAATTTTTCGCTATTAAATAAAATAGCGCCTATCCATTAGATAATTAAACATCAGAACACTCACTGCGAGGGGCCCCGGAAGCGGATTTTTGGTTATGAAAGCGGGACATGTGAGTGCTTCAGGATCAGGATGAAAAATCCGCAACCCGCAACACCAGCCTCCTGGTGGGGATGAAGTGAATATTGCGGCCGGTCAGTCAAGCTGATTGGATTTCGGCCTGCAGCGAAGAGTAAAGATCCGGGCCCAGAGGACCCGGCTTTGAATTCACCCCAGAGGGGTGGAGTTTACCTCAGACTCCCAATGGAATAATGGAATGGTGGAATAATGGAATATTGGGAATACAAAGCGGATGGCGGTCTGATTTTACAAACTGATCCGTGCCATCGTTATAAAAATAGATCCCGTTGCACTAAACCCAGCATTCCAGTATTCCATTATTCCATCATTCCGCCCCCGATTGCAGCAGGTTCACGGCATAGCCGATTGGCTCTGACCTGCCCCAGAGGACCAGGTTTTCTGCGACCAAATAAACATGGGCGTATTATCTCGGTACTCGATATATTCAACTCCCAACCGCTTGATCAGCTCAGGCTCCTCGATCTTTTTTAATTCCCAGATATTGATCAACACATAAAGGGGCGTGAAAAAGAACACCAGTGACGCTGAATTCGCCATGAATCCTATACCAAACAAAAACAGAAAAACTCCTGACAGCATAGGGTTTCTGGCGCAGCGGTAGGGGCCCGTGTTTACCACTTGCGGGGGTGGGTTGAAGGGAACCGGAGTTCCCTTGACTTTTAGAAAGTGAAGCGCAGACCATGCCGTAACGGCGAGTCCTGCCGCTATCAAGGGAACTGATACCGGCAGCCTTGCACCCTCCGGCAGGAGACGAGGCAGGTTTAACAACCTGTCAACAAACATTGCGGCAACCACAAACAGGGCCGTGAACGCACCAAACAAGAACACGCCGACCGGCGTCAATAGCGTGCGGGTCTTTTTGGTGCCGGTCGCCGCTTTGTTCAGAAGGTTGATCCAGTGATTTCGAAAGGCCAAATTCATATGGATCGCCAAATATTGGGTCCGTAAAATTTATCCATTCCACTGGAAAATTGCTTGAGTTTGCATCGAATAGGCATATAAGGCGACAGGCAGCAGCGTTAGAATGGAAACGAAGTTGAAAAATAATCGATAAAATCGAAATTTATACCCTAAGCGTTTCTTGAAATATTCTGTCACCGATACCGAGATCATTGCGCTGTGCAGGATGCACCAGGCGATAACAAGCATCGAAAGGATTAAGTATTTAATGTAATTTATCGATTCCATAGGTATCATCGTATTCCCCAACACGGACAAGCCGGAATTGAAGATTGAATATTAGTGGTTCGCCTCGACTCGACTGCCGTTCGACAGGCTAAGACCCCGAGCAAGTCGAGGGGAACTCGTCGCAGGTCGGCGGATCTATTTTATTCTGCCGCCACTGTCACAACAGCTAAATTCAATATTACAGGGTGGGCTGCGCCCGCCGAACTTCGCTGAATTCATCTGTCAAAGTTGGGCAGCGTTCACCGTACACCAATACTGCCGGACTCCAGCACAGGTGAACTCCATGGACAACATGCATCATTAACAGCCACAGGATTTATTCGCCGTTTGGTCGCACGGAAAATCATGACTTTCTTTTATCCCGATGAGTTCGTTAATGCTGTTGGTCAGGGCAATATGGGCCCCCCTTTTGACCAGGCCGGCGATTTCTGAAACTCGTTTAATTTCTGCAGATGTGATGCCTGAATTGATGGCTTTTTCATAAAGGTGCTCAAAGCAGGGGATGCAATTTGCCGCAGTCGCAGCGCCGATGGCAATTAGAGTCTCAATTCGATCCTCTAAAACCTTTTCTTCCGTTCTGAACTTCGTTGTCTTCATGAAAAGATCCTCCTATTTGAAGTTATTTGATCGTAAGACGGAAGATAGGCCAAAAAGGTTACACCCAACCCGGGCAAGCCGGAATTTAAAATTGAAGAGAAATATAAAATCAGATTCCCAGCAAATTCGCCAACGCCATATCTCATTGTTTGATATCAATGTCCCATGCTGCTGCGACCGTTGGATTGCGTTCAAAGAATTGTTGCCGAATTTCAAAATCAACCGCATTCAATGGGCAAGCAAAGTTCATGCACTGCGAGCACAGAAATGTTTTTAGTGTCATGAAAAAGCCAGCCGCGCACATAAGATATACGATTAACAGAAACAACTGAAATCCAGAGATCAGAAAAATAAGCGGATAGCCCCAGACGAGGACGAAACCGGCGATAAATACGGCTTTTTCCCAAAATGTCATTGGACCCGGCCGATATTGCCAGATTTTAGGTATTCCGTAATTTGCCCAACATTTTAATGAATTCCCCTCTTCGGCATAATGGGGACAATGGGAGCACATCACCCGGATTTCAACAAAACCAAAATATCCGATAATCATAAGCAGCCATGGAATTAGCCACCATCCATCCACATTGAGAATCCCGGCGCCGCCCAGCAAAAAGGATGGCAAGACAATTAAATAAAAATGAATCAAGTCTCTTGGGCTAAAATGACAATGCAGTGATTCTTTTACGGTGCAGTTATCGCATTTTTCAGCCATACATGTTTTTATCGGTTTTTTATGATCGAAAAAAAATTTCATCGCACTCCTTCGCATTCGAATTCGATTGACTGCCTGGTTTCAGTCTTGCCCATATAGCGATGTGCTCATTTGGCAGCCGCTACAAAGAATTCCACGCCCCGCTTGTCAGTGGTTCCCGGAAGTTCCGGAATAATGCGCCACCCGGTTTACGCCAGAAACGGGCCAAGCGCTTCGGGCCGAATACTCCAGAGCCATGGCTCTCCGGCCGCCTTCTGAAGCCACAGCATCAGGCCGGTCCAGGGACCGGCATCCGGTCGACCTTCCGCCCCGCTGGGGATATAGGAAAAAGCGATCCGGCTGCCGGCACCGGTAACCTCGGCACATTGGCCAAATAAATCATGCACCGCCTCGGGAGCCAGGTACATCACAAGGCCTTCCGCCATGATAACGCTGCCGGCATGCGGATCCCATAACTTCATGGTTTTAAGAACATCCACCAGTTTTCGCTTGCCAAGTTCTTCTGCAATCAGACAGAGATTTTCCCGGCGCCCCATTGCATTTATACCGATATCTTTGAGGCGGGAGGTCGCCGGGTGATCGATTTCAAAAAAGTTTACGCCGGCGAATTGCGGCGCCAACCGCCACGCCAGCGTGTCGTAACCGGCCCCCAGGACCAGAATCTGGGTAGCGCCGGCGCCAATGCCATCCTTCACCTGACGTTCACAGAAGGCTTTTCTGTGGGCAAACGCCTCAAACTGACCCGGCAGCATCCAGTCAAAAGCTTCGTAGACCGACACCATCCGCTGGGAACGGGCCCAGCCCACCATTCTTGCGCCGGCTGCACCGGATGCAACAAGTAATTTCTCCGTCGCGGGCACAATATCCGGGGGTAGAACTTCATTCATCCCCGGTTTGGCCCCCAGGGTAACGATGCTCAGGGCTACCTTGTAGGCTGTCCGACTCGGTTTGTCTCTGCGCACGACATCCTCCTGCGATTAAAATGACCAATGTCGAATGTCGATTGATCCGCCGAAGGCGGAGTGGAATCGCTTCACTCAGTCGATTTAAAATAGACCGTTCGGCAAAAAAAGCTCACGGCTGGCGAATTCATTATTCGATGTTCAAGGTTGGTCGTTCGATGCTTACAGTCCGCCTCCGGTGGGTTCGACGTTCATCAGTTTCTTTTCCTTGATCTGACTGGACGCTCGTGGCCAGAGGCGGCGCTCTTATGAAACTACATTAAAAGCGAACCGCAGAATATCGAACAAGAAATATCGAATGATGAAGGGTGGAATCGCTTTGCTCTGTCTTTTTAATAAGATAGATAGAATACATTCCTTCGACATTCGTTATTCCTTGTTCGATATTCGATATTCGCTTTTTCGAAGTTTCTTTTTCGATCAGACCGGCTGTCTTTTAGCCGGAGGCCATGCTCTTATGAACCATCTGCATTAACCCCAAAAAAGGGATTTTAAATCGTGCTCGTCGTCGTCCTCGTCCTCGGTATTGAAAGCGGCTTAAAAGCTTCGAGGACGAGGACGAAACCAAGAATGTGTTCATCTGAAACGCGGTTTGGCACAGTTTCTTATTCGATTTAATCGACCGCGGTTCAGATCAGCGGCTGGACTGACACCTGAAACCTGTCTACGATCCCGTCTGGAGCGAAGCGGAAGCGGGGACACCCGAAACCCGACACCCGAAACCCGACACCCGAAACCCGAAACTCGAAACCCGTACCCCGTACCCCGCAACCAGTACCCCGTACCCCGCAACCAGTACCCCGTACCCCGCAACCAGTACCCCGTACCCCGCAACCCGTATCCCGACACCTGACACCTGACACCCGACACCTGAACACAGCTGGCAAATGTTGCCTTCTTAATCAGTTCTCTGGGATAGACCAAAGTCGGGTCTTCACTTCCAATCACGGCAGGGGTCCCGTCGTATTCGGAATTCGATGCTGGGATCGACTCAACCAGATCTGGTCAATCCGGTGCGGTGTTTGGCGCGGCTGAATGCAGATCACGTGATCTCCGCTGTGCTTCAATTCAACAGCGACGGGGTCATCGGTATCTCCTGCCCAACCATAGACTCCGGCCGGGTGTACATCGAACCAATTCCCCATCCGGGCACTCTGGGTTTGGGTCCCGATTTGATCGTCCACCTGCACCCAGACTGAATCCGTATACCCGTTGTTTTCGTCGGTTTTTCCACGCATCCAGACAATGTACCGTCCCGCCGGGGCCGCAAAGCGCATCTCAACATAGACCTTGGGTCGCGACTCGGCTTTTTGGTTCGCTCCTGAGAAAAACTCGATGGCCCGGCCGTTGGAAGACGCTTCATCGTTGATCACCCGAACCCCGGTTGACGATTTACCCGTGATTGATTCAGCATTTAGCAAAATGTCCGTTGCTGAGTCGTAGGTCATGGACATAGCCGGGGTATATCCGCTTGAGTTCATCGCTGCCAAAAAGATCAATCCAATATACAGGACATGCGGAATAAGTAAAACTTTTCCATTGCGAAAGACATCAAAAACGGAACGGGTTGTCTTCATCCCGAATAAAAAGCGCATCAAGTCAAATTTCCGAATAAAAAGAGTGTATACCGTAATAATGACGATAAAGGAAACGACGAATACGATCAACCATTTGGCGGCGTCATGAATTGCCCATGGCATCACGAAATAGCCGACCGACAACAAGACGGTCTGATGCAGAATATAAAACGGCATCCCGGCGTCATTGACGGCTGGCAGCCAGGGACGATCAATAGCCAGGTACCGCATCCCAAATCCGAGGATGGCAAACAACCAGCACCAGGCGCTGAAAAATGAGAATAGGGTATAGATCCAATCACTGATTCCGGGCGGGAAAACCAGGCGCGACGGGGAAAACAACTGGAACAGGTGGGCGGACGATAATCCCACCCCCAGCCAAAGCGATACCCAACGCTGATTCATCATGTGCTGTTGGAGACGATTGTTGGACATGATGATAAATCCCGCAATCAGAAACCAGATATAATACAGAAACCCCCAACCACCATTACCGACATCCATAACCGCTCCTGGAATAAAAACTTTCATAATCAGCAGCGGAGCCGGAAACCCCAGATACATTACTCCCGGGACGGCTAACAGCGACGTGATCCGGTCCAAAATCTTGCGCCCACTGCCTTTTAACCAGACAAACAAGCGGTAGCAGATCAGACTGTAAAGAAATAAAATTAACAGGTACCACAGATGCATGCCGTGAAATGCGAAGTTTCCCGGCATGCCGATCCCTAAATAAACGCCGTTGAAATATTCGGGTAAAAATGAAAAGAATGAGCCGGAGAATTGGCCGTGTGATGATCTCTCCAGGTACACCTGCAGGGCGCTGTGGGTGACCGCGCCGATTAACAGCGGAATCATCAGCCTTGAAAACTTATCGACATAGAATTTTCGCCATACGGCAGATTTGCCGATCGAATAAAACAGGCTCGCGCCGGAGATGATGAAAAACAGCGGCATCATCCAGCGTGTGGCGAAAATGTTCCAGATTTCCAACCAGACGTAAGTATTGACATTCTTCAAATGCCAATCACCCAGATTGAAAAACCGGGTGCTGTGATAAAGAAAAACGGCCAATACGGCCAATACACGCAGCCAGTCCAGTTCATATCGCCTAGTTGCCTTAATCGTGCTCATTTCAAACCTCACCGTTTCGTCGTTTTCATGAATCGTCAGCCGGAGGATTTTCTCCGGAACCTCAACTCGGTCTAACCCAAGCTTGAATTTCGAATTCACAATCATTCGAAGTCGAATAATTCTTCTTGCAGTTTGTCGAGCAATTGAGCATTAAATGTGCCAAATTCGCCCAAAGTATAAGGTATCGAAATTCCATTGTTAATTTCAGTTTCAATCGAAAGTATGATTTGAAAATTAACCTTATTTTGGCAAATTTTACTGATAGTAGGTATTCATTGCCAGGACAGGCATAAGTCCGGAATTAAGTCACCACTTCTACAGATGGGCCCTAAAAGGTTCTACCGATACGGTTAGAATCAAATGGCGCCTGTAAAAATACGAAACCCGAATATCGAAATCCGAAACCTATCATAAATTCGAAAACTGTAATTTAGGACGCAGATTTACGCAGATGCACGCAGATTGCGCCAGATTAAGGAATTGAGGGATTGAGGTATTATATGGACCGATTTCCTTCAATACCAAAATTCCTAAATTCCTGAATCCCTAAATTGAACCCATACATATCTGTGAAAATCTGTGAAGATCTGCATCCCATAATTTTTTATCACATTTGGCATTTCGTGCTTCGTATTTCGGATTTTAATTGATGAGCGCCTAATCCAGCCCCCTTCCAGGGGCTTCCTGAGTCCTCCCGCTCAGCGGGAGGTGTGTTCACTCTTCATCAATAGGAGGGACATCCTATGTATGTATTGCAGCGGTGATATTTTCTTGCACCCGGCAAGCGGCTGATGGTTAATTATATTTTCCGGGCAACCACGGCAATTTCATCCGATTCTGAGCTGAACGCCTTGCCGGCGACATCGGAATAAAAACCTTCAATTTTGAATCCGTTTTCTTCAAACTCCCGTCTGAGGGTCGTCGGACTGAAATACTGAAGCCAGTTGTACACGGTTCGTGTGCGCGCTTTTTCGATGATGGTGTATTTATCAAGCATGACTTTTTCTTCATCATATTTGAAGGTGTTCAAAAATCCGTAATAATCTTCTTTTGACCAGACCCCGTCGAGCTGCATATATTCGTATGTTGAAGCCTCCTCTCTCCGGTCAAAAGCGTTCAGGGAATACACATCGAGCAACACCGCGCCGTCAGCATTCAGAAGGCCGCGAAACCGGGCCAGTAACTTTTTTCTCTGGAACGGACTCAGGGCACAATAATCACACATGATCATCGTGATGAGATCGAACCGTTTTTCGGTTTCATATTCAAGATAGTCACTGCATGCATAATCGATCACCAATGATTTCCGTGCAGCCGTATTTTTGGCGTAGCCAATGGATCGTTCAGAAAAATCGATGCCTGTGACATCCGCCCCCCGTTCGGCAAACCGGGTAGTATAGAGACCCGGGCCGCATCCAAAATCAGCAATAGCAGTCTGCCGGTTTATTGCGAAATGCGAAACGATCCACTTTACGGAGCGGGCAATAAAATCCTTGTTGCGCGAGGACAGGTCGACTGACTCATTCAGATGATACGCAAGCATCTGCCGGGATGTGTGTTCGTCGGCCCACAATGCATTCGCGGTATAAAATTGAAAAGGCTCAGGACGTGTATTTATTTCATTTCAAAATTTTGCCATGGTAATAATCATTTGCCGTTCATCTTGACCCAGATACCATGATTAACCAGGCCATAATCTTTTAGTGTGCTGACAAGGCGCAACGCTAGCCGACTCCCGCCTTTTTCTGCCTTTTTTGAATCATGGATAAAAATGAATTCTTTCGCCAGGCGACATTGAGGATATGCGGCAACCTGGAGATTGAGGAAGCGCTGCATACCCTGCTTCATTATCTGCAAGAGTTTGTGCCGGCAGCGAAAGCCTTTCTGCAATATTACCAGGTAGACTGCCATGCGATGCGAACCATCGCTTACGCCGATGAAACGGAATTCAGCAAACTGGACTTGCTGACCCCCTTATCCAAAACAGCGAGAGAATGGCCATGCATCCAATTTCAAAAAATCAGGATATTACTAATTTATGACATCGTGCTATAATTGAATTATAACAATGGGTAAAGAGTCGGACCCGCAGATCCGGATTTTCGGAGCTGAATAAATTCTTGACTTTTTCGCTCGAATTTAGTTCATTTCACCTTGTCATAGCAAATGAGGGGGAGGGGCTCCTTGCTTCGATTGAGGCCGGTAAAAGTTAAAATGCTGTGTCTCAGCGGATCTTCCAAAGGATAAAAGATCCGTTCAAAGAGCCCTGCCAGTAGAATTCCACGATGCGGAAATACAAATGATCGACTTGCCGCCTGGTCAAGTTGAGCCCAAGGGTATCTCCGATAACAGTCCGAGTATACTGGTAAAATCGCTATGACTAAACGATCTCATTTATCAGGATTATTAATCTCAATTATTGGCCAAAATGGTCCCAAACATATCATTTTGGTAGTCGGACAGGTAGGTTTTCGAAAACGAATACAAATTAATGACGTTTGGAAATGAGCCATGCAAACCGTAGGTGACTATCTCAAAAAAAGCCGAGAAGCCCGTAGCATGAGTTTGAGCGACATTGCCGAAGCGACAAAGATCACCAAAATCTATTTAGAGTATCTCGAAAACAACGAGTTTAAGAAAATCCCGGCTAAACCGTATGTCAAAGGCTATATCTCCTCTTACGCAGCATGCCTGGGAGTAGACCCGCATGAAGCTCTCAAACGATATGACTATTTTCAGGACCAAAGCAATGATTCAGATGAATCAACACCCGAGAACCTGCGAGGTTCTGGAAACTCGATACCTCTATTCGTGCGGATTAGCAAAAGAGTCTGGGTTGCTTTGGCCGTTGGTATGCTGTTTGTTTTATCTATTGGAATATATTATTCATTTTTTCAGCATCAAAAAGAGGCGGTGGTTGCCGAAAATCTCATTGAACATCCTGCGACCAAACAACAACAGTTAATTTCAACCGCGCCCTATGAACTTCCGCCGAAAAAACAAAATACAAACGCTTATCAAGCCAACTACCAAAACGGCCATAGTAAGCCAATCGAACCTGAGGAAGTCCGAAAAAAAACGAATAACGGCCATTCTCAAATTCCAAGCCCGCCCCAAGTCCAGCGGTCAAAGCGATATGCGCAAGATGCGCCATCGGATCAACCCGCCCGGGAATTTGCCTTTATAAAAAAATCGTCAGGCTCAAACAATGCTCCCAAACAGGTTCAGAAAGAGGCGGAGGCGACCCGAAGTATCGTCAAAGAATCCGAACCCAAACCGGCAAAGTTAATTTTAACCGCCGCCTACGATCTTCCGGCAAAAAAACAAAATGGCATCTCTATTCAATCCGGCCAGCCAAACGGAATTACCGATCCGATCGACACCGGCAAAGTCCGAAACACACCTGACAATGGCCTGTCTCAGTTGCCAAATCCGTCGCAAACTCATCAAACCGCAAGCGCTGCTGAAGATGCGCTGCCCGATCAACCCATTCAGGAAATTGCCGGCGTAAATGAATCGCCGGCTTCAAACAGTGTTCCCGTGCCTTCTGAAGATCATTTAAAAATCATTGAAGCCGCCGCCTGCAGCAGCGTTAAAAACCGGTCCCCCCAGGGATCCGGTGATTCCTTTGAATGGTCAAATGACAAAATATTTATCTGGACCCGCATACAATGCGAAAAACTTCCGTCTTCAATCAGACACATTTATTATTTCAAAGGTGAAAAGGTAAATGATATCTTATTGAATATTCGATCGTCGCACTGGAGAACCTGGAGTTATAAGACGATTTCAAATAAGCGTTACGTTGGCCCGTGGCGGGTCGATATCACATCGAATGACGGCAAATTGCTTGAAAGTATTAATTTCGAGATTATTTGACGAATTGCGGGAAAGATCCGGACCGCCCATTTTCTCAACCATCAAAATTTTCCGTTTTTTGCGGGCGGTTGCCTCAGATATTTGGGTATCATAAAATTGCCAGGTATTCGCCACGTCACCTATCTGCTTAATTCCTTGCTATCGCAATATTGAAATTTCGGCCAACTTTATGCTCGATGATCAGTTTCCGCCGAACCACGATCGATCGCTGATCGAATTGGCGCGCCACGGACTTGATCGATTCTACAGCAAAGGTGCGCTGTATCTATCGCCTTTAAATACCCGCCGGAATTACCGGGAAATGATTTCCAGAAATTTCGGGGACGCCCATAAAATTATAACTTTCTATGTTGTTGGAATAAAAAACTTATAATTTTATGGGCGTCCCCAAAATCTCAAAATCTGATTGTTAGGATTCGTTTTGGACGGGCAGAACCAATATTAATAGGTTAAAACGGTTTCGGCAGCCATGGATTCCGCCACAAGCGCAGCCCCGGATATCACATCGACATTTGAGATCAGGTCTTCCGGCCCTATGTTTCTTGCCTGGGCGCATGGTGAGCAGACCATCAGTTTGCCCCCTGATTCAAAAAAAATTTCCAGGAGTTCATTTAGCGGCGGAAAACCGCTGGCATTAACGCGTTCGGCATACCCTTTGGTCGCCAGGTGGACGGCTGTGGACTGCAAAATAATGACCACATCTTTATCCAGGGTAAGTGCTGCGCTGCCAAGCGCAAAGGGTATGGTGGCCTTATCCTGAACCTCTTCAGCGTGGGTTGTTATTATGACGAGTTTCTCCCTTGTTTCGGTCATGCGGTTCTCCTTTCTGATGCTTGTTTCTTCCGGTAGGGGTCAGAATAAAATCGAAAATCATGCGCAGCCTTCCATGGCATATGTCCATGTCACTGCCAATTTTCTCTGCCCCCTGACCGCTCCTGAGATGACGGTACTCGACGTCGGCATGCCCATCTTGAACGCCAACCTCGAGCAATCCCAGCTTCGATACTCACTCTTCCAATTTCACCGATCATAATTTCTTGTTCAATTTGACCGGCATTTTTGACAACCATCGGCCGGGCTGGGTAGTTACCCGGCCGATGCATTCCGGGCGACCGGGCACGCCAGTTCGCAGTAGCGGCAGGGCTTGGTGACCATGCTGGGCTCTTCGATCCCCATGATGGCCCCGTCGAGCATTACCGCATCTGCATCGCGCTGGTCGTTTTCCTTGCTGCAGTGGTCCCTTTCAAAGGACCCGCTGCGGAACGCATCCCGCGGGCAGACCTGGTGGCAGGGCCTGTCGCAGCCTTGACAGGGATCGAAACCGAGCGGACCGGTCGGTGCAAGTTCGGCCTCGATGAAGATCCCGCGCAGACGGACGCGTGTGCCAAACTGCGGTGTGACCAGCAGATTGTTGCGGCCGATCACTCCCAGACCGGCCAGGTGGGCGGAATCCTTGAGAAAGGCCCCGCCGTATTCGATCTGGTACGGCAGCGACAGTGCCTTGATCCCGAATTCTTCGCCCAGCCAGATCCGCAGTTTGCGCGACTGCAGCCGCATCACACCATTGCCGGGGGTAAAGCCGGGAACCTTCATGCTCCACCAATCCAGCACGGGTTCGGATTCCGGGTGAGCCAGGGCCCATACCAGCACGGATTTGTGCTCCGGGCGCCACTTCACGCCCTGGTACTCTTCGTAAAACGGACGCTTGTCATAGATCGCATAGGAAGGGGAACCTTTCAGGTCAGCGATGGAGGCGATTCCCGCAAGGGACGCCCCCAGTTCTTTGGCCTTTGCGACGATGGTTTTTTCGATATTTTTGGCGTCGGACTGCATGGTTCAATTCCTTTCCAATTTGATCAGCGCATCGGCCGCCATCACCCCCCGGCCCCGGGCCAGGAGCATCAAGGGGTTGATATCGAGTTCGAGGATGGCCGACGGGGCATCTTCCACCAGGCCCGCAACGGCCAGGACGACATCGGCGGCGGCCTCCAGGTCGGCCGGCGGCGCCCCCCGGAAACCGTTCAGGAGCGGGGCACATTTCAGCCGGTTCAGAGCCTGCCATACCTGTTCCCTGGTAGTCGGCAGCAGGAGCGACACGCTGTCCTTTATCATTTCGACCAATATACCACCGCTGCCCACTAAAAGATAGAGCCCGAATTGGTCGTCGCGGGCCACGCCGACAATGAGTTCCGCAATGACGCCGTCGATCATTTTTTCGATCAAATAAGTGTCAGCCAGGCCCTCCATTTCCGTGACTGCGGCTGCCGCTTCTGCGGCGCCGGCCAGGCCCAGCTTGACTCCACCGGCTTCCGTCTTGTGCGCCATTCCGAGGGCTTTGGCCACGACCGGATACCCCAACGCTTCGGCTGCTGCCGCAGCTTCGGCCGCACTGCCGACGACCCGCGCCGCCGGAACGGGCACGCCGTGCCGGGCCAGAAAATCCTTGGATTCAGCCTCGTCCAACACCCGAACGGGTCCGTCATGTCGCTGACCAAAGCCTGTGAACAGCGGCGGGGCGGGTGGTCGGCGCCAGGCAGCGCCCACATCCACGGCAGCCTGAATGCCTGCCAGTCCGTTGTCCACCCCTGCCAGGAAGGCGATATCCTCTTTGAGCAAACGCGCCGCCACCGACTCGGTCAGGGTATCCGAAAATGTGGCCAGCACCGCGCCTTTGGTGCCGGTCTGTTTGGCGGCCCGGACAAAACCCCTTTCAGCCCCGTTCCAGGAGGACTGGTCGCACATGTCCTCCCGGGGGTAATCGAGCAGACAAAGCGCTGCATCGAAGCCTTCCGCCATAAACGCGGCAAATTTGGCGGCCATATGGTCCTCGTCATCCCAGCCGAACATCTGGTAATCGAAAGGGTTGGCGGCCGCCACTCGCTCGTGTACCACCGCGTCCAGGCGCCGTGCCGTTTCATCGGACAGCGGCGGCATGGAAAGGGACGGTCCCATGGCGTCGGCCAACAGTGTGAGATCTCCGCCCGAGGTACTCATGGCCCCGATCCGGCCGCCTGGCAGAGGTCCGAATACGTGCAGCACCTTCAGCGCCTCCACCAGCGCCTCCAGGGAATCGACGCGCGCCACGCCCAGGCGCCGGAACAGGGCGCTCACCAGATCGTCGGAGCCGGCCAGGGAGGCTGTATGCGAAACCACCATCTTTTGACCGACCTCGGAACGGCCGGTCTTGATGGCGACAATGGGCTTGCCCAGTTCCCGGGCGATGTTGACGGCCTCCTGGAATGCGAGCGGATCCGGCATGGTTTCCACATAGAGACCGATGGCCGTGACCCGATCCTGGCGTGCGAAAGCGTGGATCGCATCATGCAAATCGAATTTCAGCTTGTTGCCCAGGGATAGCAGGTAGGCGATGGGCAGGCCGCGGCGCTGCATGGTGAGGCTGAACCCCACGTTCGACGACATGGTGATGATGGCCACACCGTTTTCGACACGGCGGCCGCCCTGCTGGTCGGGCCAGAGCGCCGCACCGTCGAGATAATTGAGCATACCGTAGCAGTTCGGTCCGATCAGGGGCATATCGCCTGAAGCCTCCAGCAGCTGCTTTTCGAGTTCGGAACCCTCCGCACCCGCCTCGGTAAACCCGGTCGCGTAGCAGATTGCGCCGCCGGCAGCGCGGGCCGCCAGATCTCGGACAATGTCGATGGTGATGTGGCGGTTGACCCCGATGTACGCCGCATTGGGACTGCCCGGCAAATCCGCCACCGAGCGGCAGACCGGACGCCCCAGGATTTCGAATTTTTTGGGATGCACCGGCCAGATTTCCCCCTGGTAATCCATAAGATCGCACTGGCGAATCAATTCCTGGGCCTGGGCACCGCCGAAAACGGCAATGGATTGCGGCTTCAATAAGCGTTCAATTGACATGGAATGATCCCCTTCGGTCAATAATTAGGCCGGGTTTAAAATATTCAGGGGAAGCCCGGCACAGCCTCGAATTAATCGTCAACAAACAATGCTCACCCCCCCTGCAGGCAAAAGATAATCGATCCTGCATTTTCGAGCCACCTATATGAGAAAGGGTGCCGAGTGTCAACAGCCTAATTTTGACAAACGGTCGATGATGTATTGGGTCATTGATGATTAATTTTGCCTTAATACGGAACTCACTTTTTTATATAGGATTTTTTATGAATTTACCTGAAAGTCTAAATGCGAATCACGCTAAAGACGTGACCTAAAGCCCGCAGAATGTCGAACAAGAAATGTCGAATAATGAAGTGTGGAATCGCTTTGCTTTGACTACTTTAGAGATATTTGATTCGATAGAATACCTTACTTTGACATTCATTATTCCTTGTTCAATATTCGATATTCGTTTTTTAAAGATTCTTTTCCGATCAGACTGGATGCCTGCGGCCAACGACGGCGCGCTTTTAAAATTTGAAATTCATGAAATTATTTATTGCATCTGTCCTCAAACATCCGATCCTGCATTTTCTCCTGCTGGGTGCTGTTGCCTTTATGGCCTACAGTCATTTCAAACCGGCGGGCCGCGCCACCATCACCGTGACCACCCAGACCATAGACGCGCTGGTTCAACAGCGTGAAAGTATTTCCCGGAATCCGATCGCGCCGGCAGATCGGCAAGCCCTGATCGAGGGGTATATCGAGGATGAAATCCTGCTGCGCGAAGCTTACCGGCGCGGTTTCGACAAAAACGATTACCGGGTCCGCAAGCGAATTCTAAGCATCATGCGCAGCTCGCTAAGCGACGTCATTCCGGAGCCGTCAACGCCCCAGCTGCGCGCTTTTTACGAAGAAAACAAACAGCAATTTTTGACGGCGTCTTCGCGTTCCTTCGAACATATCTATTTTTCTTTTGCCAGCGCCATGCTGCCCGCCGACCCGGATCAATTCATCCGGCAGCTGCAGGCATCCGCCGATAGTGCCGGACTGGGTGAGTATGCCCTGATGGGCAATACCTACCGCAAGGCCTCGTTCAAGGTCACCGCCGCTGCATTCGGCAAACCGTTTGCCCGGTCGGTATTTGCCATGCCGTTGGATGCCTGGCATGGTCCCATTGAATCATTGCGGGGGATTCATTATGTGCGCGTCACAGCCGAACACGAGCCGGAGCTGCCGCCCTTTGAGCAGATGCAGTCTTTTCTGCGGACCGATTATTTTTTAAAAAAAGGCCGGCAAAGCCAAATCGACAAGATTGACGAGCTGCGCCAAAACTATGAAATTATTGTGGAAGGAAGATGAATTTGGATTTTAGATTTGGGATTATAGATTTATGGTACTCAGAAATTTAAAAGGCAGAGCGAAGCGATACATCAAATCCGCAATCCGCAATCCGCAATCCACAATAATTGGGACTATAAAACTATTGTCCCGGGTATCCATTGCCATAACTTCTGCACTATTTCTAGCCACATCCCCGGCATTGGCCGATGATGTCGGTATCACCAAAGGGCGGTTAATCCAGGAGTCCGAAAAAAGCTACCTGCTGGAAGCCGATGTCAGCCGGAATCTGGTTTGGGCCATCAGAGCGCCCATCTTCCCGGACCGGTTTCAGGTATCCGAGCTCGAATTTGTCAATCAGGCCGGCTGGATTGTCGTGCAGGCCACGGCTACGACCACGGGTGAGCCACTGACACCCGCTGATGAAATTTTATTGCCGTGGTTGCGAAACGGCGCAGCCCTCACGGTGCAGCTGCTTGACGGTGCGGTGTCCCAGGGCTTGTTCCTGCGAACGCTGGAAGGCATCCGGGTGCCGCTTCAGGGGCTGATGCCTTCGGACCGGTCGATGGCTGACGTTTGTCGCGAACATCTTGAAATCGGGCGCAGACACCTGTTCTTTAAATGGATCCATCTTTTTTTGGTCGGCATCCTGGCCGCAAGATTATCACCCCGCCGGCTCTTAAAGGCGCTGTTGTATTACAGCTTCGGGCAGGCACTGGCCCTCGTTTTGGCGGATTTCGGTCTGCCCGGTTTTGACCTGCTTTTGGCCGATATCCTGGGCGCTGCCTTGCTTTTAATGCTGGCCGGCGCTATTGCACGACAATCTGCCATTCAGCCGTATCTGCCGCTGCTGGTTCTATACGGAGTGCTGCACAGCCTGGCCTACGCCCAGTCCCTGGAGTCGTTTGTTATACCATCGGACCGCAAACTGCCGGCCCTGTTGATGTTCAACCTCGCTATCGATGTCGGCCACTATGTTTTCGCAATAATTTTCATACTGCCGGGTATGGCCCTGAAGAAATGGCCCCATGGGATTAAATTCGCCGCCTATACGGGAGGGATCTACGCCGTGGCCATATTGGCCGTGTTGTTTCAGGAGCATGTGGCCACCGGCGATATCCACATAATTGATTCCAACGGCTCCCGGATCGCCACCCGGTATACTTTGCCTGTCTCTCAGAAACCGCCGACCGTTGGTCAGCGTCCGGCTGGAGCGCGTCGCCTGACCAATCCGATAATGAGTTATCTGACAGTCGAGCCCTATGAGGTACGGCAGGAAATTCTCATCCAGGCCCGGGCGGCGGTGCAAATTTTAGGGGTCAACGATAGCGGTATGGGCAGCATCCCGCTGCAGTCCCTGGAGCCTGTTAAAAATGGGATTCTGAAGGCCGTACGAGGGGCGAATTCCATCACTATCGACGGGCAGGCGGCCAAGCCGGTCCTGGCCCGGGCCGATTTCGTCACCCTTGGCCCGGCGGGAGTCGTGCTGCGCTCCGAGCCTGTGGCCGAAAGTCTGGACAACGGCATTGTCGGCCTGACACTGGTTTACGAGACGCCCGAGCTGGCTGATGAAATTCTCATCGACTGGCGCCTTTTTTCAAAAACCGTTGCCAGAATAGAAGCAACGGTCACCGATCCCTTTGGTGGTTCCACCATGATTTTGTCAGCGCAGGAAAACCAATGGCATTGGAAGCGCCGGCTCAGCGGCTACCGGGTGCCGGTGATTGAAAAAATTGCGGTTGAAAAGCAAAAACTGCCGGTCATTTCCCTACTGCTTTTCGCTATGGTCGCGGGTCTATTCGTGCCGGCGAAGCGATCTAAAAAAATAGCCTTCATCGGACCGCTGCTGCTGGGGGTGGCGGCCCTGGGATTCGTCCTGTATCCGTTGGCAAGGATGCCCGTTGCTTTTCCCTGGGCGGCGCAATGGAAGCCTTCCGTCGAACGTACCTCCCTCATTCTCGACGGTTTGCTGACCAATGTCTATCGGGCCTTTGACGTGCGCGACGAGGACCGGGTGTACGACCGTTTGGCCACCAGCGTTGCGGGGGATCAACTCAGCCGGATTTACCTGCAAAACCGGAAATCGCTGGAGTTGGAAAATCGCGGCGGTGCGCGCGCCAATGTTGACGATGTCGAAATTCTCTCGATTCTTACGGTAACAAATTCAAAGACTGGTGGTTTTTCGGCCGATGCCGTGTGGACCGTAAGCGGGTCGGTCAGCCACTTCGGGCACACCCATTATCGGCGCAACAAAAACCATGCCCGGGTTATCTTCGTGGTGGATGACGGTTTCTGGAAGATTAAAGATATCGAGTTGATCGATGAAAAAAGACTGCTTTGAACCGGAGCGGATAGCCAAATGCGGCAAAAATATGGCTAGCGTGGTAAGTCTTATACCCATTGGTGGTAAGTTGTTTTTTACTCTAAAAAGCTGAAAAAATGAACATTGTGCATTGAACCCACCTGAGGCGGACTGTAAGTATCAAATAGGGTATTGTATCATTTTTAAAAAGATTGTAAAAAGCCCGACTGCCATTTAAAATTTTGCGGCATTTTTGATATAAAAAAAGATCAAACGAAGCGATTCCATTCATCGACATTCGATATTTTGCGGTTCGTTTTTATTGATGTTATATACAGGAATTACGGGATGTTGCAATTCCATCGAATCTATTTAGAAAGACAGAGCGACGCGCGGCGCAAGCGCCTGCGCTGCGCGAGCGAAACCATAAATCTTCAATCTTCAATTTTCATTTCCCCGAACTGGCGGGATCACCGCCAAGCGGCGACCGGCTTGCCCGAATTGGGAGTAAAGTAACCCATGACTATGACGATAGAATCAGGCCCTGAGCAAAGTTACGAACCGGACCGGGAGGCAGACGCCTCAGCGGCTTTTGCCAAAAGCTATCCGGCATTTGCGCGCACCGAATTGTTGGATGAGTGGCGCGAAACCGGCTACCGTCGGCTCGATGCCAACCGGCAAATCTACCTGGACTACACCGGAGGAGGTTTGTACAGCGAATCCCAATTAAGCGCACATATGGAATTGCTGAGCACCTGCGTGCTCGGCAATCCCCACTCGGCCAACCCGGCCTCGCAGGCCATGACCGATCTGGTCGAAGGCACGCGGCAATATGTGCTGCGCTATTTCAATGCCGCCGCGGATGAATACATCGCCGTCTTTACGGCCAATGCCAGCGCCGCGTTGAAGCTGGTCGGAGAAGCCTACCCCTTTACCCCCGGCAGCCGCTATATCCTGACGTTTGACAATCACAACTCGGTCAACGGCATTCGCGAATTTGCGAAATTAAAGGGGGCCGAGGTGACTTATGTGCCTTTGTCCATCCCCGACCTGCGGTTGGACCAAACTCAACTGCTTGACGCTTTCAGCCGCGTGGGCACCGCCGGCAGCAATTTGTTTGCATTCCCGGCCCAGTCCAATTTTTCCGGGGTCAAGCACCCGCTGCATTTGATCGAAGAAGCCCACGGCCGGGGATTGGATGTGCTGCTGGATGCAGCCGCCTTTGTGCCTACCAACCGGCTTGATCTGGGGGTTGTCAAACCGGATTTTGTAGCGATTTCTTTCTACAAGATGTTCGGCTACCCCACCGGCGTCGGTGCGCTGCTGATCCGCAAGTCCATTTTTGGCAAACTCAAACGGCCCTGGTTTGCCGGCGGTACAGTGAATTTTGCCAGTGTGCAGGGCAACGGCCATTATCTATCCCCCAACGAGGCGGCATTTGAAGACGGTACCGTGAACTACCTGAATATTCCGGCCATCGAGATCGGTTTACAGCATCTGGAGAAAGCGGGGATCGATGTCATCGGGCAGCGGGTGGAATGCCTCACCGGCTGGCTGCTCGAACATCTGCTGGCCCTGCAGCACAGCAATGGCAAACCCATGGTACGCATTTACGGGCCGACGGACACCCAGGCGCGCGGCGGCACGGTCACCCTGAATTTTTACGGACCGGATGAACGACTGCTCGACTATCGCCGGATCGAGGAACTGGCCAATCAAAAGGGAATATCACTGCGCACCGGCTGCTTCTGCAATCCCGGGGCCGGTGAAATCGCCGAAGGGCTGACGGCCGAGGATATGTCGGCCGGGTTGCGTCATGGTGCCGATATGAGTCTGCCCCATTTTGTGCAGGTGATTCAGCATCGCGGCAACAAAAGCGCCGGCGCGATCCGTGTTTCAGTGGGGCTGGCGACGAATTTTGCCGATGTATATCGGTTTTTGAATTTTGCCGCCGGCTTTCGCGATAAAACCAATATCTACATCGGTGAAGTAACTTTTAATATTGAATCATGCCGCGTGATTCGGGATGGCAGCTATGGTTTTAGGGATTGAGGGATTGAGGGATTTAGGGATTGAGGGATTGAGGGATTGAGGGTTTTAGGGATTGAGGGATTGAGGGACTGAGGGATTGAAAGATTGGGGGATTGAGGGATTATGGGATTTAGGAATTTAAGAATTTAGGGATTCAGGATTTGATGGAATTGGGACCTTAGCGCCTTTTTTCTGACAACTTGTTATAAGTTATGGTAGGTGTCAGGTGTCAGTGTTCAGCGCGGCCTCTGGCCTGAAAAGCGGCCAGTCTGGTCTATAGAGCCTGCGCATAAACTTAAAATTGATCAGAATAAATTACAAAATTGTAGGTCCAACATTTTAAATTTGGTCAATGTTCTTTGAAAAATTGGTTAAAGCAGCAATCTGCTGTGCTTCAGGTTA
>Ga0209339_1000206_pt1 | contig 22443 bp, 19 predicted proteins | sample OlaalgELextract3_FD_187376 | JGI IMG/M metagenome (GOLD analysis project Ga0209339, IMG submission 187376) | Olavius algarvensis symbiont microbial communities from Tuscany, Italy - Type A ELBA extract 3 (SPAdes) (version 2) | ecosystem: Host-associated > Annelida > Digestive system >... | reverse complement strand
CTCGACTATTTTTGTAAATTTTACTACTAATAGGTTTTCTATTCCTCACTAAAGCCCCAGTTTTAGGGAACTAGGCCTATAAAAGGAGTGATTTTAGTAGTACTTATATCAAAAAAAGTCAAGTAGCATTTTATCTTATCATGCTGATATAATGAGAATTTTTACGTTTATGCGTCCACTCTATAGATAAATAACGAAGATTTGATTTATGATATCCACAATTTGATACCTTGCAAAATATTGAAGATTCGTGTATGCATTATGCAACTGGGGATAAAACAAGCGCGACTCTTTAAGGGCTAGTCTTATTGTGTAGCAGTAGCTGCGTGTTGATTGGTTTCTGGCCGGATATCTCAATGATAATCTGCTTTCCCTGTTCGATCCGGCCTCAGGCGCTCACTCACCTCGAACGCGAATTCGATCTATCTTTTCATCCAGAATCCTTCAGATTTTTAACTGCTTTTAGCTGATTAAGATCATGGAGTATTCAACATGCAGATAACCAGACGAGATCTCATTAAAAATACCCTCCTATTTGGCGGCTCCCTGCTATTTTCTCCTATTCCTCTTTCGGCCCTGGCACAAAAAGAACAGCAATGGTATCCAGCTTATGGAAAGTTGGATAAAGAGGGTAAATTGGCCGGGAGAGTCGAAGAAGCCTACTCGATCTTTGAAGAATGCCGGCTATGTCCGCGTGAATGCGGAGTGAATCGGCTGGATGGGGAAAGGGGATTTTGCCAAGCTCCGCTGAAAGTGATGGTTTCCGTGGCCCAACCCCATTTCGGTGAGGAGATGTCACTGGTTGGCCGACATGGATCCGGTACGATTTTTTTCTCCAACTGCAATCTGCGCTGTGTCTTCTGTCAAAACTGGCCCATTGCCCATATGGGCGAAGGACGGGAAGTCGAAGACGAAGACCTGGCACAAATGATGATGTATCTTCAGGAAATTGGCTGCCATAATATCAACCTGGTCACCCCAACCCATGTGATGCCCAATATCCTTAATGCCACCAGATTGGCATTTAAAAAGGGCCTTCGTGTTCCGCTGGTGTATAATACCAGCGGCTATGAGCGGGTGGAGATAATAAAGATGTTAGACTGCATTGTCGATATTTATCTGCCGGATATCAAATACATGGATGGCGAATTGGCAGCCAAATATTCATCTGATGCCGGGGATTACCCGGAAATGGCAACGGCGGCGGTTTTCGAAATGCACCGGCAGGTCGGCGTTCATCAAGTGGATAAGCAAAGAGTTGCCCTCAGGGGATTGATGATTCGGCACCTGGTCATGCCGAATCGCGTCGCGGGGACCAAAAAATTCATCAAGTGGCTGGCCGGGAACCTGCCCCAATCCACCTATGTCAATATCATGTCCCAGTACCACGTGGACTACAAGGCCTTTGAATATCCCGAAATTGCACGAGGCATCACCGTTCATGAATTTTTGGAAGCCATGGATTCGGCTGAAAAATACGGATTGACAGGGTTGGATCCCAGATCTGTAAGGGTCAGAGATCATTACACTAAATCCGGATAAGCCGGAATAGATGTCTTGACCAGGAATTGTCCCATGCAAGACCGGATAACACGCCGTAATTTTCTTGGTCTGTGCGGGCGCAGCGTTGCTATCTGTGCAGGTTCCACTCTGTTGCCTTGGTCTGCTGCGACGCGTTCCGCCCGGGCTGCCGCAATCGAGAAAGGGTTCATCGGGCGCAAGCTTTCCCCCTATTTTAGGCCGCTGGACGATCAGATGATCCGCTGTGAGCTTTGCCCCCACGGGTGTGAGGTTGAACTCGGAGAACGAGGGCGTTGCGAGGTGCGCGAAAACATCGACGGGCAATGTTACTCCCTGGTTTATGCCAACCCATGTGCGGTCCATATCGACCCTATCGAAAAGAAACCCTTTTATCATGTCCTTCCGGCAAGTCGAGCCTTTTCCCTTGCCACGGCCGGCTGTAATTTCGACTGTAAATTTTGCCAGAACTGGGAAATTTCTCAGGCTCGACCTGATGACACCTACAACTACAGACTTGCGCCGGATCAGGTCATATCCAGCGCCCTTCAATATAAAAGTCAGGTTATCGCTTCAACCTACGTGGAGCCGGTTATCTTCATCGAATATATGCTCGAGATCGGCCGCCTCGCAAAATCCCAGCCGCTCCTAAAAGTCATGCACTCCAATGGATTCATCAACGAGAAACCGCTTGAAGATCTTTGTGATGTGCTGGATGCCGCCTGCATTGATCTGAAGGGGTTTACGGGGGACTACTATCAATCCATGACGGAAGGCAGTCTTGATCCGGTCTTGAACACCTTAAAGGTGCTTAAGAGCAGGGGACTGCATACTGAAATTGTCAACTTGATGGTTCCCGGGAAAAACGACGACCTGACGCAGGTGCGTGCCATGTGTCAGTGGATCTATCAAGAGCTGGGACCGGATATTCCGCTCCATTTTGTCCGGTTTTATCCTCTTTACAAACTAAAAAGTATTCCACCGACACCGGTATCGACGCTTGAGAAAGCCAGGGAAGCTGCTAATGATGAAGGTCTCCATTATGTATACATTGGGAATGTGCCTGAACATCCAGGGGGACACACTTACTGTCCGCATTGCAGGAAAATGCTGATTCGGCGGATCGGCTACCGGGTAAAAGTGCTGGGTTTAAATGATGGTAAGTGTCAAAATTGCGGCCGGGCCATTTCCGGCATTTGGCGATCTCCGTAATCCTGAATTTTCTCCGAAATGAGGCTCAGAGAAAATGGCCCCTGAAGGGCAGCAATAGCGAAATTCATTGGTCTTAGGTTTCAGGTGTCAGGAAATTTGGGTATTCGGCATTCGGTATTCGGTATTGGATACGCAACCTCCTATGAAACTACATTGGAATGACGAATGTCGAATGACGAATGACGAATGATGGATTCGCTTGGGGCTTCGCTCTTCGAGCTACGACCCCACAAGTCGCTCAGTCTTTTTAAACAGATAGAATACATTCCTTCGACATTCGACATTCATTATTCGACATTCGATATTCGCTTTTTCATAGTTTCTTTTATCGATCAGACCGGCTGTCCTTTAGGCGGAGGCAGCCGCTCTTATGAAACTACGCCTATATTAACCCCAAGACAGGGTATTTAAATCATCCTCGTCCTCGTCCTCGGGTTTGAAAGCGGCTCAAAAGCTTCGAGGACGAGCACGAGCACGAGGACGAGGACGAAACGGCCAATCAGTTCATAGGAAACTGCGTAAATTTGGCGCAGTTTCTTTTCCGATCAGGCTGGCCGTTTTTTTGGGCAGAGGCCGCGCTCTTATGAAACTACACATATTCAAAACCACTCAGATAAAAGTTAAAGGTTTGTGGGAGTGGCCTCCGGCCACGATTACCCACCCGGGGAATCGCGGTTGAAAACCGCTCCCACGATCTATGAACGCACGATTTTCTGATGAAGTTTCTTATCCGATCAGACCGGCTGTCCTTTAGCCAGAGGCTGCCGCTCGTGTGAAACTACAATTCAAATGCTGGAGTTGATTCCATCTTAGTCTAGGTTGCAATTGTAGGTTGGGTTGAGCCAACTCCAGGCATTGTTGGGTTTCGTTACACTCAACCCAACCTACATTTTTGCGGCGCTATCACGAAATGCGAAACCCAACAACGACCGATTTCGGAACCGATTCCCAAAAGTTTCTTTTCTGATCAGACCGGCTGTTCTGTAGCCGGAGGCCTTGGCTCGTGTGAAACTACATCTATATTTACCCAGGAAAGGGATTTTTAAATCGTGCTCGTCCTCGAAAGCAATTCAAAGGCATCGAGGACGAGCACGAGCACGAGCACGCGTACGAAACGTCGGATGTGCTTATTTAAAGATCTGGTACAGTTTCGTTGTCGATTTGACCGGCCGCTCGTTTGGCCGGCGGCTGCGCTGACCCCTGACACATTCCGTAACTTTCAACATGTTGTCGGATAAACCCCGGTAAGGGTCTACGCTTTTTCCAAGACTACGCTCGGAAAAAGGGGCCCCTGCGGTGCAGCTACAGCGCTATTCAAAGAATTTAGGTGTCGGGTGTCGGGTGTCGGGTGTCAGGGAACCGAGTTGCTAAATCCTGACACCTGAAACCTGACACCCGAAACCTTCAGTAACTTACAACATGTTGTCAAAAAAATCCTGCTAAGGGCCTAAAAGGAATATTTCAGGACTGCCGGAGAAGCGTCAGCAGGCTGATACCGGATAAGGTGCCCAGAAAAGCCAGTGTATTCATGATTCCGTAAATCGGGAGTATGAGCAACGCTGCCAGGAGAACTCCACCGGCAGCCCCGGCAAGATCCAGGGCGTAGAATCCTCCGCCGATTTTCTCCATAGCAGCACCTTTGCCGGCCATGACCCGGACTGCCAAGGCAAAATGAGCACCGCCCAAAACACCGGTAATCAAGCTGAGAATTGAAAACAGCCAGCCCATTGCCGCCGGCGACAAAAAAATTCGAATCTCTCCGTGAATCAGCGGCAAAAATAGCATCAGCCCGAAAGGGAGCAAACAGACCAGTGCCTGGACGCGAATAAAAAAATCTCCAAACCACATCGGGTTGCGGCGCGCAGAGGTTTTGCCGGGATACCCATCCGGCGCCGCCAGCCAATCCTGTCATGAAAAAGGCGATAATCAAGGTCAGCTGACGATAAACAAATCCTTCAACGATCTGAAAGCTTAAAAGGAACACCAACTGAAGCACCATTTCAACGGCGCCCGAGACAAAGATACTTCCGGCAACCGCCACCCTGAATTTGCAGCGACCGGTCCAGAAAACAGCAGTAGTCAATGCCCCGGCCACGGCCAAGCCGCCCCAGATCCATCGAAGGTTTAACTCTGCCAGGGTATTGAGAAATTTTTGCAAAGCGGCATGCCACTGAACCGCCCACATCATCAGATTTTGGAAATAACAGATGGGGAAAAAATCCCGGTTGACGGCAGCCCCCGGGATGCCCTCCAGAATGGATTTCAGATAGTCGAGGCGAAAGGGGCTCAGGGCGTCCTGAAGTATATCTTCCCGGATGTAGGTGAGTTGAAGGTTGCGTTCAGATATCCGATTCGCCAAGGCCGCATAATCCGACAGGAGTACACCGGATATATCGGTGGCGAAAAATCGTGTTTGATCGCCGGGATAGATCAGCGTTTTGGGGAAAATCTGTTGAAGCGTTTTCTTTATGGAACCCAAATAGCGGGCCTGGGTTGGACCCAGCATACTTTCGCCACCGGAAACGGCAAAGGAAAAAATCCCGTCCGGCGAAAGCCGCTGTTTTGCTACAGCAAAGAATTCCTTGGTATAAAACCGGTTCATCTGGGCGGTGATTGGATCGCCCACATTCATCAAAATGACGTCGTAGCGTGCCTGAGAGCGACGCAGGAAGGCGCGGGGATCCAGGTGAAACAACCGCACTCCGGGATGTTGAAGAGATGCGGCCGTTGCTGATGACAGATGCGGTTTGAGAAGACGAATGAAATCCGGATCCGGTTCCACGTAATCGATATGCCGGATGACCGGCTGTTTGAAAAGCTCTTCCAGAAGGCCACCAATTCCGCCTCCCAGAAGCAGGATGGTTTTCGGAGCCGGATGCTGAAGGAGGGCCAGGTGGACCCCCTGTTCGGCGCTGAGACGATCCGGTTCCGAATATAGCCACAACCCGTTAGTGAAAACTGATACCTGTCCGTCTTTTTTTAACAATGCAATGTTGTGATAGGCGGTGTCATACACGGCCGCGAGGTTCGGGCCCCATTGCCAGCGACGGCTCATATGATCCAAACGAGATCCGAAAACCGCTCCTGAAACGACCAGTAAAGCCACTGCCAGCCACATCCAATGCCCCGGGCGTGTATTCGAAAGCGGCGGCCACGGCCGAAACAGAAACCAGGACAAGAACAGGATTATCCCGGAAGCGATCCATATGGTTGTAAAGACCGAACTATAAGGAAGAAATAAAAAATAAAAAAACAGGCCGCCGGCGGCCGAACCCAACGCCTCTCCCAGATAAATCCCCAGGGACTGACGCTCCCCTTTTTTTTGATGAATTGCCCAGCAGATTCCGAAAAGTGCGCCGGATACCGGGCAAAAGAGGCCGGTAGCTGTGACGGAAATAAGAAGCATCAGCCCGATGGAAGGCAATTCTCCGGCCGGAAGCGTCCAGATAATTCTGGATGCCCGGATGAACAGCACTGACAGTGGCAGCATGGCCGAAAGACAGACGAGCATCCACCGCAGCAGGGTGGTGTGCGCGGAAACCTTCGAGGCCCATTTTACCGACAACCCGCTTCCCACTCCACTCCAAATGAGCCAGCCGGCAAAAATTAATCCCGCCGACAATTCATTGCCGTAGAACAAGACCAGAAGCTCTCGTAAAACAATAATCTGAGCAACCGTCGCCACGAACCCGGTGGTTGTGATGGTGAGAACCGGCGATGGTATCGCTGTTGGCAGGCGCATGGTTCCAATCAAATAAACAGATCTTTTTTGCGCTATACGGATAGACAAAATAAATCGGTGTAATGCGTTTATGAATAACGGTAGGGTAGCAGTGCCTTGAGGGCTATGTCAACTTCGCAACACGGAGAATCAACATGGAAAAATATGAAATTCGGGAAACCGATATCGCTTTGTTGCGCGATGCCGGAGTCTCGGAAGATGATATTGCAGACGATTCCAAAATACGGGAAAAATGACATAACGCTCAGCCGATATCTTGATTATCATCGCGAAATTCAAAACCTGTGTAATCAATAATGTGGATATATGACCCCAAAGGCGGATCTGCGACATTCCAGTATTTCATTCGGAGTCTCATCTCTTTAGGGTGATATCAAAGCCGGGCCCTATAGGCTTGGGTTCTTTGCCCTCACAATAGCCAGCCTCTCCCACAGGCACATTCATTTTCCCGCTAGGCATTCTGCCTTTTGTGCATGCCTTCTCTTGACCTCCGGACATTCCAGACCAATGTTTTGTCTTCATACATTTCTTTTGACAGACAGGAGATTGCGATGCCGGCCAGTGAAAAACATAACCGCCCGGATGCGGGGTGGAAATTCGATAACAGTTACGCACGGTTGCCGGAGGCTTTTCATTCCCGGCTGAACCCGGTACCGGTGCGTATGCCGAAACTGGTGATTTTCAACGCGGAACTGGCGCGGTTTTTGGGGCTGAATCCCGCTGTCCTGAAAGGCGACGAAGGTGCCGCTGTTTTCTCGGGCAACCGGATCCCCCAGGGGGCCGAGCCCCTCGCTCAAGCCTATGCGGGACATCAATTCGGCTCTTTTACCATGCTGGGCGATGGGCGGGCAATCTTGCTGGGCGAGCAAGTGACGCCGCAAGGCGAGCGCTTCGACATCCAGTACAAGGGATCCGGCCGGACGCCGTATTCGCGGCAGGGAGACGGGCGGGCGGCTCTCGGACCGATGCTGCGGGAGTACATTATCAGCGAAGCCCTGCACGCCCTGGACATACCGACAACCCGCAGCCTGGCGGTGGTGACCACCGGTGAACCGGTGTTTCGTGAAACCACCCTGCAGGGGGCAATTCTCACCCGTACGGCGGCCAGCCACATCCGCGTGGGCACGTACGAGTATGCGGCGGCGAGGGGTAAACCCGACGAGGTCCGGACACTGGCCGATTACACCATCCATCGCCACTTTCCTGATCTGGCCGCCCACGGAAATCCTTATCTGGACCTGCTCGGCGCTGTTGCGGACCGGCAGGCGTCCCTGGTGGCCCGCTGGCTGATGGTTGGCTTCATCCACGGCGTCATGAATACGGACAACATGGCCCTTTGCGGTGAGACCATCGATTACGGTCCCTGCGCATTCATGGACGCCTACGATCCGGATACCGTCTTTAGTTCCATCGATCTCAACGGTCGCTACGCCTACAGCCGGCAACCGCAGATCGCCCAGTGGAACCTCGCCCGGTTGGCCGAGACGCTGTTGCCGCTGATTGACGAGGATCAGGAGGCGGCCGTATCGATGGCAAACGAGGCAATTACTGGATTTTCGGAAACCTTCCGCCATTACTGGCTGGCGGGCATGCGGGCCAAACTGGGACTGCTGGACCAGGATTCGGATGACGAGGCCCTGGCGACGGATCTGCTCGATTGCATGCACCGGCACGGGGCGGATTTTACCAATACCTTTCGCGACCTGTCATCACATGCCTTGCCCGAGGCCTCCGTGTTCCGGGCCCCTGATTTTAAGCAGTGGTTCGAGCGCTGGCAGGCCCGACTGAAACGCCAACCCGATTCCCGGGAGGCATCCCACCGGGTCATGATCGCCCACAACCCGGCCGTCATCCCCCGCAACCACCAGGTGGAAGCGGCCCTGGAGGCGGCCGTGGAGCGGGCGGACTTTACGGTCATGGAAAAACTGCTGGATGTTCTGTCTCAACCCTACCAGGATCCGCCGGAACAGGCCGGCTATCACCTGCCACCGCCCCCTACGGCGCAGCCCTACCGAACCTTTTGCGGGACGTGAGTCTATCGACGGTTGCCGCCCTTTGCAGACCGCCCGGCCGGTTGTCCGCAATAGTTCTCTAGCAACGTAACTTACCTGCTAGAACTTCTTTGGATCACTGACCGGGTGGGCGCCAGTCCATCGATTTTTTGACCGCTTCATCGACTTCCTCAGGGGTAATCAGGGGAATTGTTTTCAGCTTTACAGCCCCGCTGGCATTTGCCAATAGAATGCCGGCAACAACATTAACGTTGTCCGGTTGATCGACAATGAAATAGGCGTCATTATCCCCGTATGCGAAATAAAATGCCTCTAATGTCCCACCTAACGACTCTATTGCTTTCCTTGATGCCTCCACCCGTTTGGTGCCGCCTTCCTTAAGAAGCCCTTTTAAACCTTCTTCAGTGTAAGTAGAGCAAATCAGATATTTTGGCATATTACGCCTCCTTTCAGATTACAATTATGATCGTTTTTGTCAGATACCAGAGCCTTCAAAAAGAATCGATTTTCCTTTGAAGGCTATTTATTGGAAACTTGAGACGTTTATTTTGCAGTAATAGTTTCATGTCCTAATTTAAAATTATACGATTTGAAAATTAGGGAATGATCAGCCGTCAGCGGGAAGAACCGGTCAACAAGTCGGTCGAGTCAATAGAAACGGATACACTCTAGCAGATGAAGCTTCATTCACGCTCTAAAAACCTACAATGTAATTCAACGGAAAAAAGTTCAGGCCCACAGTCGGATCGATATCAGAATGGCGTCGACAGTCGTGCTCAATGTAGAACAAGAAAATGTAGAAGGTTAAAATGGTTGGACACTTTAAGGGTTTCTTAAAATACGAATCCTATAATGTCAAGATATTTATGGGTTTACCGACTCTCAGGGACCTCATTAGCCTTACAGCGTAAGGCTTGATTCTAATTTATAGAACAAAAGCCAAATAAACCCTGAACCTGGAACCTTCAGTTTAGGATTTGAGCCCCGTGTTGCGGCCCTGCCAAAAGGGGCTGGAGGTGGAGACGGCGAGGATATGGGGCAGAAAATAGCGCAGCTGAGAGCCGATCTCAATCAGCAGATCCCGGTTTTCCGGGTCTTTGCCAAAACCGACGTGAATGTGCAGACCGAAGATCAGCAACTGGTCGGCCACGCCCGCCATGTCGTTCAGAAAGCGGGCATAGCGCTCCCCGGCGGAGAATGTCTGCTTGCTCCAGTCGGCAAACGGATGCGTGCCGGCAGAAGCGATGGCCATGCCGTGCTCAGCCGCCAAGTTCCGGACCTGGCGGCGCATGCGGATGATCTCCGAGCGCACGTCGTGCACATTGGAGCAGACCGAGCTGCCGGCCTCTATCTGACTTTGCATCAACTCGGGCTTCAGCGAGTTGTCAGGCGTGAACTGGCCTCCATCCTCCAGGAACTGCCGCACATAGGAGTCCAAGTCCCTGGTCTCGGGATTTATGATTTGATATTCCTCTTCAACCCCGAGTGTAAGATCAATGCCCTCGATCATCATTACTATTCCCTCCTAAACAGATTGTTATTCTGGCCAGCCGGAATAAGATACCTTGTCAAGATTTGTATATTAAGGCAAGCCCCAGACTGAAAATGCCTGATTGTGTTTTTTACTTGGATTTTCAATCGCCAACATCGCAAAATGACTCTTTGCAATCCTTCTACATATTTCATCCCCCGGCAGCCGGCTGACTTGCCATCCAGTTTGGGCGAATAATTATTTGCGTCTCGGTGGATGTATTCTTGAACCCATGGTAGGTTTATCCCGTGAACAGTATTAAATTTCAACCATATGGAAAACCTATGGTCCCAACTATCCTTATTCCATTATTCCATCATTCGCCGCCTCGCCTCGACTGAGCTCGTCACAGGCCGGCGGATTAGCGCAGCAAACTAAGTTCTTCTTATATACGTGAAGGAGTGTCACCATGACGGATAATACGATCCTGGCGGTTTTCCTGCCGGTCGCGGCAGGCCAGGGCGGAAATGCAGGGGCCCTGTCGCTGGCGGTGGTCATGCGCGAAATCGTCATGCGCGAAATTCCCAAGGATAAATTTTTTTGCGCTGGTTTTCAAGGAGGGCAAGATCGGAGCCATTAACGGGGCTGTCATCGGTGCCGTAACGGCGCTGGTGGCCTGGACGTGGTACGGAAATCCCTTCCTCGGTCTGGTGATCGGCCTCGGTATGCTGGTAAATTTAGTATTAGCCGGTCTTTCGAAGGTATCCATTCCGCTGATTATGAAGAAAATCGGCATCGATCCGGCTCAAAGCTCAAGCATCATTTTGACCACGGTGACGGACGTCGTGGGATTTATCGCTTTTCTCGGATTCGCGGTATTGTTTCAAAAGTATTTGGTTTAATTTGCGACAGGGTTTTTTGCACCGGGTTTAAGTTGTTCCTTAGGATGAAGGTCTTCTGCCTGCGGCAGAAAACTTTCCCCCTTGGCCTTTGCTGCCCCGCAGGGGTAGCCCTCCCGAGGTCGTCTTGGAAAAGCTTGGAATCCTATTTGATAAAAAAATCATGCATCGCCTCCCATTTTTAGAAAAAAGAATCGGTCGGTAGGCCTCTGAGGATGATGTTACCTATATGGTGATAAAAATTGAAGGGACGCGTCCCTCAGTCATAGCCACTTTTTTCTTCTGAAATAGGATAGCATTGTCACGGCAACCCCAATCATTACGCCCCAGAATATATAATAGCTGTATTTGAATTTGAGCTCGGGCAAATACTCGAAATTGGTGCCATAGATGCCGGCAATAAATGTGAGCGGGATAAATATGGCCGCAAAAATCGTCAACACCTTCATAATTTCGTTCATTCGATTGCTCATGACTGAATTGTACAGGTTCAATTGATCCGAGAGCATATCCCGGTAGGTGTCGATAGCCTCCGCCGCTTGGGTGATCAAATCCTGCAGGTCTTTTAAAAAGGGAACCGTCTGACCATTGATGAGTTCGGTATCCAATTTTGCAAGCTGTATAATGGATTCCCTGGCCGGTCTAACGGACTTTCTGATGAAATTCATTTCTCGTTTAAAGGTATTGATCTTTTCCAGCACGGCCGGCTCGGCGTTTTCCAAAACTTCTTCTTCCAGATCCTCAATCTGTTCGCCCAATCTTTCAACAATGAAAACATAATTTTCAACCACGCAATCCAGCAAAGCGTATGCCAGATAATCGATACCGGAACCTCTGATTCTTGCCTTTTTTTTTCTGATCCGCTCACGGACCGGTTCAAATACGTCTCCCGGCTGCTCCTGAAAGGTCAGCAATAATGTATCGCCCAGCACCATACTTAATTGTTCGGATATAATCATTTGCTTGTCTTCGTCATAGCGAAGCATTTTTAGGACCAGAAAAAGACAATTATCAAATTCTTCAAGTTTGGGGCGCTGTCCGGTATTCGGTATATCTTCCAGCAACAGCGGGTGCAGATCGAAGGTATCCCCAATTTCTTTCATCAATTTAAGATCATGAAGCCCATCGACATTGATCCAGGTAACCGTGTTGATGCCTTTGAATTGCGCCCCTTGTGCGATTTCCTTTAATTCGTCTTCAATTAATTGAGTCCCATCATAGTCGATGGCACGAATCCGAACATTTTCAACCTTTTTGTTGCCGATGAAAACCAAAGAACCCGGAGACAGGCCTTTACTCTCTTCGCGTTTTTTGAGAAATCTCGCCATGATTTTGCCTCCTCATTAAGGGTTTTTCATTCAGATCGGCGAAAATCATCATAGCGGCCCGGCTTCAGAGCAGTGCCGCGCTTGACGACCTGGGGATAATCATTTAGCGTGATTTCCGCTTGGATTGATAAAAATGGGTGGCGCTGCCGTGAAACAGGTCGGCAGCTTCCATGATGGTCTCTGTGAGGGTCGGGTGCGGATGGATCGTCAGGCCCACATCGGTAGCATTGGCACCCATTTCAATGGCCAAAACGCCTTCAGAAATCATCTCGCCCGCGCCTGGACCGGCGATACCCATACCGATGATGCGTTCGCTGCGGGGATCAATGACCAGCTTGGTCAGTCCGTCGTCGCGGCCAAGGGTGGCGGCTCGACCGGAAGCCGCCCAGGGAAATTTGACGACTTTGTGCGCGATGCTGCGGTCAGCGGCCTCTTGCTCCGTCAGTCCGACCCAGGCGATTTCAGGATCGGTAAACACGACCGCCGGTATGGCCGCTGGTTCGAATGCGACCTGGCGCCCGGCAATTACCTCGGCCGCTACCCGTCCTTCATGCGATGCCTTGTGTGCCAGCATGGGTTCGCCGGCCACATCGCCGATGGCGAATATATGCTTTTCAGCCGCGCGCCGCTGGTCATCCACCTTGATAAACCCCCGGCTGTCAACCTCGATGGCCGTGTTGGCCAAACCCAGGCCGACGGAATTGGGGCGTCGTCCGACCGCCAGGAGCACCTTGTCGAAAAGGCGTCCTTTCTGATCGGCCTCGGGACCTGCCAAAGTGGCCCTAATCCCATTCTTTTGAACTTTGAGCGATTTGACGGTGGTCTGCAGCAGGATTGACGCCAGCCGGTCTGCCAGGCGGTTTTGCAGAATCCGGACCAAATCACGGTCGGCCCCCGGCAGCAGTCCGTCAGTCATCTCCACCACCGTCACCTTGCTGCCCAGCGCGGCATACACGGTTCCAAGCTCCAGGCCGATATAACCGCCGCCGATTACCAGAAGTTTCTTGGGAATCTCTTTGAGATCCAGGGCCGCGGTGGCGTCGAGCAGTCGATCTGAATCAAGGTCAAATTGGGGGATGCGCGCCGCATCAGAACCGGTGGCGATGATCGCGTTTTCGAATGTCAGGCGGCTTTGCCCGCCGTCCAGCGCCTTGACGGCCAGGGTGCGGTTGTCCTCAAATGCGGCCGTGGCCTGCAGATAATTGATTTTGCGCTGCTTGACAAGTTGTCCCAACCCGCCGGTCAGTCTGGCGACGACCTCGTTTTTCCATTTCGCCAGGCTGGTGGGTTCGATTTTAAGCCCGCTGAAATTCAGGCCCCAGGCCCTGGCCTCGCGGGCCTCATCGATAACCCTGGCGGCGTGCAGTAATGTTTTCGACGGAATGCATCCACGATAGAGACAAACGCCGCCGGGGTTTATCTCCGGATCGATCAAGGTGACTTCCAGTCCGAGGTCGGCTGCCAGAAAGGCGGCGGCATATCCGCCGGGGCCGCCCCCAATCACTGCCAGTTGAGTTTTTTTGTCTGCCATTGAAGTATCTCCCATAAATCTACTCCAGCACCATCGTAAACGGCTGTTCCAGACTCTGGCACACCCAGCGTAAAAAGCGTGCCGCATCCGCCCCGTCGATGATCCGGTGGTCGAAGGAGAGGGACAGGGGCAGCATGCTGCACGGTTTGAACCCGCCGTCGATATAGCGGGGCATTATGGCTGCACGGCTGACGCCGAGGATCGCTGCCTGGGGCCAGAAAACGATCGGCGTAAAACCGACGCCGCCGATGCCCCCCTGGTTGGACAGGGTAAAGGTTCCGCCTTCCATTTCATCCGGTTTGAGTTTTTTGTTGCGGGCCCGGTCGGCCAGATCGGTAATGTCAGCGGCAATCCGGCTGATGCTTTTTTGATCGGCGTCGCGAACCACCGGCACCAGCAGGCCGCGCGGCGTGTCGGCCGCGATGCCGATATGAACATACTTTTTGAGAATCAGCCGCTGGTTGGCCGGGTCGATGCTGGCATTGAAGCGTTCGAACTTTTTGAGCGCCGCGGCACAGACTTTCACCAGGATGGCCGTGACCGTCAATTTTCCGCCGCCTTGGGCCACCTTTTCAGCGTTGTTGCTGATAAAGTCCTGCAGCCCGGTAATGTCAGCCTGGTCGAATTGGGTGACATGCGGTACGGTGCGCCAGGCGGTCGACATGTTGGCAGCCGTGATTCGGCGCACGCCGTCCAGTTCGACCGTCTCGACATCGCCCCAGCGGCTGAAGTCGGGCAGGTCCGGTTCAGCGGTGACTGCCGCTACAGCGGCGCCGGAGCGCACCATCGTATGCGGCCGTTCGCCTTTTTTGATGTGCGCTTTGACGTCGTCTTCGGTGATCCGGCCGCCTGGTCCGGAGGCCGCAACATCGTAAATGTCGACACCCAGTTCGCGTGCAAAACGCCGCACCGACGGGGTCGCCGGTGCCGGGCCACGGTCGGTGGGGCGGTCTTCGCCCTTCTTTGGCGCAGCTGCCGATTCCGGAGCGGCCGCAGGTTTATCCGGTACCGGGGCGGTGTCCTTTTGTTTTTCGTCGGCGTCGGCTTCGGCTTCGACTTCCCCGGGTTCCTCGGTCCGCGGCGGCGCGGCCGAGGTTTCCGGTTCCGCTTGCTTTTGGGAGGCATCATCAGTGGCAGCTTCAGATTCCGCCGCGTCCTGATCGTCGGACCGACCGTCGGTGTCAACCCTGGCAATCACATCGCCCACTCTCATTTCAGCGCCTTCCTTGGCGAGCAGTTCCGTGATTTTGCCCTTCACCGTCGAGGGAATGTCGACCAGCGATTTTTCCGTTTCAAACTCGACCAGTACGTCGTCGATGTCAATCATGTCACCGACTTCAACCAGCACCCGGATGATGGTCCCCGATTCGACATTTTCACTGATTTCCGGAATTTTGACGTCTTCTATCATACCGACTCCTTATGCTAAGTAAACAAGGGATTTGTTTTTTCCGTGTCAATTTCAAGCTGTTTGCGGGCTTTTTTTACCACTGACATGTTTACCCGCTTTTCACGCGCCAGGGCGCCAAGGGCCGCATAGGCAATATGGCGGGCGTCCACCTCGAAGAAATCACGCAGGCGGTCGCGTGTTTCGCTGCGGCCGTAACCGTCGGTGCCGAGCAACACTGACGGTCCGGGCAGCCACTTGGCGATCGAGCCCGGCAGGGCTTTAAGATAGTCCGAGGCCGGGATGAAAACGCCTTTTTCGTCGACCAGCTGCTGCTGAAGATATGACAATTTCGGTTCCCGGTCCGGATGCAGAAAATTCCAGCGCTCGGTGTCGCAGGCGTCCCAGTAGAGGTTCTTGTAGCTGGTAACACTCCAGACATCTGCGGCCACACCGTAATCGTTTTCCAACAGCGACTGGGCCTTGAGCGCCTCGTTTAAAATGGTCCCGCTGCCGAACAGGTGGGCCTTGATTTTGGCCCTTTTATTGTCGGAGGCCCGGAACTTATAAATGCCTTTGAGGATCCCCTCCTCGACGTTTTCAGGCATGGCGGGCATTTTGTAAAATTCGTTCATGATGGTCAGGTAATAGACGATGTTCTCGCCTTCTTCCAGCATGCGGCGCATGCCCTCGCGTACGATGACCGCCAATTCATAGGCAAAGGCGGGATCGTAGGCCAGCACCGAGGGGTTGCCGTAGGCCAGAATGTGGGTGTGGCCGTCCTGGTGCTGCAGACCTTCGCCGGCCAGGGTCGTGCGCCCGGCGGTGGCACCCAGCAAAAAGCCGCGCGTCTGGGCGTCACCGGAAGCCCAGATCAAATCGCCGATTCGCTGAAAGCCGAACATGGAGTAGAAAAAGAAAAACGGAACCATGTTGATGCCGAAGGTCGAGTAGGCCGTGCCGGCCGCGATAAATGACGACATCGATCCGGCTTCGGTGATGCCCTCTTCGAGAATCTGTCCGTCCTTGGCTTCCTTGTAATACAAAAGACTTTCCTTATCCACCGGCTCGTAGTTTTGCCCGGCATGCGAGTAGATGCCGATTTTGCGGAACAGGGACTCCATACCGAAGGTGCGGGCTTCGTCGGGCACGATGGGTACGATGTACTTGCCGATTTTTTTATCGTTCAAGAGTTTGCCCAGCAGATGGACCATCACCATCGTGGTGGCCACCTCCCGATCCGCGGTGCCCTTGAAAAATTCCGCGTACAGCTCCCGGCCGGGGGGGGCGAAAGACCGGCACCGATTCATAGCGGGCGGGCAGGAGTCCGCCGAGTTCGCGGCGCCGCTTTTGAAGGTACTTCATTTCCTCGCTGTCGGGCGCCGGGCGGTAAAAGGGCATTTCATTGATGGCCGAATCCGGGATGGGAATGCCAAAGCGGCTGCGAAAATGCCGCAACTCCTGTTCGTTGAGGGCCTTTTGCTGATGCGTGACGTTGCGGCCCTCACCGGCCTCGCCGAGGCCGTAGCCCTTGATGGTTTTGGCCAGGATGACCGTCGGGGCGCCCTGATGCTCAACGGCTTGCCTATAGGCCGCGTAGACCTTCTGCGGATCGTGGCCGCCGCGCCTCAGTTTCCATAGCTGTTCATCGGAGTAGGTGCGGACCATCTGCTCTAATTCAGGGTATTTAGCGAAAAAATCCTTGCGAATGTAATCACCGCCGGCGACCGAATACTTCTGGTATTGGCCGTCGGGAACCTCCTCCATGCGCTTGACCAGCAGGCCGTGTTCGTCCTGGGCCAGCAATGGATCCCAGTCCTGACCCCAGATAACCTTGATGACATTCCAGCCGGCGCCGCGGAAGGCGGCTTCGAGCTCCTGGATAATTTTACCATTGCCGCGCACCGGTCCGTCGAGGCGCTGCAGATTGCAGTTGATAACAAAGATCAGATTGTCGAGCTGTTCGCGCGCCGCAAGTGTGATGGCGCCGAGCGATTCGGGCTCATCCAACTCACCGTCCCCGAGAAAGGCCCAAACTTTCTGGTCGTCGGGTTGCGCCAGATTGCGGTCTTCCAGGTAGCGGTTGAACCGGGCCTGATAAATCGCCATGATCGGCGACAGACCCATCGAAACCGTTGGAAACTGCCAGAAATCCGGCATCAGATAGGGATGGGGATAAGAAGACAATCCGGGATCCTTTTGCAATTCGCGCCGAAAATTTGCCAGATGCTTTTCTGTGTAGCGGCCTTCCAAAAATGCGCGGGCATAGATACCGGGAGCCGCATGTCCCTGAAAATAAATGATATCTCCGGGATGCTTGCCTGTCTTGGCCCTAAAAAAATGGTTAAAACCGATTTCATACAATGTCGCACTGGAGGCGTAGGTGGAGATATGCCCGCCGATGCCGGAATGCTGGCGATTGGCCCGCACAACCATGGCCATGGCATTCCAGCGAATGATGCTCTTGATGCGGCGCTCGATTTCACGGCTGCCCGGAAACACCGGTTGTTCTTCGACGGGAATGGTGTTGACATAGGGGGTATTGGCCGTGTAGTGGAATCGGACGCCACGCTGCTGAGCCTGTGCCTGGAGGCGGCGCAGCAGTTGCCTGATGCGATCCGGACCTTGATTCACATACACGTAGTCGAGTGATTCGAGCCATTCCCGGTTTTCAATTTCGATTTCTTTGGCTATCTCGTCTGGATGCTTGTCATTTGAGGGCATATGTTTTATTTTTCTCCGTTTTAATCCTGGTCATCCGATATTTGGAGCAAGCCGGCCGGACAAATCCTTCCATGAAGTCGGATTCGACCGCATCTCTGATAAAGATGTCCGGCACGCAAAAGGCCTGCGCTAAATCAAAAATGGTGCGGGTGTTTGAAGATTTTCGCTTTCCTTAACTAAACGAATAATCTATGGATTCGTAGATTGATTGTCAATTGACGATGTTTAACAATGTCCCGCCTACCGGTCCAAACGGTAAAAAAAAACCAGGCAGGGCCGCATTGCCAACCAACATTTCAGCCACCAATGATCAGAAAGCCAAACTATCCGCCCTCGGAATTAATTGGTCTCAGAAAACCTGGTCCTCTGGGCCAGGTCAGAGCCCCTCGGCTATGCCGTGAATCTGCTGCAAGCGGGAGCGGAATGATGGAATACTGGAATGCTGGAATGCTGGGTTTAGTGGACTGGGATCTAATTTTATTAGGACGGCCCGGATCAGTTTGTAAAATCAGACCGTCATCCGCTTTGTATTCCCAATATCCCAATATTCCATCATTCCATTATTCCATTGGGAGTCTAAGATAAACTCCACCCCTCTGGGGTGAATTCAAAGCCGGGTCCTCTGGGCCCGGATTTTCACTTTTCATAAAATGGAAAGCCATGCTGCCTTTTTCTAAATAGCAGCGGGCAACACCCTATTCGAGTGTTATCTCGTGGCAGTCACGGTACCGGGGGCCTGAGACAAATCAGTGATCAGCAGCAGTGCGTGGCCCCGGCTCTGGTGGTGGTCGCTGGTTTGACATGACGTTTACGTCCAGCCTTCCGATCTGATCCAGATGAATATCTCGCTGCGGGAAGGCAATCGCAATTCCGGCTTGGCGAAAGGCTTCATCGATGGCGGTGTTCAACTCCGTGATGGTTGCCAGGCGATTGTCCAGATTGGGCAGGTAGCAGCGCAGCGCGCAGTTCAAGGCGTTGTCACCGAATCCTTCAAAAGTGGCGACCGGAGGCGGATCGTCGAGGATGTTGGGATGATCATGGGCCGCGTTGATCAGCAGTTCGCGGGCCTGTTGGGTGTCCGATCCGTAGGCGATACCGACATTGATCACCACGCGATTCATCGAATCAGGGGCACGTCCGGTGCCAGGTTTTTGGCGTTTAGTATTGCTTTTCATTTCGATAAGGATTTGCGTGCTCAATTTGACAGGTCCCGTTCGAGGGCTTCTATTTCAAGCGCAACACGGTTGGTGGCCGAAGTGAAGCGTGCCAGCAGCGAATAGGCCACGGGAACCAGAAACAGGGTCAGAACCGTGGATAGTGCGACTCCTGAAATGATCACGACACCGATGGTGAATCGGCTCTCGGCGCCGGCACCCGAGGCGAGGATCAGTGGAACGGCGCCGATGGCAGTGGATACCGATGTCATCAACACCGGGCGCAAACGGGTGCGGGCGGATTCCAATATCGCTTCCGCCACCGGTTTGCCTTCATTGCGCAGCTGGTTGGCAAATTCGACGATCAGGATGCCGTTTTTTGCCGCCAGCCCGATGAGCACCAGTATGCCGACCTGGCTGTAGACATTGAGAGAGCTGCCGGCAAGATACAGGCCGCCGAGAGCCCCGGCGACCGCCAACGGCACGGTGAGCATGACGGTTAAAGGATGCACGAAGCTTTCGAACTGGGCTGCCAGCACCAAGTACACGATTAACAGGGAAAGCGCGAAGGCAACAAACAAGGCCCGCGAGGCATCCACAAACTCGCGGGACTGGCCCTTGTAATTGATCACGGGGGCATTGCCAAGTTCCGCGCGGGTTATTGCCGCCAGGTAGTCAAGGGCATCCCCCAGGAGGTAGCCGTCTTTGAGCGTTGCGGAAAGCGTGATGGACCGCAGACGGTTGAACCGGTTCTTAGATGCCGAATCGGCGAATTCCTTCAGGGTGACCAGGCTGGAGAGCGGGATTAATTCATTGCCCGTTTCCGATCGAACATAGAGATTGCGGATATCCGTGGGCGTCTGTTTTTGCTCCTTCTTGCCTTCGAGGATCACATCATATTCCTCACCCCGGTCAATGTAGGTGGTCACCTTCCGGAATCCGAGCATGGTTTCCAGGGTTCGGCCGATCCGGGCAATGCTTATCCCCACATCGGCAGCGCGATCTTTGTCGATGATGACTTCCAGCTGCGGCTTGGTTTCCTTGTAGTCGCTGTCCAAGTTGGAAAGGCCTTTGTTTTCATCGGCACGGTCGGTGAGGATGTCGCGCCACCGCGCCAGTTCATCATAATCGCCGCCGCCCAGAACGAATTCAACGGGCTTGCCGGCGCCGCCCCCCAGGCTGCGACGGGCGACCGAGAACGCGCGGTATCCGGGCAGGGCCGCTAATTGGCGGTTGACGTCCGCCATAATTGCCTGCATGGATCGATCCCGTTCGGACCAACGGCTCAGCACGACAATTCCCCGGACACTGTTGACTTCATTGGTACTCGCAAAAGATGCCGGCACCCTCAACAGCACCCGGGTGGCCTCGCCGCTCCGGTACAGCGGCATCAGGACATTTTCCATGCGCTCCATCATTTCGTAAGACTTGTCGAAGGCCGCGCCCTCGGGACCGTCGGCAATGACAAAAAATGCGCCGCGGTCCTCCAGGGGGGGCGTATTCCCGGTCGATCCGGGGGTATAGCCAGGTAATCGATCCGAGAATGACTGCAAACACCGCGACGGTGAGCCATCGGTGCTGCATCAGGCCTATCAGCAGGCGTTCGTAGCCTCGCGCCGCGGTCTCGTGAAGGCGGCTGAGCCTCATGGATTTCGAAGGTCTCGCCGTCGACTGCGCCCGCAGTATCCGGGAACACAGCATCGGAGAGAGGGTGAGTGCCACCAGGCTCGACAGGCAAACGGCGCCGGCCAATGCCACGGCGAATTCGGAAAAGAGCCGTCCCGTGTTGCCCTGCATGAAGGTGATCGGCAAGAATACCGCCACGAGCACCAGCGTTGTGGCAATGACGGCGAATCCCACCTGGCGCGTTCCCCTGAGCGCCGCCAGCAGCGGCGGTTCGCCCTGCTGAATGCGTCGAAAGATATTCTCCAGCACGACGATGGCATCGTCCACCACCATGCCGATCGCCAATACCATGGCCAGCAATGTCAGCAGATTGACCGAGAAGTCCATCATCCACAGGACCCCGAAGGCGGCAATCAGGGACACCGGCACGGTAACGGCCGGCACGAGTGTGGCCCGCAAACTCCCCAGAAACAGAAACAGCACAGCCACCACCAGTATGCCGGTAATGGCCAGAGTTTTATACACTTCATTGATGGACGCCTCGATGAATACGGAGGTGTCGTAGCTTTGAATCAGCTGCATCCCCTCCGGCAGGGTCTTGTTGACCACTTGCGCTTCACGTTTTACCGCATGGGCCACATCGAGGGTATTGGCTTTAGACTGCCGGACAATGCCGAGGCCGACCATGGGAATGCGATTTCCCCGTAACACGCTGCGGTTGTCCTCGGCGCCCCGCTCCACGCGGGCAATGTCTCGCAGACGGATCAGGTGGCCGTCCTGCCCCTGGCGGACGACCAGCCGCTTGAAATCATCGGCGCTGTTGAATAAGCGGTTCAGCCGTACCGTGAACTCTTTGCGAATCGATTCCACCCGTCCGGCCGGCAGTTCAACATTCTGGGATCGCAGCGCCTGCTCAACGTCGGAGGCGGTTACCCCCTGGGCGGCCATGGCCTGGCGGTCGAGCCATATACGCATGGCGTAGCGGCGGGCACCGCCCACCCACACCCGGGCGACACCGTCCAGCACGGAAAATCGGTCGACCAGATACCTTTGGGCATAGTCGGTCAGCTCGAGGCCATCCATGCGGTCACTGACCAGATTGAGCCACATGATGACGCTGCTGTTGGAATCGACCTTGAAAATTTCGGGCGGATCAGCCTCGTCGGGCAGATTGTCCAGAATGCGGGAGACGCGGTCCCTGACATCGTTGACCGCCGCTTCCAGATCGCGGTCGATAAAAAATTCCACCGTTACCTCGGAAATCCCGTCGCGACTCATTGAATCGATGGACCGTATTCCTTCAATTCCGCTGATGGCGTCCTCAACGATTTGCGTTACACGGGTTTCGACGACAGCGGCGGCGGCACCGGGGTAGCGCGATTCGACCGATATCACGGGAGGATCGATATCCGGGTACTCTCTGACAGGCAGTCGGCCGAAACTGATCACGCCCACAACGATCAGCAACAGGCTGAACACCGTTGCCAAAACCGGGCGTCGTATGGCGATATCGGAAAGATACATAGCCACCCCTCATCACAAAGCCGTCGGGTTAAGAAAAAATTCGATTTATCCGAACTAATGTGCCAGTTCGATCGTATAAAATCACAAATCGCAAGCACCAAAATCCAAATAAATCCCAAATACCAATACCCAATGACCCAAACCCGATTTCCAGCATAGGGGCGATATTGATTCGGAATTAGACCCTTATGTCGCGGCTCAGATTATAGAGCCTGCGCATAAACTTAAAATTGATCAGAATAAATTACAAAATTGTAGGTCCAACATTTTAAATTTGGTCAATGTTCTTTGAAAAATTGGTTAAAGCAGCAATCT
>Ga0209339_1000200_pt1 | contig 22844 bp, 19 predicted proteins | sample OlaalgELextract3_FD_187376 | JGI IMG/M metagenome (GOLD analysis project Ga0209339, IMG submission 187376) | Olavius algarvensis symbiont microbial communities from Tuscany, Italy - Type A ELBA extract 3 (SPAdes) (version 2) | ecosystem: Host-associated > Annelida > Digestive system >... | reverse complement strand
CAGTTTTAGGGAACTAGGCCTATAAAAGGAGTGATTTTAGTAGTACTTATATCAAAAAAAGTCAAGTAGTATTTTATCTTATCATGCTGATATAATGAGAATTTTTACGTTTATGCGTCCACTCTAGAAATAATAAAACAGCCAAAGATAAGCATTGTCGGGGGACCGGGTGCGAATGTCGCTGCCGGGCAGGGTAAAGCCGCCGTACTCCGTGTCTTTGGCCCCGTATGAGATATTGACACCGCCGGTTAGCTGCAGGTTTTGGGCAATGTCCCAGGTGGCATAGGGTTGCAGTATGCCTGACGGATCTTCGACATTGTTAATCGACGTCAGGAAGACTTGAAACAGGGGATGCAATTCCAACTGAATATGGCCACTTAAATAGTTGCGGCCCAGGGCAAACAGCTCGCCCCGGGCCACGCGTTCGGCGATCGCCGGGTTCAGCACGGCCTCCTGATAATCGTCTTCACCAATTCCGTTGAAATAGTATTCGACAAACCCGTAAAAATTTTTCTTGAACCAAACCCACGAATAATCCATGTTGGCCACCAGGGATAGATAGTCGTCATCGTCATTCAGAAAAGTCCAGGTGGCGTCCAGGCGCCAGGCGGCATCGCCGATGTAACCGGCGGTGCCGGCGTCGACCACCTCGTTTTCAAAATGTTTGGCGGCCATGATTTCAATTTCGGTTGTACCGGCGGCCATATGCAGCTTGCCGGCCAGGGATGCCCGGTCCGTCGTCACGCTGTCGCTGTCCGGATCCCGCCTGGCAACATAAAGCCCCTGGATATCACCCAATGCCGGCAGGGAAGCCTGTACGTTGAGCATGTCGTCACCGACTTTGTAGTCGCGGTCGATCGCGGTCGGGGGGAACGGGTTGAACAAATCAAAGGGATTGAAAACAAATCCGTTGCCCCAGGTGATCGCCTGACGACCGATTATGATCGATCCCCACTGCGGCATCAACGCCAGGGATAGCCGATCCAACCGCTGAACCAGGAAATAGCTATCCTCGTCAACAATCGTGTCGGTCAGGTCCATCAGCCGCCGATCATCGTCCAGGGGCGTGCCGAAAAAAAATACATTGGCAGGCAGGTTGGGAAAGAATTCCTGCAATTCATTTGTTTTGCGGACGGTATCGCCGCCGGCGCCGATTAACTCATAAGCAACATCCGTGACCACCTTATCTGAAAAAAAAGTTTCATTGATCAGACGAAAATTAAAGCTGCCGTCCCAATATGTACCGGTGCCGACCGGTTCAAATATCGTGTCCTCGTCCGTCTGGGAAACCCGGCCGCTTGTTTTAAGCCGTCCCCCCCAGTGGGTATCGATTTTTTGCCGGAACGAGGGACTTGCAGCTGGGTCGGAAGGGGAGGGGGGTCCGTCGGGATCCGACGGGGTTTGTGCAAAAATAGGGACACAATAAAATCCAATAATTGCGAATATGGTTAAGCACTTTCGCATCAATTTTATACCAGAAACAATCAACGAACAGAGAACGGCTTTAACGTCTAACAGAGAACAGAATCAACATCGACGTTTAGTCATTTAATTCGATCATCTTCAACACCGCCGTCCCGGATCATTACCAGTCTTCTGGCCTAATCCATCACCATTTGATCGTGGGTTGAGAAAATAAAGGTCACATTTTTTTCCCGATTCATCTGCCGCATCATTTCCAGCAGGCCATCTCCGGTTTTTGAATCCAGATTGGCGGTCGGTTCATCGGCCAGAACAATCGACGGATTGGAGACAATCGCCCTGGCTACGGCAACGCGCTGCTGCTGGCCGCCGGACAGCTCGGCCGGTCGCCGGTCGTATTTTCCCGCCAGTCCGACATCATCCAGGATGGCCTCAGCTCGTGCGCGGCGTTCGTTGGCCGGAATTCCTTGCAACAGCATAACGAATTCGACATTTTCGGCGGCCGACAACACCGGTATCAGGTTGTAGGCCTGGAAAACAAATCCCACCTGGTGCAAGCGCAAGTGGGCCAGCTGGGATTGGGACATCTGGTCAAATGCATTGCCGTCAACAACGATGCTGCCGCCGTCAACCCGATCCAATCCGCCGACGAGATTGAGCAGGGTCGTCTTGCCGGAGCCGGACGGACCCGCCACCGCCACGAATTCGCCTTTAGCGATGGACAGATTGATTTCCTTGAGGGCGTGGATTTCGATCCGGCCCTGGTGATAGGTTTTGCTCACATCAGTGCATTCGACGATACTCATAGTTTATCTCCGAACTCTCGGTGCTGATACCCTGCTACCTCGTGTGAAACTACATTTGGAATGACGAATGTCGAATGTCGAATGACGAATGATGGATTCGCTTCGCTCAGTCGATTTAAAATAGACAGAATACATTTATTCGACATTCGACATTCGACATTTTTATTCCTCAGGTGCGCATCTGGGCTTCGACCGGTGTGAACCTTGCCGCTTTAGCGGCCGGATAGGCGCTGACCAGGATTCCCAAAAACAGCACGATAAAATTGGACATGAATACATCCTTGATTGCGACTGCCGGAAAAATCACCCGGGTCATGCCGGCATATTCGGCGCCCGCCGCCAGGGCCGACAGATCGATTCCAGCGCCCGCCAGGGCATAAATACAGATGAATCCCAGTAAATTGCCAATGGCCAGGCCGGTGAGCAACAACAGCAATGATTCAGTCAGGACCTCCCTGAGGATCCACCAGGGTTTCATTCCCAGCGCTTTGAGCAGACCAAATTCCCGCATGCGCTCGAACACCGCCATGAGGGTCGTATTGACAATCCCGAAGCCCATGGCCACAAAAATCACCAGATACCAGATCCACATAAAGCCATCGAGTATCTTTAAATACGCCATTTGAAAGGGCAATAATTCACGCCAGTGTTGAACCTCGAAATCCGCAGCCGGCAGCGCGTATTTCAAGGCCTGGTAAGCGGAGGGGTTGTCGGCGTTGTCCGGGAAAAGAATTGATATCTCCGAAAGGCCGTTTTCCAGCTGCAGCATTTTCTGGCTTTCCTTGCGATTGACAAAAACGTATTGTTTTTCGGTCGATTCCATTTCCGCCCGGAAAGTGCCGACAATTCGAAAGGCCCGGGAGGCTATTTCTCGATTGGCATCCTGGGACATCAGGACCAGCTTGCGACCGAGCTTGGTCTCAAATTTGTCGATCAACGCTTGGCCGACAAGGATGCCGTTTTTGTCGGCCGGATCCAGGTATTTTCCCTGCGAAATCGCGGTGCCGATAAATGAAATTTTGGCTTCGGAGGCCGGATCGATCCCCACCAGGGTCACACCGCTGGAATGCCGGGCATTGCTGGCGACCGCATTCACCCTTACCCGGGGACTCCATATGGTGCCCGGCGGCATTTCTTTTTGCAGCACCGCTTCGACCACGGCGGGGTCGGGGATGCTGTTTTCGATCGCCGGATCATTGCGATAGCCTTTGTGATGGATCTGAAGGTGTCCTGTCAAGGTTGCAATACCGTTTTGGATCATGCCCACCGCCATTCCCCGCATCAGGGATCCCAGCAGGAGCATGCTCCAAATGCCGATAACCACGGCCGTCAGTATGACGGCCGTGCGACGTTTATTGCGCCAAATATTGCGCCAGGCCAGTTGCAAATACATAATAAAAATGCCTAAAATGATCTAAAATACCTAAAATTAATAATCGACAATAACCGATTTTAAAATCCGCAATCCGCAATCTAAAATCCGAAATATTCAGGTGGCTCTCATCGCTTCCACCGGCTGCATTTGCCGAACTTTCAATGCCGGATAGAGTGCGGCCGCAAAGGTAATGGCCAATACCACCAGGGGACCGCTGGTGGCAGAAAGCCATGACAATTTCGGATACATGCGTCCGGTGATGCCGAACTGGCTGAGCAATTCGGAAGCCCCGGAAAAATCGATGCCGTAGGACTGAAAATACAGGGTGATCAGGCTGCCGACAATGATTCCGGCTGCAATTCCCATGGCGGTCATGATCATGGATTCGAGCAGTAGTATTTTCGTCAGGCGCCCCGGTGTGGTCCCGATGGCCATCAGAACCCCCAACTCGCGGGTGCGTTCGAAAATTGCCATTAAGAACGTATTCAATATGCTGAAAGCCACGACCAGTATCAGCAGCAGGTAGAAAATCAGTCCTCCGACCAGGTCCATTTCGATACTCTGGCGCAATCCCGGCATCAGTTCGTTCCAGTCCATCACCGTCAGCGGCTTGTGGCTTTCGATGCCGGGAAGGGCCGTTTTCAAAGCGGTCTTTATCTTGGCGACCTCGGCCAGGGCGTTTGCAATTACAACCACCTCGTGTACCGCCCCCTGCATGCTGTACACCGTTTGGAACGTCTTCAGCGGTATCTGAATCGATGATCGATCGAAATCGTCGATGCCGGAGCGGTAAATGCCCTTGATTTCAACGACTGTGGCGGCAATGGATCCATCGCGGCCCTGTCCCAGGACGGTCAGCTCATCGCCGATATCGACGCGCAGGTTGCGCGCCAGGAGGTGTCCGACCAGCGCCAGATCGGCATCGTCCTCAGCGAAGTATTCTCCCCGGTGGATCAGCGATTTCAACCGGGATACCGCAGCCTCGCTGACGGGATCGATTCCGGCTACCACAACGCCGTAGGTTCGCTCCCGGGAAGAAATCAATGAAAAGGATTGGCCCCTGAATGTGTACGACTCGATCTGCGGCATGCCGGCAAGAACCGCCGCCACTTGCTCCGGTCGGGGCACTACGAGCCGGATATCTTTTTTGTCGTGGTATTCCTGGGCCTGGATCTGTAAATGGCCGGTCTGGATTTTTACCGCCGTATTGATCATGGTGGCGTAGCTGCCGAATTGAAACGACAGCATGAATACCAGCAGCAGACTTGCGAATGCAATGGCGCAGATCGTGAGAATCGTGCGTCGGGTGTTGCGCCAGATGTTGCGCCAGGCCATTTTGACATCGATGGACAAATTCCTACCTCCGGGCTTTGCGTAAACTTGTACGGGTAAACAGGCTGTCGGGCAAATTCGCTTTGAATTCAAGAGATTTATATGTCAACTCCGTGTAGCGATCTTCGGTATCGACCTCTTGCATACGCCATAGCCGGGGATACAGCTTGCCGCCGAGAGACTGAATCTCAAGGGTTTCCATCAATTTCACCGCCACAAGATCCTCATCGAAAAATTCCTGGCTCAGCCAGATCAGATCCTGCCGGATTTTGAGCATCTGCATGCCCCAGATTACCGGGGCATCCGGCTTGGGCATGGATTTAATCACGTATACTTTACGGCCTTCGTGAACCTCGCTGCCCACAATGGAATGGGTGTAGTCGTCGACAAAACTGTCGCTTTTGGCCAAATCATTATTGGAGAAATCCGAGCCCATCCAGGACTGGGACATCATTGAGGGCGGAACCTTGATAACCCGGTTTATCTTGGGGTTATACATCCACATCTCCCTTGATTTTTTCAGGGTACCATTGCCGTGATCTTTGGGCGGCGCTTCAATGTAAAAGAGGCTGTCCTTTTTCCCCCTCGTCCAGGCCTTGATCGTCATTTGGCGTTCCCAGTCAGGGCGATGGATGGTCATGGTTACCGTTGCAATCGAAGCGCTGCCGCGCATGTACTTAAAGCTGTTTTCAACCAGGTCGGCGGCATTCGGTTCATCTGCTGCCAAAAGCTGCCCCGGCAGCAGCAGGGCGAACAAGGTTAGACCAACAAATTTTTGAATCATGGTTTTCTCCCGGATAAGCCTGCAATGATGATTGATAGAAATTCACGGGCGATGGTGACCGGATCGAAATCATCTTCAAACCAGGCTTGTAAAAAAAGCGCATCCCAGGTACCCACCAGCGCGGCGGCCGTATATTCGGGATTTATATCCCCTCGAAATTCACCACGTTCGATACCCTCTTGGATTAACGATCTGACAATTTTTCTAAATTCCTGGTAGGTGCTGCGAAAGTTCGCTTTAAATCGGTCCTGCATTTGGGACGAAGAGGAGGCCGCCCAGAATTCCATGGTCAGGGTGAACACATCCTCGATTTCCTGCCACATCCCCATCAGCGAATCAGAGAGCGCTTCCAGACGCCTGGCCACCGATCCTCCCAGAGCACCGATGTCGACCCGGGCGGCATCTTCGGTCTGCTTTTTGAACCACTCGAATACGGCAAAAAACAGATCTTCTTTACTGGCAAAATATTCGTATACGGTGCCTTTGCCGATTTTCGCTTTGGCCGCAATATCGGCAATAGTGGCGCTGGCATACCCTTTTTGGGCAAATACCGTGGCGGCGGCCTGGACAATACGATTTTTCTTATCGGATCGGGTGGCATGTGCTAACGCCAATTTTGAGATCTCCTTAACCATAGTACCCTTTGGTCAAATTCTAACTAACTAATAATATATGTTAAATATAAAAAATAAACTATAATCTTAATTATTGACCGACCAGTCAGTCAGTGAGAATATAGTCTGAAAGAATTCTGCTGTCAATAGAAAATATTATTTTCTCCGGGGAAATGTTTGAAGAACCCGGCCGGTCAAATATCGGGGCAGAGTGAAAGCGTCGGCACTCTGATTATGTAACAAATTCCAAAATATAAAACGGATCTATGATCCTAAAAATCTAATCCGAATGGGCCTTTAAATATTTATTAATTATTGCCTAAGTCATTTTTATCATATATTGAAATCAGTTTAGCGCATATCTTTCAGCAATTCATTTTACCGGGAGATCGGAAACGATGAGCGGCAGTAAATATTCGAAGGTTGAAAAGCTAATTGAAAAAGGCGTCCGGATAGATCGCCCCGCCAGCATTGAGATCGGGGCTGAAGTCGATCCGGGGCGAATCTCGGGCGACAGCGTCAGAATATATTCCGGCTGCCGGCTGTTCGGGGCGGACACCCTGATACTTCCGGGGGTAAGCCTGGGATATGAAGCACCGGTCACCGTCGATAACTGCCAGATCGGTCCCGATGTCGAATTGAGGGGCGGATATTTTAAAAAGGCGGTGTTTCTGGGCCAAAACCAGGCCGGGCTGGGGTCCCATGTGCGCGAAGCGACGATCCTGGAAGAACAGGCCAATATTGCCCACAGCGTGGCCTTGAAACAGACCATTCTTTTTCCGTTTGTAACCCTGGGGAGTCTGATTAATTTTTGTGATTGTCTGATGGCCGGGGGCACCAGTCGCAAAAACCACAGCGAAGTCGGCAGTTCCTACATTCATTTTAATTATACCCCCAGCCAGGACAAGGCAACGGCCTCCCTGATCGGCGACGTACCCCGCGGTGTCATGCTGAACCAAAACTCGATATTTTTAGGCGGTCAGGGCGGAATGGTGGGACCCTGCCGGCTGGGCTATGGCGTCACGGTGGCCGCCGGTGCCATCCTGCGCAAAGATGAAACGAGATCTGACCGCCTGATCATGGGCGCTGGCGGCAAAGAGGCCAATGTCTCATTTGCGCCGGGCAAATTTCGCAACGATAAAAGAATCGTTGCCAACAATATCCATTTCATCGCCAACCTGATTGCCCTGAAGCAGTGGTATGATCAGGTGCGAAGGTTGTTTATCGCAGATCGTTTCCCCCCGGCTTTGCTGGAAGCCCTGGGGGAAAACGTCGATCTGGCGATTGACGAAAGGGTCAGTCGGTTGGAGGCGGTTTGTTTGAAAAAACCGGTCGCAGACGAAGCCCCCCTCCAGTCCCCGAAGTCAAAACAGGCTCGGGAGCTTTCCGAGCATTGGCCTGCAATCAAGGATTTTTTAATGATGCGGGCTGCTGCCTCAGCCCCGGCAGAGGCGGATCGATTTTTAGAATACATTCATCAGGGAATCCAAACCTGCGGACCGAATTATATTCGCGTCATTCAGGGACTCGATCCGGCCGACGCTGCAAAGGGGACTGGCTGGCTGCAGGGGATCGTTGACGATATAACCGCCGGACCCCGCAAAATACTGCCAACGTATTTTTAGCTGCTTGACGACAGGATGTTATGAAAAAACTCTTTGGAACAGACGGTATTCGCGGCGAGGCCAATGAATATCCCATGACGGCCGAAATGGCCCTGCAAGTCGGCCGGGCGGTGGTTGCCCATTTCGCCCGAACCGGCAATGGCGCCCGATTTGTCATCGGTAAAGATACCCGCTTGTCGGGGGACATGCTGGAATCCGGCCTGGTTGCCGGTATCTGCGCGGCCGGCGGCAACGCCTGTGTCACCGGTGTGCTGCCGACCCCCGCGGTTGCCTATACGGCATCCTCACTAAAGGCCGCCGCCGGAATTGTCATCTCGGCATCACACAACCCATATTATGACAACGGCCTCAAAATTTTCAGCGGCGACGGCTACAAGCTGGCCGATGAGACCGAAATTGAAATCGAAAATTTGATCCTTGGTGAGAAGAGCCATCAGCAGAGATCCGATTCACGGAAATGGGGGACTATTGAACACTACCGGAGCGCCGCCGTTGAGTATGCCGCCTTTTTAAAAAGCACCTTAGCGGCTGACTCACCATTTCAGGGACTTAAAATCATCCTGGATTGCTCCAACGGCGCCACGTACCGAATTGCTCCGGCGCTGTTTGCCGAACTCGGTGCACGTGTCGAATCGTTGGCTGTAAAGCCCAACGGCATTAATATCAATGACCAGTGCGGATCCGAACATACTGAAGCGCTGACTCAAAAAGTTGTCGCGAATCAAGCGGATATCGGTCTGGCCTTCGACGGAGATGGTGATCGGCTGATCGCCGTGGCTGAGACCGGCCAGGTACTTACCGGTGACCACATTCTGGCCATTTGCGCCAGGGATATGAAGCAAAAAGGCACCCTGACAAATAATCTGGTTGTCACCACCGTTATGAGCAACCTGGGATTCAGCGCCGCTTTAAGGGAAATGCAAATCGATCACGAAGTGGCCCAGGTCGGCGATCGCTACGTCATGCAGCGTATGCTGGCTTCCGGCGCGGTGCTCGGCGGAGAAGATTCGGGCCACATGATATTTGCCGACAGCCACACGACCGGCGACGGCATGCTGACGGCCCTGAAATTGATCGAAGCCGTTCAGGCTGCAAACCAACCGCTGTCGGAGCTGGCCGCCATCATGACGGTGTATCCCCAGGTATTGATCAACGTGGCGGTCGATGCCAAGCCGGCCATCGAAGACGTACCGCAAATTATGGATGCGATTCGATCGGCTGAAGCCGAACTGGGAGACAAGGGCAGGGTGTTGGTGCGCTACTCGGGGACCCAGCCGCTTTGCCGGGTGATGGTCGAGGGTCTCGATGAAGCAAAAACTCAGGGTTTTTGCAGTCAAATAGCTGATATTATTAAGGTTAATCTCGGAGCCGGTTAATAATTAAGTTGTGGTGAGAGGCGGTTGCTGAGGGGGGAATGAAGATCGGGAGTCAGGCGCTAGGTTTCGGGTGTCAGGAAATTATATCATTCAATCCTGAACCCCGATCCCTGATCCGCCTGCGGCAGAAAATCGCCATTTAAACGCTAATCCCGGCTACCGAAGATTCTCAGCAGCATCAGAAACAGGTTGATAAAATCAAGGTACAGTTTCAGGGCGCCTAATATTGCTCCCTTTCTGACCACGGCTGCCTCAACCCCAGCGGGCTGGGTCATGGCCATGTTTTTGAGATGCTGGGTATCATAGGCTGTCAGGCCCACGAAGACGATCACACCGATATAGCTGATAATCATGTACATGGCGGGGCTGCGCAGGAACAAGTTAACCAGCGATGCAATGATAATACCGATCAATCCCATCATCATGAAACCGCCGACCGAGGTTAAATCCCGCTTGGTGGTCCAGCCGTAAATGCTGCAGGCCACAAATGTGCCCGCGCAGATAAAAAATGTTGATGTAATGGATGAAGCAGTATAAATCAGGAATATCATGGATAATGTTGCGCCGTTCAAAGCTGAATAGAGCACAAATAAAGCGGTTGCCGTCGACGCTTGCATTTTCTGGATTCGGGCGCTGATCGCAATCACGAGTCCCAATTCTGCGATGATCAGGCCGAAAAACAAAATCTGGTTGCCGAATATTATTTGCAGCAACCATTCGGTGTTCGCAACATAGTAGGCAACAAAGCCGGTGATGCCCAAACCGATCGCCATCCAGTTATAAACACTGCGGATAAAAGAATTGACCCGAACCTGGGCCTGGGTTTGGGTTTGATTGAGGGGTGCAGATTCCATTGTTTCCTCCTGAGATTAGTTTGTACCAATTATAACGCAATTTATTTATTTAGCTGTTATGTCGTAAATATAACACAAGCGTAGTTTTTTTCAAGCTCAAGCTGTCTCTGACGGGTTGAATAAATGAAGCCTGAACAAATTTACCAGGAACTTAAGGATCTGGCCGAAAAGCTGGACATCCAGGTTTCCGAGCAGAATCTGCGGACGGCCGGAATAGCGGTTAGAAGCGGCATGTGCAAGGTCAAGGGCAAAAACATGTTTATCATGGATAAACACAAATCGATTCGCAAAAAAATAAAAATTCTGGCCGATCATCTGGCGGAGATACCCCATGAAAATGTGTTTGTCGTACCTGCGATTCGTGAATTGTTGGAGAAGAAAAATAGATGAAGTTTGCAGATGACGATTGAATCCCTGCGGCAATCCGACCTTTGAACATTTGATTTCGCATCATCCGGCGGGACCGCATTCAGATTTGACATAATTAGACAGTTATCAATTCAGGTTTGCACAAAATGCGCAAAACATTTTTCGGCTTCTCTGTAAACCCATGGTATACAGGCGTTTACGAAGATAAATGTTGGCATCAACTTTTAAGTTAAACCATCGATAGTGATATAATAGACAGAGCGAAGCGATACCACAAATCTTCAATCTTCAATCGTCAATATTCAATTCCGGCTTGTCCGGGTTAGGTGAATAGGGAACCAGGGGGACCATTTTTGCGGTCTAAGCCCCCTATTGACAGGCTTTGAATAAAAAGTTTACATAATATATCTTATCGGACGTTGTAAAAATTTGCGGATCTCGATATGTTCGAAAATCATTTTCACAACCCGGATGACGGCAGCAACGGGCCGCGCAACATATACTCTGTCTCGCAGCTGAATGCCGAAATCAAAATCCTGATCGAAGAAAGCTTCCCCTTTGTGTGGATATTTGGCGAGATATCCAATTTTCGCGTTCCGGCATCCGGGCACTATTATTTCTCGCTGAAAGATAGCAAATCCCAGATCAGCGCCGTCATGTTTCGCGGTCAGCAGCGGCGGCTGACGTTCAAACCGGAGGACGGCATGAGCGTCACCGGTATGGGACGCTTGGGCGTTTATGAGCCGCGCGGCAGTTACCAGATTATTCTGGAATATTTGGAGCCCTCCGGCATTGGAGCGCTGCAGATTGCATTTGAAAAGCTTAAAAAGCGCCTGGCAGCCGAAGGCTGTTTCGATGATGCCTTAAAAAAGCCGATTCCGGTGCTGCCGAAACTTATCAGTGTGATAACATCGCCGACCGGTGCCGTCATCCATGACATTATACACACAATCAGCCGTCGTTTTGCCAACTGTCATATCCAGATTATTCCAACCAAAGTTCAAGGATCCGGCGCGGCCGAAGAAATATGCGCGGCCCTGGAACTGCTCAATGACCGAAATGAAGCCGAGGTCGCCATCTTGGCCCGCGGCGGCGGATCCCTGGAGGATTTGCAGGCCTTTAACACGGAATCTGTGGCCCGCGCAATTTTAGCATCCCGAATACCCGTCATTTCAGCAATCGGACATGAAACTGATTATACGATCGCCGATTTTACCGCTGACCTGCGGGCCGCGACGCCAACGGCCGCCGCCGAGCTGGTCGTTCCTGAAAAACGCATTCTCCAGCGCCGCTGTAGTGACCTGTTAAAACGCATAGAGACAAAATATTTACATTATTTCAATGACTTAAATCTAAGACATACTGCCGTATCCAAGCGCTTGATCGACCCCCGGCGCAAATTGGAAGATTTTCGCCTGCGGCTGGATGATCTTGGTGAGCGCATTCACCGGACGCTGGCCCGGCAATTCCATCGAAAACAGGAACATCTTGATTTATGGCAGGACCGGCTCATGGCCAACACGCCGCGGCATTTGCTGGGTAAAGCTAATAAACAACTTGAACAAATAAATCAAAAGCTGATAAAATCATTAATAATATCTAATCATTCAAAACAAATCAACCTGCGCGAGTTGACCGCAACCTTGGAAGCCTTAAATCCCCTCGCAATTCTTGCCAGGGGATACAGCATCACCCGCACGATTCCGGATAAAGCCGTCGTAAAAAATGAACGGGATGTTGTCTTGGATCAGGCATTAGAGGTCATGCTGGCCAAGGGCCGTCTGGTATGCCGTGTAGAGGGAAAAACGAGCAATGGCCAAAAAGACTTTTGAACAGGCAATGAAACAGCTTGAACAAATCGTTCAAGACCTCGAATCCGAGGATCTTCCCCTGGAAAAGGCGATCAAAAAATTTGAAGAAGGAATTCGGCTGTCAAAATATTGCAGCGGAAAATTGGACGAATCCGAAAAGCGCATTACCATTTTAATGAAGGATGCCGCCGGCGACGTATCTGAATTACCATTTTCGGATGGGCACCCGGAACGCGACGAACATGGGGGGGATTAAGAATGTCGAATGTCGATTGACGAATGCCGAATTAAGGAATTCTATCTATTTTATTTGTTAAAGGAGCAAAGCGTGGCGACATCCACAACTCGTCATTCGACATTCATCAGCCGTCATTCCCGAAACCAGTATCGAGCATCGAGTATCCAGCATCGAGTATCGAGCATCGAGCATCGAGCATCCAGCATCGAGTATCCAGTATCGAGTATCGAGCATCCAGCATCGAGTATCCAGTATCGAGCATCGAGTATCCAGTATCGAGTATCCAGTATCGAGCATCGAGTATCCAGTATCGAGCAACCAGTATCGAGTATCCAGTAAAGCGTATCCGACATGTTTGACCTGAAACTTTACTTAAATAAAAAAAGTCAGATCGTCAACAAGGCTTTGGCCGATATTCTGAAAAATAATCAACAGGGCGCAATCATCGACGAAGCCATGCAATATTCGTTGATGGCCGGCGGTAAACGAATTCGGCCGGTCTTATGTTTGGCCGCCGCCGATACGGTTGGCGGAAATCCAGCCGACGCCCTGACGGCAGCCTGTGCGATGGAGATGATCCACACCTATTCGCTCATCCACGATGATCTGCCGGCCATGGATAATGATGAATTGCGCCGGGGAAAGCCCACCTGTCATGTTGCCTTTGATGAAGCAACCGCCGTACTGGCCGGCGATGCATTGTTGACCCTGGCTTTCGAAGTTCTCGCCTCGGTGCCGGTCAACGGTCCCACCAGGGCTGCAGAATGGCTGCAGATCACTCGAATAATTGCAGTTGCAGCCGGGTCGCGCGGGATGATCCAGGGCCAGATGTTGGATATGGCGGCCGAAGGCCGCCGGCTGAACCTCGCCGAACTCGAAGCCATGCATACCTTGAAAACAGGGGCCCTGATCGAGGCAAGCCTGCACTGCGGCGCATTGCTGGCCGGGGCGAGCCCGGCTCAACAAGCTAACCTCAAATCCTATGCCCGCAACATCGGTTTAGCATTTCAGGTTGCAGATGACATTTTAAATGTCGAGGGTAATCCGGAAATTATGGGCAAGGCCGTCGGAACCGACCGGTTAAACCAGAAAAGCACCTACCCTGCCCTATTGGGCCTGGATGCCTCACGGCAGTTTGCCCGAAAATTAACACGCCGGGCATTGCAAGCACTGGAAACTTTTGATAGTAAGGCAGAGCCCCTGCGGGCTTTGGCAACCTACATTATCGAAAGAAAAAGATAGGAATACCATAATTGAGGGATTTAGGAATTGGGGGATTCAGGAATTGGGGGATTCAGGGATTATGGGATTAAAGTAACAAATTAAAAAAGATAGAATTCCTTCAATTCCTAAATTCCTGAATTCCTAAATTCCTAAATTCCTGAATTACAGAGTTCATTTATAACTATTTGGAACAACCTGTTCAACAAAGAATGCAATTCGTCCATGAGCCTATTAGAAAAAATTAATTCTCCGGCCGATCTAAAAAAACTCTCGCGAAAGCAGCTGCCAAATCTGGCCGCTGAAATCCGCAGCACCATCGTTGAAGTTGTATCTAAAACCGGCGGCCACCTGGCCTCCAGTCTTGGCGCGGTCGAACTGGCAATCGCCATCCACTATGTATTTGAAACACCGCACGACAAGCTGATCTGGGATGTCGGGCACCAGGCCTATGCGCATAAACTGCTGACCGGCCGCCGTGAACAATTTCCCTCACTGCGGCAGCACCAGGGGATCGCGGGCTTTACCCGCATCGATGAGAGTCCCTACGATACCATTTCCACCGGCCACAGCAGTACATCGATTTCGGCCAGCCTGGGGGTTGTGCACGCCAAATATTTAAAAAAAGAAGATTCCAAGGTGATCGCGGTGATAGGTGATGGGTCGATGACCGCCGGTATTGCCTATGAAGGGCTTAATCAGGCCGGGGACAAATTTAAGGACCGGGAGCTGATCGTCATCCTGAATGACAATGACATGTCGATTTCGCGCAACGTGGGTGCCCTGTCTTCCTTTTTGAGCCGAACCTTATCTGCCAAAAGGCTCCAGGAAGCCAGAAAAGAATTCGGCGGATTTCTCAAATCCCTGCCTAAAATCGGCGATGATGTTTACCAGTTTGCCAAACGGACCGAAGAATCATTCAAAACGTTCACCACCCCCGGGATGCTTTTTGAAGCGTTCAATTTCGAATATTTTGGTCCCATCAACGGCCACAAACTGAATCATTTGATAGATATTCTGAATAATATAAAATATTTAAAAGAACCTGTGCTGCTGCACGTGACCACCAAAAAAGGCAAGGGTTATCCCCCGGCGGAAGAAAACCCGGTCTATTTTCACGGCTGCGGCTGCTTTGAGGTTGAAACCGGCACCTGCATTGACCCCAAACTTTCGATACCGACTTACACCCAGGTTTTCGGCCGGACCCTGGTCGAAATGGCCGCCAAAGACGAGCGGGTGGTTGCGGTCACGGCTGCCATGCCCGAGGGCACCGGACTATCTGAATTTGCCAGAATCTACCCGGACCGTTTCTTCGATGTCGGAATTGCTGAACAGCACGGTGTCACTTTCGCGGCCGGCATGGCCACCGAGGGGTTAAAGCCGGTCGTGGCCATTTATTCGACCTTTCTGCAGCGGGCCTATGACCAGGTTTTGCATGACGTGTGCCTTGACCGGCTGCCGGTGACTTTTGCCATCGACCGGGGCGGCATTGTGGGGGAAGACGGATCCACCCATCACGGACTGTTTGATCTCTCTTATCTGAGGAGCCTGCCCAATATGGTCATTATGGCGCCGGCTGATGAAAATGACCTGCGTGCCATGCTTGCCACAGCCCTGCAACATGACGGCCCCATTGCATTTCGATATCCACGGAGCTCGGCGACCGGCGTTGAGTTGGACGAAGTCGTCAAGCCGTTACAACTGGGAACAGGAATAATTCTGGCAGAAGGTGAAGATATTCTGATGCTGGCTATCGGTCAATCCGTAGGCGATGCCCTTTCAGCCCGCGAAACCCTAAAGGAACGGGGTATCTCGGCCACAGTGGTCAACTGTCGTTTCATCAAACCCCTTGACATCGATCTGATATGTGCGTTGGCTAAAAAGATCCCGCGGATCATCACGATAGAAGAAAATGTGCTCCAGGGTGGATTTGGCAGTGCCGTGCTGGAGGCCATAAGTGATGCGAGGCTCCCCGGTATTCAGGTTGAGCGGATCGGCATTGCGGACACCTTCGTGGAGCACGGACCCCAACAGTTGTTGCGGACGCTATACGGCATTGACCCGCCTGCCATTGTGAAAGCCGCCGAGCGGTTGATGGACAAGAAATCATTCCGGGTTCATGGATAACTCGGGTGAAACTACTTGGAATGACGAATGTCGAATGTCGAATGACGAATGATGGATTCGCTTCGCTCAGTCTTTTCAAATAGACAGAATACCTTAAATCCAAAATCCGCATTCCAAAATCTAATATTTGATAAATTCGTAAAAAGTCGAATTCATCATGTGTTTCGTGTTTGGTATTTGGTAAAACACTTCGCATGTCATATCAAGATGTTATACCACTAAACACTATACACCAAATACTAAACACTCTCGTAAAAAGGTCGTTTTTCGACTTTTTACGAGACTGTCAATATTTGCTTTTTGAAGTTTCTTTTCTGTGATCAGTCCGGCCGCTTTACTGGCTACAGGCGGCGCTGAAATCTGATTTTTTATAGGCACATCTAATTTGTCCACAAAAAAACAAAGACTCGACCGGCTGCTCGTCGAAAGAAGGATTGCCCCCAGCCGCCAGCGGGCACAAGCCATGATTATGGCCGGCAAGGTCCTGGTGAACAGCCGGCCGGTGGACAAAGCCGGCTTTTTAGTTGGTCTTGATGACGAGCTCGAATTGAAAGGAACTGATATCCCCTATGTCGGTCGAGGCGGCTTAAAGCTTGCAGGCGCGCTGAATTCCCTTGGGGTAAATCCGGCCGGTTTCGTTTGCCTCGACGTCGGCGCGTCCACCGGTGGATTTACCGATTGTCTCCTGCAAAATGGTGCGGCCCGCGTCTACGCCGTTGATGTCGGCTATGGCCAGCTGGCATGGAAACTCCGCCAGGATCCGCGCGTGGTGGTTTTCGAGCGCACCAATATTCGTCATATGGCAGCCGATATCATCGGTGAGCCGGTTGATTTGGCAACCATCGATGTTTCGTTTATCTCCCTGAAAATAGTCGTGCCCGCAGTTGCCGCTTTTTTGAAAGATGGCGCACACATCCTGGCCCTGATAAAACCTCAATTTGAAGTCGGCAAGGATCAGGTCGGAAAAGGGGGCGTGGTCAGGGATGCCGACCTTCACGCCCAGGTCATTCAGAGTTTGTCCTCGTTTTTTGTTGAATTGGGTTTTGTGAACGAAACCGTCACGCCATCATCGATCCCGGGGCCGAAAGGCAACCGGGAATTTTTCATTTTGCTGCGGCATCAACCGCAAAAATAGTCCTGATTTTGGGCTTGCTTTTTTTCAGTTTACCAGTTAGACATATCTTTTTAAGAAAAATAGAGAGGAGCTTACATGAGTGAAATAGTTGAAAGTTTAAGAAACATTGCCTTGGTTGCCCATAGTGGAGCCGGGAAAACATCCCTTGCAGAAGCCATGCTATTCGACGGCGGCGTCACGAAACGCTTGGGTCGGGTGGAAGACGGCAACACCGCGATGGATTTTGAACCGGAAGAACTCAAACGAACTTCAAGCATCAGCTCCGGTTTCCATCAGGTGGAATGGAAAAAACACACGATTAATATTATCGATACCCCGGGCGATCAAAACTTTTTTTCAGATACCTTGAGCTGCCAGCAGGCTGCCGATGGGGCGCTGGTCGTCATTGATGCCGTGGACGGCGTCAAGGTTCAAACGGAACAAGCTTGGGAATTTGCCAAAAATTTTCAACAGCCGTGTATGATTTTCATCAATAAGCTCGATCGTGAACGCGCTGATTTTTCCAGGGCATTCGAAGAAGCCGCCGACATTTTCGAGCCCAAACCCATCATCCTGCAGCTACCCATCGGTGCTGAGGACAATTTTAAAGGCATCGTCGACTTAATTACCGGACAGGCTTACCTCTATGATGAGGACGGCAAGGCGCAAAAGGGAGAAGTCCCGGCCGACATGCAGGATACGGTAGACAGTGAAAAAGAAAATTTAATTGAAAATATTGCCGAAGCCGATGACGATCTTGTCGAGCGCTACCTGGAAGGTGAAGAACTCACCGAGGAGGAATTAAGAGGCGCCCTTAGAAAGGGGACCCTGGCCCGCACATTTGTGCCGGTGGTCTGTGGATCGGCCACCAAAAATATCGGCATCGATCTATTAATGAACATTGTGTTGGATTCGATGCCTTCCCCGATCGATCGCGGATCACGGGTGGGTACCGATCCGGCAAACGGTGAAGAAATCGAACGGGCGCCGGATCCGGACGTCCCCTTTTCCGCTTTCGTGGTCAAAACCCTGGCCGACCCTTATGCCGGCCGGCTGACAATTTTCAGGGTGGTTTCCGGCACGTTGGGATCGGACGGCAATTTTTATAATTCCACTAAAGAGACCAAGGAGCGCTTCAACCAGCTTCTGACCATTACCGGCAAGGAACAAAAGCCCGCAACGGGGGCCGGGCCGGGCTCGATTGTGGCGATGGCCAAGCTCAAAGAAACCTTGACCGGCGATACCTTGTGTGATGACGGAGCCAAAATTACCTACCAATGCATCGAGCCCCTGCCCTCTTTGATTTCATTTGCCATCAGCGCCAAGTCCAAAGGAGACGAAGACAAAATTTTCAGCTCCATGGTCAAGCTGCTGGAAGAAGATCCCTCGCTCAAATTGGACCGGATCTCCGAAACCAAAGAGATCATCCTATCGGGTCTGGGGCAGATTCACATCGAGACCACCGTCGACAAGCTCAAAAGAAAATTCAATGTCGAAGTGGTCTTGAATACCCCTAAAGTTCCTTACCGGGAGACGATCAAAAAGAAAATCCGGGTTCAGGGAAAACATAAAAAACAAACCGGCGGCCATGGTCAATTCGGGGACTGCTGGATTCAACTGGAACCCTTGGCCAGAGGCAAAGGCTTCGAATTTGTCGATGCCATCGTCGGCGGTGTGATCCCTAAAACATATATACCCGCAGTTGAGAAAGGCGTCGTTGAAGCCTCCCAAAAAGGCGTTCTGGCGGGCTTTCTCTGCGTCGATTTCAAGGTCACCCTTGATGACGGGTCTTTTCACGCCGTGGATTCGTCTGAAATGGCCTTTAAAATTGCCGGCTCCCTGGCCTTCAAAAAAGCAGCCGAACAGGCAAACCCGGTTTTATTGGAACCCATCATGAGTGTTACCATTACAACACCGGAAGACTTTATGGGCGATATCATGGGGGATCTGAACGGCAGACGCGGGAAGGTTCTGGGCATGGACAGTGCCGGAAGAAATCAGATTATCAAGGCCAACGTCCCGATGGCGGAGTTTTTAACCTATGCCCCGGATCTCAGATCCATGACCGGCGGCCGCGGCATCTACTCCATGGAATTTTCCCATTATGATGAAGTGCCGGCCCAGATGACAGACAAGATCATCGAAGAGGTAACCAAAGACCGGGAGAAATAGAATCTAGTAGCTCCAAAACTCCTTGATACAATTCCGGGCCGGTGCATAGCCTTGATAGAATGCGTCCCATTTCCGGGCAAATTGAACCCTGTTTTTAGACTTGATTTTTTTCGCATGGGGGCAGGACGCGAGGTGGAACCTGCGTGAATTCCGATTGCCAATGTATTTTTTATCCGCTTCCCGCCAGTTGTGCCACAAGCCTTTTTTCAACTCCATGGCTTTGCGCTGGGCCTGCAGCAGCATGTTGCTGTACTTTAAGTTTGGTTTGAGATAGAGGTAAAAAGCCAATCCGGCCTGCAGCAGTCGTACGTTTAAAAAACTGCCGTCTGCGAGATAAACATAGGCCAGGGTCCGTCCATACCGGTCAGCACGCTCCTGATCATACTCAAACCGAATTCTTTGGGATAAAACCAATTTTTTGTTAAACGCTCTGGCCTGGTACCCCTGGGGTTGAGCCTTCTGATTTTCGTGGTCGATTTCCGGCGCGTTGATGCCGATGTACCGAACCCGTTCGCCCGTTGTTAATACAATCGTATCCCCGTCATTCACCCATTTGACCTTGTGCCAGGTCTGGGCCGCGGATTCGATTGAGGTGCCGATTAAGAGCAGGAAAAATACGAGGGCCAAGCGGCGCGGGATTGAAAATTGAAGATTGAAGAGTGAAGATTTGTGGAATTCTATCATTTTAATTGCCTGTCTTCAGCGCATTGTCATTTAATTCGGCGGCTCGATCAAATGTTGCCGCACTTAAAACTATTGTCAGTAAAAACTCCGATTTTGTCAGATAAATTTATGACGACCGGTAAACTTTAAATCGATTGAAATCCTCAATTCTTCATTCGTCATTCTTCATTCGCCATTGATACTCCGCAGTGTCTAATGGCCTGTTCATCCAGCATTTTGTCGAGCCCTCCATTTTCAGAAGCTGTAAATCCCAGGGTTTTTTGCCAGACGTCATCGTCTTCCATACAAAAATAGACGAACACTTCCGGTGCGTAGCTACGGATGCTGGCAACGATTTTCCGATAAACCTCGATGCGCAGCGGCTTGAAATATCGCATTTTACCATCGAGTCCGGATATAAACTCGCCGTATATGATTTTAGATTTGGGAAATCGTTTTTGGATCAGCGGTTTCAGCGACGGCATAAAACGAAATGTCCCCAGGCTGATCCACACGATGTTATCCGCGGCAACACTGGAAAAAATGTCTTTTATGACCTGTTCGTATTCGGCTTCACAGCCGTCGTAGATAATAATGGGGTCAAAGTGGAACGCCAGGGGATAGCCCCAGGATTCACATTTGGCCGCGGCTTTGAGTCTGGCTGCCAGCGAGGCCGTGCGCCGTTCTTCCTGGGCAATTACCCGAGGCGTATTGACCGACCATGCGGCGATGGTTTTGCCGCGGTGAGCCAGGTGCTGCAGCCTGGCAACGGCCGTGGTTTTGGTTTTCAATTCCAGCACCGCACGGCCCTGACCGGCAAACGCCGGCACCAATCTACTGCTAAAATCAGTCCACGACTCCCAGATCAAGCTGTCGGTGAACTCACCGGTCCCGATCCTGTGTATATCGTTTCCGCTAAAAATTTGGTCGAGTTCTTTGAACAGATCCGTGTGGTTGACGAAAAACTGCATCAGGGGAGGATGAAAATATGACTGCAGGATGCAGTAGGTGCAGTCCATGTGACAAAAGGTGCCGATGTGAAGAATCTCATAACCACAGCAGGTATAGGAACGGGTGCCCGGACATTTTTTTATGAATGCGCCGTTGTTGCGCGTCAAATACAGCACGGTTTTCCCTTTTTGGATCGGGTCAGGCGCAGCGCTGATGCTGTCATAGACTTGCCGGCTGCCATCCGCAATTTCAGCCGCCAGATCCAGGTGTCGTGCAATGTCAAGCACTTCGGGGTACTCGGCAACCTCCTGATCGATGTATAGTTTTTGAATAGACATGGGAAAATTATCTTATCAGAACAATGCTTTCTGTTCAATTAAGATATGAAAATTGACAAGGATACATCAAAACAGAAAGTGTTATTTCAGCATAATTGGATAAGAGCACGGCTTCCGGCTAAAGGGCAGCCGGTCTGATCGGATAAGAAACTTCAAAATGCAAATTTTAGATTTTGGAATGCGGATTTTGGATTTATGGTATTCTGTCTGTTTTATAAAAATACTGAATGTATTCTATTATAAATCGACTGAGCGAAGCGAATCCATCATTATTCATTATTCATTAGTCATTTCATGGTAGTTTCACAAGAGCGCTGCCTCTGGCCAAAAAAACGGCCAGTCTGATCAATAAAAGAAACTTCGAAAAAGCGAATATCGAATATCGAACAAGGAATCATGAATTTCGAAGTAAGGTATTCTATCGATTTAATTCTAACTAAAATAGTCAGAGCGAAGCGAATCCATCATTCGTCATTCGACATTCGACATTCGACATTCCAATGTAGTTTCACAAGAGGTTTCACAGCTTATCACGGTGGGGCAATGTTGGGATAGGGTTGACCGATCAACGGGCCACGCCGCGGGCAAAAATATCAAAGGCAATATCGAGGGTCTGCTTTAAGAAGTTTTTCTCATCATCAATCATCCGTTTGCTCTCTTCCCAGAGCACGACGCCCGTAAACAATGACCAGATGATATCGGCAACAGCGGAGGGATTGTTGTCTAGAAATTCATGCCGGCCGGAGCCGTCTTCAAACACTTCAGCCAGGACGTTCAGAGAGTTGCGTGAGAGCTCGGTGATATTGCCAAGCAGGGGGGATGATAAATTTTTCAGGGTTTCACTGGATTGAAGGTGGAACATGTTGATCAGAATCATGGGATCAAATTGGTATACATCATACAACGCTTCTTTGATCGCGTTGATTTTCTTTTGCGGCTCCGTATCTTTTTCCTTTTTTACATCCGCCAGCCGGATATTTAGATATTGCAAAATTCGCAGGGATAACGATGCGTACAGGTCGTCTTTATTTTTGAAATACAGATATAGGGTGCCGGGACTTAATTCAGCCTGGCGCGCGATGTCCTCCATTGTAGATTTTGAAAAGCCTTTTTCAGAAAACACGCGTTTGGCGGCTACGATAATCTGCTGGCGTCTTCTTTCACGCTCCCGTTGTTTTCGTTCCTGAATTCCCATAATTTTATGAAGGCAACATCCTGCAGCTAATAAATTGAAGATAAAATATTGAAGGCAATTTATTTCATGATCTCCACTATAGTTGTTAGGATCTGTTTGTCAAGTAATATTTGTTCATTTTATTGATTGCAATCGGATATCACTAACTGTGCCGGAGATTTATTCAGGAGGGAGGCAAAAATCGCACTGGCAATGATGATTTGGAATTTCAGATCTATGCCCAATAAAAAGGGAGCTATACTTCATAGAACTTAGTTCGCTTCGCTCACAATTGGAATAATGGAACAATGGAATGATGGAATATTGGGACCATTGGTGTTCCATCTGGTTGAAAAATAATACGGTTCATGGGATAAACAAACCATGGATCGAAAAAACATCAACAGAGGATTTAAAAAACTGCAAGTTTGGCAAGATGCGGTTTCCCTTTACGTCTTGGCCTGCAAAATATTTACCG
>Ga0209339_1000195_pt1 | contig 23253 bp, 18 predicted proteins | sample OlaalgELextract3_FD_187376 | JGI IMG/M metagenome (GOLD analysis project Ga0209339, IMG submission 187376) | Olavius algarvensis symbiont microbial communities from Tuscany, Italy - Type A ELBA extract 3 (SPAdes) (version 2) | ecosystem: Host-associated > Annelida > Digestive system >... | reverse complement strand
AAACTCGTAAAACAATGCGTTCTGCTGCGCCGGTAGTTGTCCCATCATGGGAGACTTCCTAATGAAGTGGATACCGAACTCGATTATCTCATGGCCGAGTCATAATCGAGAGTTTTTCAACAGAATCGTCCCAGATCAAACTGGAAAAACAACAGCACGAGGCAGCCCAGCAGCACCAACAGGATGGTTTTTTTCATGCGTTATTTTCCGATTTATTTGCTGCCATATGACGCTGTTATAAGTGGTTAGTTCAACCTGCGCTATAGTTTCCCGCCCACTCCAACAGCTCCGCTTCCGGGCCTTCGAAGATTATTTCGGGCTGTTTGCTTTCAATTTGGTAACGATACATCGGATCGTAATATTCTTCGAGCAAAGTTCGTATCCCGTCATGGAACGACTCCGCCGTGCCACTACGAAACAAATCCTGTAACGCGCTGGCAAAACACCGCCGTATCTTGCAATACCGCTCGCCGCCCAGGCGCTTTTGTATCCGCGCCAGATTATCGAGCACGAAATCGCCGAATTCCTTTTCCGCCGCATCGCCATAAGCCTGCTGGTAAGCCGGCCAGCCTTGCAGGATATAGTCCTCGCTGATCAGCTCGATGCGGGCCTCGATATCGAGCTGCAAAATTGCGCGCGGCGCCCTTAGCAGCGCGTTGAATAGATAATCGGGCATGCCGACCCGCCCTATTCGACGCCCTTCATCTTCGACAAACACCGGACGCTGCGGATACCGCTCGCGATGTTTCAAGAACGCGACCGAAACCGCGTTTTCCCAATCGATTACCGCAGGCTGGGCATCCAGCGCATCGCGCCCGAAAGCCGAGCCCCGATGATTGGCCAAGCCCTCGAAATCGACATGATGCTTTAGCTTGCGCAATACCCGGGTTTTTCCCACCCCGGTCAGGCCGCCGATACAGACCAATGCCACCTGTGCGGCCGACTGTTCCAGCTCATCGATCAGAAAACGACGCATCGCCTTATAACCACCGACGATCAGCGGGTAATCGGCGCCCTGCTCCCGCATCCACTGTTGCGTCGTACGCGAACGCAGACCGCCGCGAAAACAATAGATAAAGCCGTCCGGATTTTGCTCGCGAAACGCAAGCCATTGCTGCAGGCGCTGCGCTCGTATCGCAGGCGTCGCGAGTTCGAGGCCGAGGCGAATCGCCTCCTCCTGGCCGGCATTCTTGTAACGGGTACCGATTTGTTCCCGCTGTTGATCGTCCAGTAGCGGAAGGTTGACCGCCTGGGGAAAGGCGCCACGACAAAATTCTACCGGCGCACGCACATCCAGCAGCGCGACATCCCGCAGAAACAAATCCCGATAATCACTGCTGTCGTCAGGCATGCGGGTGCCGGATTTCCCAACAGCGGTGGATCCTGGGATTGCGTTTGAAATCTTCGGGAATCGTCGCCTGAGTAATATCCCGGATATCAAACTTCGGCGCCAAGTCAGGGTCGAGTTTGAAAGCGCGTCGATTGGTCGAAAACAACAACAGACCGTCACCTGCCAATAATTGCATGGCGCGCATGATCAGGGCGCCGTGATCCCGCTGAATGTCCAGGGTTTGCTGCATCTTGCTGGAGTTGGAAAACGATGGAGGATCGAAGAATATCAAATCATATTCGGGTTTTAACGAAAACTTCGTCGGATTGTCGAGCAGTGCCACAATATCGGCGCGCAAAAATTGAAATCTGCTCTCGTCATCCAAATGATTAAGCCGATGATTTTCGCGCGCCCAGTCGAGATAAGTCGCGGACAAATCGACATTCAATACCGAACTGGCGCCGCCCAGGCCGGCGTGAACGCCTACCGTACCCGTATAACAAAACAGATTGAGTACGGATTTGGCGCGCGCGCTGCGAAAAATTCGGTCGCGTATCATGCGGTGGTCGAGAAATAATCCGGAGTCGAGATAGTCGCTGAGATTAATCAACAGCGATGCCTCGCCTTCGCGTACCTGGAAGTACTCGCCCCGGCTATCCTGTTTTTGATACTGACTCGAACCGCGCTGGCGGCTGCGGGTTTTGCAAAACAGCTGCTGCTCTGAAATCCCGAACAGCTCACGCACGACATCGGCCGCAAGCTTGATGCGATACTCGGCCAACGCGGGATCGATGCTCGCCGGGGCCTGGTATTCCTGCAGGTGAAACCACAGTTGCTCGGATGCGATCTCGCTCTGATAACAATCCAGCGCAAACGCAAACTCGGGCAAATCCGCGTCGTAGAGGCGATAACAGGATATCTCGTTGCGTTTAGCCCAACGCTGCAAGTGCTTGAAATTTTTTGCCAGTCGATTACGTAACGGCACGGCCGCTTCATCGGCAAGACCTGAGTCGATAACCGTTGCGCTGCGGTCGGCGGCGGATTCCCGCGCAGTTTCGAAGATCGCGAACAGGCAATCGAGCGGCCCATTGCGCACGTCTTTGCGGCTCAAACGTTTCAGTTTGAGCCGATGCAGTAAATCGGGATTGGCAGAAATGACGGCCAGCCGCGCGGGGGCTAGACGCCGCAGGGCATCGCCGAGATCGGAATAGAGCTGGCTCAGACCCTGCTCGCTTTGTAAGCGTTTGCCGTAGGGTGGATTACAGATGACCAGGGTTTGGCCCTCGAACGGAGGCAATTCAAGGTCGGCAATCTGTTGATGCGAGAATTCGATCAGATCAACCACCCCCGCGCGCCGTGCATTGTCGCGCGCGATTTCCAGCGCCCCGGCATCATAATCGCTGGCATAAATTCGAAGCCCGGGTTGCGCAACCGCCGCCTGCCGTGCCTGCTCGATGCACTGCCGCCATGTTTCGGCGTCGTGTTGCAGCCATTTGCTGAAACCGAAATAATCGCGCTCCAACCCGGGAGCGATATTGGCGGCGATCATCGCCGCCTCGATGACGAAGCTGCCCGAGCCACACATGGGATCCAGCAACCTCAGGCTACTCGCCGCCGCGCGCGTCCAGCCGGCATGCTGCAGCAGCGCGGCGGCCAGATGTTCCTTCAGCGGCGCACCGCCATGGCGGGTGCGATAACCGCGCCGATGCAGACTATCACCGGAGAGGTCGAGGCTAATGCTGGCCTGGTTATGGTGGATATTGACGTGGATTTGAATATCGGGTTGTTTTTTCGCCACCACCGGCCGGCTGCCGCAAATATTGCGCAAGCGATCGACGATCGCATCCTTGGTCTTGAGGGCAACATAATGCCCATGATCGAGTTTCGAACGCGACACCGTCGCCGACACCGCGATGCTGTTGCGCGCCTGTAAATGCTGCTCCCACTCGATTCGATAAACGGCATCGTAAAGGCGATTTTCGTCTTCCGCGGAAGCGCGCGCCAGTTCGCAAAACACCCGGTTTGCGAGGCGTGAATGCAGGCAGATCAGATAGGCCGCGGTCAGTGCGCCGCTGACCTCGACTCCGCCATAGACTTTAGTCACGATCGCGTCGGTCGACTCCAGAATAGCCCGTATTTCGTGAAACAAAGGCGTTTCGAAGCCCTTGTGACCGGTGACAAATAACTTAAGATTCTGCATTGATTGTGGTATTGGGAATCACGCCGAATGGCGATTTTACGCCTTCTATCGGAAAACTGCTTGAAATCGGATGCATATGAAAATAGTCGCAAGAAATCATGCCGGTTTTCATCTATATTACTTTCTCTAACCCTTGTGAAAAGCCGCACACATGGCCGTTTCGAAAAAACAACAGAAAGCCGATTCGATATCCGGACAGGACGTCTTTGCGGAAATCGCCAGCCTCAGTAAAAAACACACTACCGAGATGCTGCAGGGCATGATCGAAAGCGGGGCAAACTACCATAGCTGGAGTCTTTCCGACAAGGATGGTGCGCGTTTGATCAAATTGATCAAACACAAACAGCGTATCATTTGCTCATCTTTTACATTTCAACTCAACAAACAATTTTCCGAGTTCAAATCCGGCCATGGTTCCGCGGAAGCAGCGAAAGACACGCGTGATTGGAAAAGACTGGGGCTTTCCAGCGCCGCCGCGGCTGGGGAAATTACCGAGTTGCAAGACATTACGTCACGTTACGCCGAGGCCTTCAAGGAATTTGACCGCGCTATACTGAAACGCCTGCAGGCTTGCATCAAGCGCTCACGCGCGAGTATTTACGAAAACCCGCTACAGGTGAAGCGCCTGTGCGAAACTTTTCAATACGCAATCGATGGCCTCAATCTAGAGGTGAACTACAAGATCGCGCTCTACCAATTATTTGCCGACCGCTTCATCGAGGCGCTAGGCCCGTTTTACCGTCGTATCGACCAGAAATTACTCAATTGCGGCATGCTTAAGGATATTCCGCCGGCGCGCATTCACTTGCGTAACATCGAGGGGCTGAGTGAATCCGCGACGGTCGCGTCGATGATTCCCGACCAAACCATCACCCAGCTGATGCTATTGCAGGATTTCAAGGAAAAATCGCGCCAGCCGGCCAGCCAATACAAAAATCTGTTTCCCGAGTTAAAGCAACGCTTCAACCAGTCCGGCATCGTACAACATGCAAAACAAATCGATCAGCTCAATCTTATTTTCAAGCTGATTTTCGAGGACGAAGATTTGCCCTCCCCGATTAAGCAGCAGCTTGCGCGGCTGCAAATCTATGTCTTCATCACCGCGACCCAGGAAGACGGTTTCTTGCGCCGCTCGAGCAATCCCGCGCGGCGACTGCTGGACGGCATTATTAACAACGAAGTCCAGATTGCCAGGGGAGGCAACTCGGAATTTTCCGGCGTCCGCTTCATCCGCGAGCATATCGATAAGCTCGCCAGCCGAGGGTTCATCACCGTTGACAGCTATTCCGAGATGCTCGATGGCTACCTGGCCTATGTCAAGGAAAACGAGGCATCGATCCGCAAGGCGCGCCGCATTGAGGCCACCCAGAAGGTTTTGCCGGTGATTAAAACACGGCTGAACGAAATCACTCAACCCTTGAAGATTCAGGGCTCCCCGTTAATCCTGTTCGAAAAAGTCTGGTTACCGCTAATGGTTCAAATCGGGCTACAGCAAGGCATGGATTCGGATGCCTGGCATAAGGCCATCGGGATGGTGAAAAAACAGGTGTGGTCGTTAATCCCGAAGTCGACCAAACAGGAACAGGAAGAACTTCGCCAGACGCTGCCGCATGTCGCCCATTCACTGCATCGTGCGATGCGCAGCCTCAAGCTGGCCGAATCGCTGCAACAGTCATTACGCGATTATCTCAAGCTCGAGCAACAAAACGTGCTGGAAGAAACCGGCCGCAATATTATCGAAGCCAAACGCAAAACTCGCTCCCTGAGTGCGCAGTCCTTCGATACCATGGAAGATACCACCGAATTCGATGCGATGATGCAAACCGGTGTTTTCCAGGTTCCGACCGAACTGCTCGAAGCAATGAACTCGGGCAAGGGCAAGACCAAAGCCAGCAAGCCGAAAAAACTCAATCAGGTGCAGGCGTTAGACACCGGCGAGTGGGTCAATATGACGCACAATGGCGAGAAGATATTGGCAAAACTGGCATGGAAATCCGAAGATTCGAGCCTGTTCATCTTCGTCGACCGCGACGGCACCCGCATCTGCGAAATCGATAGCGACGATCTGGCGAAACGATTCGTATCGGGTGACGTATCGCTAATGGAGTCCGCGGTCGACTCCGAAAAAACCCAGTTCAGTTTTATGAAAAACCTTTAACCCCGAACTCTATTAACTCGATAATATAGGTCGCCGGGTTGACGGCTACACGCCCAACAGCATTCTTGCCGGATCCTCGAGCACATTTTTGATCGTCACCAGAAATTGCACCGCTTCCTTGCCGTCGATAATTCGATGGTCATAGGTCAGCGCCAGATACATCATCGGTCGCGCTACGATCTCACCATCGATCACCACCGGGCGCTGCTGGATCGAATGCATGCCAAGAATCGCCGACTGCGGCGGATTCAGAATCGGGGTCGACAGCATCGAACCGAAAATTCCGCCGTTGGTTATACTGAAAGTGCCGCCGGTGAGTTCTTCAATGCCGAGTTTACCGTCACGCGCGCGCGTACCCATATCGCGGATCGCCTGCTCGATTTCAGCATACCCCATCTGGTCCGCATCGCGCAGAATAGGCACTACCAGGCCGCGATCCGAACTGACGGCAATACCGATATCGAAATAATCGTGATAAACGATTTCATCGCCATCGATAGACGCATTAACCGCCGGAAAACGTTTCAGGGCTTCGACCGCCGCACGGGTAAAAAATGACATCATGCCCAGCTTGACGCCGTGGGTTTTTTCAAAACTATCCCGGTACTGCGCTCGCGTATCCATCATCGGTTTGAGGTTGACTTCATTGAAAGTCGTCAGCAGGGCCGCGGTATTTTGCGCTTGCTTCAGGCGTTCCGCGATCTTGGCGCGCAACCGGCTCATAGGCACCCGCCTATCGTTTCGCCCCGTCGATGGAATCGGTTGCGGTGGCGGGCTCGCGGCGGCTGCAGCGGCCGGTGCCGCCGGCGCTTGCTGCTGCAGATGGCGTTCGACATCGGCCTTGGTAATAGCGCCTTTTTTACCGCTGGGTTGAATGTCTTGCGCGCTGAGATTATGTTCCTGTAGTAGTTTGCGCACCGCGGGACTGGCCCGGCCATCGCCGGCTGCGGTTGGTTCAGCTGCTGGTTCGGCTGCTGGTTCGGCAACTGCTATGGCCGGCGCGGACGCGGCGGCTTCGGTATTGATGATGCCGAGTACGTCATCGGTTTTTACGGTTGCCCCCGATTCAAACGCGATTGACTCGATTACCCCGGCAGAGCTGGCGACGATCTCGAGCACGACCTTATCGGTTTCCAGATCGACAATATTCTCTTCGACGGAAACGCTATCACCAACCTGCTTGTGCCAATCGCCCAGCGTCCCTTCGGTTACCGACTCGGGTAGTACGGGAACCTTAATTTCTACCTGCATAATCTGCTCCAGAATTTATCGTTTTTCCTGAACTATTCGAGTTTATCCGAGTAATCGGCCTCGAAAGCGTTTTTCACCAGCTCGGCTTCCTGTTTCTGATGCAAAGCCATGTAACCCGCCGCCGGGGACGCCGACGAGATACGTCCGGCGTATTGTACCTGTAACGGCGCAAAAATCTCATTCAAGCGGCTCTTGAATTCACGGAACATACCCTGATTGCGCGGCTCGTCCTGGCACCAGACCACATTTGTGAGCGCCGGGTATCTATCGTGGATTGCATTCAAATCGACTTTTGGGAACGGATACAGTTGTTCGATGCGAACAATCGCGGTGTCGTGGTCGTAATCCTGTTCGCGGGTTTCGTATAGCTTGTAATAAATTTTTCCGCTACAGAGAATCAGCCGTTTTACTTTCTTGTCGTTGACCTGATCTATTTCCGGAATCACTTTCTGGAATTCTCCCTTGCTGTACTCATCCAGCGACGATACCGCCCGTGGATGACGCAACAGGCTCTTCGGGCTCATCACCACCAGCGGTTTCCTGAACCCGCACAACATCTGGCTGCGCAATAGATGAAAGATCTGCGCCGGCAGGGTGGGTTGCACGACACGCATATTATGCTGCGCGCAAAGTTCGAGATAGCGTTCGATGCGCGCCGAGGAATGCTCAGGCCCCTGGCCCTCGTAGCCGTGCGGCAACAGCATGACCAGCCCGCTGAGGCGGCCCCATTTCATTTCACCCGAACTGATGAACTGATCGATGACCACCTGCGCGCCGTTCGCAAAATCGCCAAACTGCGCTTCCCAGATAACCAGCGTTTTGGGGTCGGTGGACGAATAACCGTATTCGAAGCCCAATACCGCTTCCTCCGACAGAAACGAGTTGATGACTTCGAAGCGCGGTTGATCCGCGGCCAGATATTTCAGCGGTTTATAGATTTCGCCGCTGTTCTGATCGTGCAGGGCGGCGTGCCGATGAAAGAATGTACCGCGCTCGCTGTCCTGTCCCGAAAGCCTGATGCCGTAACCATCGTCGAGCAGCGTGGCATAAGCCATGTTTTCCGCGAAGCCCCAGTCGCTCTGCAGTTTGCCAGCCAGCATTTGCCGCCGATTCTCCATGATCTTGGCTACCCGCGAATGCAATTTGAAGCCTTCCGGTATGGTCAGCATGAGTTTGCCCAGCGCCTGAAATTTTTTCCTGGTGACCTGGGTGCCGGGGGTGATATTGACGTCGCCTTCGTGCAGGCCGGCCCAGTCTCGCGCCGCCGTCGGTTCAAGCCCGGAAATGACATTGAGAGCCACCGCGCCGCCTTCATCGAGCGCACGCCGGTAATCGGCCACCATTTCATCGATTTTTTCGCGCGTGGTAAACCCCTCGTCGATAAGCCGTTGCGCATGCAGGTCAACCAAGCGCGGATGGTTGCGGATTGCCGTGTACATCAACGGCTGGGTCACCGCGGGCTCGTCGGCTTCGTTATGGCCGTAACGACGATAGCAAACCATATCGATGACTACGTCGCACTGAAAGGTTTCGCGGTACTTGACCGCAATTTCAGCGATAAAGACGCAGGCTTCGGGGTCATCGCCATTGACGTGAAAAATCGGCGCCTGCACCATGCGCGCCACCTCGGTGCAATAGAGCGACGAACGCATGTCGCGCGGATTATTAGTGGTGAATCCGATCTGATTGTTGACGATAATATGGATCGTGCCGCCGGTCTTGTAACCGCGCGTCTGGCACATATTAAAGGTTTCCATGACCACGCCCTGACCGGCAAAGGCCGAATCGCCATGAATTAACACGGGTAGCACGTCGTTGGTTGTACGGTCGCTAAAACGTCGCTGGCGTGCGCGCACCGAGCCTTCTACCACGGGATCGACGATTTCCAGGTGGGAGGGATTAAATGCCAGTGCCAGATGCATCGGTCCGGAGTCGGTATAAATATCCGAAGAAAATCCCTGGTGATACTTAACATCGTAGTTATAGCGCTCGTTAAGTTCGACATTGCCCTCGAACTCATCGAACAGGTCGCTCGGCATTTTACCGAACAGATTGGTAAGCACATTGAGGCGACCGCGGTGCGCCATGCCGATGACCACTTCATGGGTACTGGTGACACCTGCCTGCTGCACCACGCGATCGAGAATCGGGATCAAAGCTTCGCCGCCTTCGAGCGAAAACCGCTTTTGCCCGATGTAGCGCGTGTGCAGGTATTTTTCGAGGTTTTCGGCAGCGATAATCCGATCCATGATTCGATTGCGCCGCCCTTCCCTGAAATTCGGCGTCGCCAGCGAGGTTTCGATCTGCACCTGGATCCAGCGTTTCTGCGCACGGTCTCCGATATGCATGTATTCCGAGCCAATGGTGCCGCAGTAAGTCTTTTCCACGCGTTCGATGATTTCGCGCAAGGGAGCGTCTTCAACCCCAAACAATGAACCGGTATTAAAAACCGTATCCAGATCGTCCTTGCTCAAACTGTTGCCGGCCAGCGTCATTTCTTTGATATCGGCGCGTGGACTCATGTTGAGCGGATCGAGTCGCGCCCGTTCGTGGCCCTTGACGCGATAGGCGTTGATGAGCTGCAACACCCGCACTTGCTTAGCGTCATGCTCGTGCAGTTCTCCTCCTGAGATACCGTTACCCGCACGTTTATGCAACACCGCGTACTTCATTTGCTCGCGGATTTCGAGATGATCCTGGTCCGGCGTCAATTCACCATTCCTGAGCTCGGCGAACCAGCTGCGCCAGTTTTCGTCAACCTCGGATTCGTCTTTTAAGTAACGCGAGTAAAGTTCCTCGATGAATGCAGCGTTGCCCCCGGAGAGATAACTCTGTTGCTGCATTTTTTTCATGCTCATGGCTGCTTACCTGTGGGCTGATTCATGGGTCGATGTCGAAGTGAATGCTAGTCTTAATAATAGCCGAAGTTGCGGCTTTGATAGCGCATGATACTGTAACAGGACGCGCTTAATAAACAGAACATTCGAGAATACATTAACCCGGCGACAATATATGTCGTATTCAGGGGCCCAAGAAAGCGTCAGATCAAGGCGCGACTCGCCGCCAATGGTTATTCCATTGGCAAGAGTTGCAACGCGGAGCTGGCGCTTTCTTGGGCCCCCTAACTAATTGATATTAAAAAAGATAGGCCATCGCGTGCCTGCCCACAGACGGCGTTATCAGAACTTGCTGTGAACAGACACGCGATGGCTGAATGCGACATATATTGTCGCCGGGTTAATAATAGATGCCGCCGTGCAATGCATAACGAAGTTGTTTTTAATTGTTAACGCGCTGTTAGAATACGCGAATTCTGAACAGAGAACGACCGCATGGCGCAATACATTTATACCATGAGCGGGGTCGGTAAAATCGTACCGCCGCAAACCGAAATACTGAAGGATATTTCGCTCAACTTTTTCCCGGGCGCAAAAATCGGCGTGCTGGGTTACAACGGCGCAGGCAAGTCGACGCTGCTGCGCATCATGGCCGGAGTCGATACCGAGCATAGCGGTGAAGCGCGTCCCCAGCCCGGTATCAAAATCGGTTATCTGGCGCAGGAGCCCGCGCTCGACGAGCGCCTCGACGTGCGCGGCAATGTCGAACTCGGCGTGGCGGAAACCAAAGCGCTGCTCGATCGGTTCAACGAGGTCAACATGAAATTTGCCGAACCCATGTCCGACGACGAAATGAACGATCTACTAGCCCTGCAGGCCGAACTGCAGGAGAAAATCGAAGCCGCAGGCGCCTGGGATCTGGAACGCAAGCTGGATGTCGCCGCCGATGCCCTGCGCCTGCCGCCCTGGGATGCCGCCGTCGATAAACTATCCGGCGGCGAAAAACGCCGCGTCGCGCTGTGCCGGCTGTTGTTATCTAATCCGGACATGCTGATCCTGGACGAACCCACCAACCATCTCGATGCCGAGTCGGTCGCCTGGTTGGAGCGCTTTCTGCAAGACTTTCCCGGCACCGTGGTAGCGGTCACCCACGATCGCTATTTCCTCGACAATGTCGCCGGCTGGATTCTAGAGCTCGATCGCGGTCACGGCATTCCCTGGGAAGGTAACTACTCCTCCTGGCTGGAACAGAAGGAAAAGCGGCTTGCGCACGAGGAGCGTTCCGAAAAGGCGCGGCTCAAGTCGATGCAGGCCGAGCTAGAATGGGTGCACGCCAACCCTAAGGGACGCCAGTCGAAGAGCAAGGCGCGCCTCAAGCGGTTCGAGGAGCTGTCGTCGCAGGAATATCAGAAACGTTCCGAAACCCAAGAGCTTTACATCCCGCCCGGTCCGCGGCTGGGCGACGTCGTAGTCGAAATCGAGGGCGGCAGGAAGTCCTACGGCGACAAACTGCTGTATCAGAACCTCGAGTTCAAGCTGCCGCGCGGCGGCATCGTCGGTATTATTGGCCCCAATGGCGCCGGTAAGACCACGCTGTTTCGCATCATGGTGGGACAGGAGTCGCTCGACGAAGGTTCGATCAAGATTGGCGACACCGTGCAAATCGCCTATGTCGATCAGTCGCGCGACGATCTCGATGGTGGCAACACCGTCTGGCAGGAACTCTCCGATGGACTCGATAATATCGTCGTCGGCAGCTACCAAGTGCCGTCGCGCGCCTATGTTTCACGGTTCAATTTTCGCGGCGCCGCGCAGCAGAAATTCGTCAAGGACCTGTCTGGCGGCGAGCGCAACCGCCTGCACCTGGCCAAGCTGCTAAAGAGCGGCGGCAACCTGCTGCTGCTGGATGAACCGACCAACGATCTCGATGTCGAAACCCTGCGTGCGCTCGAGGAAGCGATACTCGATTTCCCGGGCTGCGTTGTCGTGATCTCGCACGATCGCTGGTTCCTGGATCGGATCGCAACGCACATCATCGCCTTCGAAGGCAATAGCGAAGTCTATACCTACGAGGGCAATTACTCGGAATACGAAGCGCACCGTAAGCAACGTCTCGGGCAGGACGCCGCTCAACCGCACCGCATCAAATACAAGAAGCTCGAAGTCTAATGTCCGAACTCGATAAACTGTTCAAACGCCTCGACCTGCTGCTCGACCGCGTACAAACGCTGATTCCCGGGCCAACCGAAATCGACACCGAGCCGGGGTACAGCGCCTATCGCTGGTTGCCGCAAGGGCTGGAGGTGATCGCGCAGTTCGATCGCGTCGATCAGGCGGAATTGCTGCACCTGGAGCGGCAGAAGAATCTGTTGTACCGCAACACCGACCAGTTCCTCGACGGCAAGGTCGCCAATAACGCACTCCTGTGGGGAGCGCGCGGCACCGGCAAGTCGTCGCTGATCAAGGCGCAGCTGAGCGAATTTGAAGATCGGGGATTGTGCATTGTCGAAGTTCCGAAATCCGCGACCAACCAATTGTTTGAAATCATCCGCCGGTTGGCCGACGATGGGCGCCGGTTTATTATTTATCTGGACGATCTATCTTTCGAAGCCAACGACGATTCTTACAAGGCGCTGAAGGCCTGCCTCGAAGGCTCGCTGCAGCCTCAGCCCGGCAACGTCATTATTTACGCCACTTCCAATCGCCGGCACCTGATGCCCGAATCGATGCAGGACAATCTCGACAGCAGCATGGTCGACGGCCAGCTGCATCCCAGCGACGCCATCGAAGAAAAAATATCTCTGTCCGACCGCTTCGGTCTTTGGCTGTCGTTTCATCCCTTCACCCAGGACCAGTACCTGGCCGTGGTCGAGCAGGCGGTGCAGGCGCGTGGCATGAAGATGAGTGACGCGGCGCGCACCGAATCGATTCGCTTTGCGACCCAACGCGGCTCCCGCAGCGGCCGCATCGCGGTGCAGTTCGCCAGCTACTGGGAAAGCCTGCAGTAGAAGCTCCAGGCGCGCTCCTCGGCATGCCGGGTTACCGTAACTGCTAGAAGCGCCGGAGCGCGGACAATTACCCGCAAGCCCTGGCCGGCAGTGTTTTCTCTAAGGTCAATATACGGCCGGAAATTAAATTCGTTAATAGAAAAATCTATCCGGGGCGGGCCCGGGGCGGGTTAACTCGCGGATATCCGTTACCGCAGGACGGCCCTTTAAGCGCGAAAGCTTGCGTATAACAGCAGCAGGCCGGCAACTATGGGTAGGATCGTATACCCGAAAAGATGGATGGAATGACCCATTCTTTCACCATTGCGCTCGATCATCGTTTGCAGTTTTTTTATGTGTTCAGGGGCGAGCTTGCGCTGGATAAAGCAATACAGTCCATAGACGATCGCCAGCACCCCGACGATGAAATTGATATCGACATTCATAGCCGGCCAGATTAACCCAGCTTATCGGCCAACGGTACTAAAGCTTCGCGTAAAGCGAATCAACCCGCTCTAAGCAACTTTTTTATGAAAGATTTAATGGGCGGCGATGTAGGTCGAGGATTCTCGATGAATTCACTAACCAGCTCACGGGTCACATAATCCAGTGGTTGGGGGATATCCGTACTCCGCCTGCGATTGGTTGTATCGCTTACGCCATTTTCTTCGTTGGCTGTTATTTTGGTGTCCTCGGTCATAACTAAATACGCAATTTTCAATCAGACAGCTTTAAAATAATTTTTCCTTAATTCCAGTAATGTGCTCCAAATCACATTAGCGCGATTTACCCCGAATTAATTATAGCCAGGATGAGATAGCGACGGGCGGTATCCTCATGCCTGTTTTCCGGTGCGCGGGACTCAGGCCCGCAGCCGCCTATAATAAAGCGTATGGCTTCGCTTTTCCAGCCAGGCGCTATTTCCCGCGGCCTCGCGATACCGGCGCCGATACAAAAACCTGTTCCCGTGCGCTCACCGCTGGATAACGACAGCTCCAGCAAGATGCTCGTAAACATCTTTAGTTTCATGATCTTATCGCCTATTAACCCGGCGTTCATCGCATGACGAACGGATCCGCCATCGGTTCGGTGGAGGTATTGATCCAGACCGTTTTGGTGCGCGTGTAATCGTAAATCGCGTCGATGCCGCTCTCGCGGCCGGGACCGCTGTTCTTAAAGCCTCCAAACGGCGCAATCGGGGAAATAACGCGATAGGTATTTACCCAGACGATGCCGGAATGGATTGCCTCGGAGACCCGTATCGCGCGCGCGACATCCGCAGTAAAAACTCCCGACCCAAGTCCGAATTCGGAATTGTTGGCCATCTCGATCGCCTCGGCCTCGGTATCGAAGGACAGCGCCGACAGCACCGGTCCAAACATTTCCTCGCGCACGGTGCGGATATCCTGGTGCGGGCAATCGAGGATGGTGGGGCTGTAGTACCATCCGTCGTCGAAGCCGTCGGGCCGCTTACCACCGCAAAGGAGTTTGGCGCCCTCGCCGACCGCGGCTTCAACCGACTCGGAAATATGCTCGAATTGTCCTTCGGTGCACAAAGGCCCAACCTGGGTTGCATCGGCCAAGGGATCGCCGATGCGAATCTCGGCGGCACGCGCTACCAGCTTCTCGAGTAACTGCTCGCGGATGGTCGATTGGATGAACACGCGCGAACCGGCGACACAGCTTTGACCGGTTGCGCCGAAGTTGCCGGCGATGATGCCGTTGACGGCACCTTCGATATCGGCATCGTCGAACACCAGCATGGGCGACTTACCGCCCAGCTCGAGGGATAGCACGGCAAAATTTTCGGCGCTATTGCGTACGATGTGGCGCGCGGCATCCGGGCCGCCGGTGAAGGCGATCCGGGCCACGTCGGGATGGCTGGTCAACAACCGCCCGCAAGGTTCGCCGAAACCGGTAATCACGTTGACCACCCCGGGCGGAAAACCTGCTTTCTCAACCAGCCTGGCAAATTCGAACATGGGTGCGGGCGCCGCCTCCGAAGCCTTCAGCACCACGGTATTACCCGCCGCCAGCGCGGGGCCGAGCTTGGTCGCGGTGAGAAACATTTGCGCATTCCAGGGCACCACCGCGGCAACCACTCCGATCGGCACGCGCTTGGTGTAAACGTGCATGTCGGGTTTGTCGATCGGCAGGGTCGCTCCCTGAATTTTATCGGCGAGCCCGGCATAGTAGTAGTAATAATCGGCAACGTAACCGGTTTGTGCGCGTGTTTCCTTGGCCAGTTTACCGCTATCGATGGTTTCGATTTCACCCAGCATTTTTGCGTTCTCTGCCACCAGGTCGCCCAGTCGATGCAGCATTTTACCGCGCTGGGTGGCGGTCATCTCGGCCCAGGGGCCCGATTTCAAAGCCCTGCTGGCGGCTTCCACCGCGTGCCTGACCTCGGTTTCACCGGCGATTGCGGCGGTGGCCCAGATTTCTCCCGTGGCGGGATTTATTGACTCCAACCGCGCCCCATCCGCTGCCTCACACCATGCGCCGTCGATAAACATTTTGTAATGTTTCATGAGTCTGTTTCCGTTGCCCTGCCGGCGCCAAGCCTAGCGCTAATTCAAGTCTGGTTAAAGCGAAAATGCGCAATATCGGATAAACTGCCCCGGATGAAAACAATGAGTCGAAACGGCCGATGAAGCCCGCAGATACCCGTGCTTGCGACAATGCCGTCGCGGCGGCCGCGATGGCGCGACATATCGCGGCGATTGAACGCTGCGTTGTCGATCACGGCTATGCCTATGACAGCGAAGGCCTGTTGAACGAAAAACTGAAGTTCCTGGCGGCAAACTGCTCCATGGTGCTGGACGTGGGTCAATCGTCGCGCGACCGGATCGGTCTGTTTGCGACCGAAAAAATCGAAACCATGGATATCAACGCCGCTGAGCCGCCGGCGGATATTATCGACGATATTTGCGCGCCGAGCCGCTTAGAGTTCGGGCGTTACGACGGCATTGTTTGCCTCTCGGTGCTGGAGCACGTCTATGACCCATTCGCGGCTATCGCGCGCATCCATGACCTGTTGCAACCCGGCGGTCGCCTGTTGCTGCATCTGCCTTTCCTGTTCCGCTACCACGCGCTGCGGGACTTGAGCTTTACCGACGGTTACCGTTTCAGCCGGGACGGTCTCGCCTGGCTATTGCGGGATTTTTCGGAGGTCAGGTTATACTCGATTCGCGGGCCCTACTCGTCGATTTTCAATCTTCACAAATTCTGGAAAAAAAACGTCGAAAGCCGATTTGGCATGAGACCGGCACGTTGGCTCGATCGGGTCGGACTGCGTCTGTTCCGCCGCCCAACCAGTGAATTACAGGTTTCCGGCTACTATGCCTGGGCCAGAAAATAAGGCTACGGCTTGTTATACTTCTGCCGATAACCCGTAAAACCAGGGCTCTGTGGTCAGCTGAAACTCTTGAATTGTGATCACGCTCATGCCAATCTTTGACAATTGACTGTAGTATACGCCCGCTAAGCGTTTGGGAGCACGTCACTTGGATCTCGCTGAAGAGACAGATTTACTGCGCAAAATTCCGATTTTTGCGAAGATGGAAACGTCGAAGCTGAAGCTATTGGCTTTCGCCAGCGAAATCGTTTGCTTCGACGACGGCGATATCGTTTTCAATAGCGGTGACAGCGCCGACTTCGCTTACGTCATCATGCAGGGCGCGGTGGATATCGTCACCGAAACCGATGCCGGACCGGTGGTTTCCGATACCCTATCGCAAAATCAGCTAATCGGCGAACTCGGCCTACTCAACAATGCACCCAGAAACGCAACGCTGGTAACCCGAGGCGAACTGCGAGTCATGAAGATCACCGGCGATATGTTTTTCAGAATGCTACGCGAGAATTCAGACGTCGCGCTCGATGTCATTCGCATGCTCAGCGACAAATTGAGCAGGTCGCATGCACACGTCGAAGCCCTGCAAAAACAGCTCAATCAACTGGATGATGGCTGATGTCCTCCGCCCCAGCCGGAAACGTCCTCGGCCTGCACCGCTTTCAGGCGCTGTGGCAACGCTGCCTGATCGCCGACGCCGCCGACCACAGTAGCTATATCCATCGGCGCCTGCTCGACGGCTATCGCGAACCTCAGCGCCACTACCATACACTCGCCCATATCGCACAATGCCTGGGCATGTTCGATCAATGCAAATCGCTCGCCGACAATCCCGATGCGCTCGAACTCGCGGTATGGTTCCATGACGTTATCTTCGAGCCGGGCAAGCCCGACAATGAAAAACGCAGCGCAGACCTCTATTTGCAACTCTCAGACGGCGTGCACGATGCAGCAACACGCGGCCTGGTAAAGCGCCTTATCATGGCAACGCTGCACGATGGCGCTTCGCTGGCCGATGACGACGCCATCTACATGGTCGATATCGACCTCTCCAGTTTTGGCCTGTCGTGGGACGATTTTTTGCAGGACAGCCAAAATTTGCGGCGCGAGAGCGCCGACCTTAGCGATGCCGAGTATTACCGCAGGACAACGAGCTTCCAAAACTGCCTGCTGGCCAAGGAGCGCTTCTACCAGTCGGATTATTTTGCCGAACGCCTGGAATCCCAGGCGCGTGCAAATCTGGCGCGTTATTTCGACTACATAAACCAGCAAGCTTGACCGCCCCGGCCGACGGCTAGTCACTCCGCCTGGCTTACCGTATATATTCTGACCGGCCGGTTCAAGCTGCGTACCGATACTTCCCCCAGTTCCCGGAAAACGAACAGGCCCTCCGGGGTTTGTTCCCGCGTGCTGTCGGCGACGATGATGCGCGTGCCATAGTCCTTGTTGAGCTGCTCCAGCCTTGCGGTCAGATTCACATTATCACCGTGCACGGTATAGCCGACGCGGTCACCGGAACCGACCAGCCCACCGACTACCGGCCCGGTATTGATACCGACCCGCGTATTGAAAGCGATGCCGTCACCGAAGACCACGCCTTCCAACACCGACTGGATTTCCAGCGCCGCGCGCAGCGCGTTGGGGGCATGATTCTTATCCGGCTTGGGCACATTGAAGGTCGCCAGCACCGCATCGCCCTGAAACTGGCTGATGACGCCACCGTAACGGCTGATGGGCTCGGCGATCAGGCTGAAGTAATGATTCAGCGCCTCGATCAACTGCTCCGGCGTCAGGGTTTCGCTAATCGCGGTAAAGCCTTCGATATCCGTGAATAAAATGGTGCATTCGCTCACCTCGCCCTTGCCGGTGATCGCGCCTTCTTCCGATTGAGTAACCTGCTGCACCACTTCTTGCGGCACGAAGCGCGACAAATCCCGCGCCGCACTGCCTTCGATAACCGACTCGACCAGCAGCCTGCGCGCCCGCTGCAGCGCTAGCGCCAGTACACCGGTTACCATCAATATCGTGACGATCTTGTCGAACTCGGCGCCGATTAAAACACTGTTGGATGTCATATACTCCACATAATTACGCGTCACCATACTGTCTGCCGGATTGCTGAACAATACGTAAACAACCATCAAGACCCAACCGAGGGCGGCGCTGATTCCGGTTGAAATCACGAATCGCGGATCGAAATGCAGCGCCCTGATAGCGATGAAGATAAACAGATAGAGCAAGGTCGGCGCTTTCAGATAGAACGAGGGCGGCTGTTCGTACTGCAGGTGAAAGCTCCAGATCAGCCCGAGCAATAGCGCGATATCGACCACCGACGACAGATACAACATCCAGTCCGGTAGCTTGCGGTTAATCGCCAGATAAAAGCGCAACAGACTGAACGCCAAGTAGATCGACAGCACCCAGGGGACCGGCGCGAAATCGGCTTCCGGGGTGAAGGTTTTGGGTGCAATCGCGTACAGCAGACCGAAGATCGATACGATCGTCAGTTGGATGATGCTGATCAGAATTTCGCTGCGTTCCTGCTGATCCTGTATCGAATTACGCAGGCGCTCCGGCAACACGGCGTCGCCGGGGATCCGCCCGACCGACGGCCGATAGGCCGGGGTTTCGCTGGTTGACAGTTTTTTGCTCAATCCGGGCTCCATCGGGCGCAGGCAACATTATGAGGATATGACAGGACCGCTTGTCAATAATTCCGGCGCTCCGTCGCTAATTTAACCGACGGCAGTGCGTTTCGCGCAGTTTCAGTGTAGGCTGCGCGGGGGTACGCCAGGAGAAAGGCCTTAAATGAAGCAACGGCTGGATCAATCCAGAATCCTGATTTATAGCCACGACTCGTTCGGTTTGGGGCATCTTCGCCGCTGCCGCTCGATCGCGCACTCGCTGGTTGCGCGTTACAAGGGATTATCCGTTTTGATCCTGTCGGGTTCACCCATTATCGGCAGTTTCGATTTCAAGGCACGGGTCGACTTTGTGCGTATTCCCGGCGTTATCAAATTAAAAGACGGCGCTTATACATCCTTGGGGCTGCATATCGATCTGGAACAAACCCTGCAGATGCGCGAATCGATCATTTACCATACCGCGAAAACATTCAAACCCGATATATTCCTGGTCGACAAGGAACCGACCGGTTTGCAGGGCGAAGTAACCAGCACGCTCGAGATGCTGCGGCAACAGGGCACGGTCAACGTCCTCGGATTACGCGACATCATGGACGAACCCATGGCGTTAAAGGCCGAATGGGAACGCAAGCAGGTGGCGCCGGTGCTGGAAAATCTTTACCACGATATCTGGGTTTACGGCTTGAGTGATATGGGCAGTCCGATCGAAGGTCTGGGGCTGCCCGATGCAATCGACTGCAAGTTGTCTTTCACGGGTTATCTCGATCGTGAAATTCCGAGCGACGTTAACTGGGTAGCGCCAATCAATCTCGACCAGCCGTTTATCCTGGTTACCGCTGGCGGCGGCGGCGACGGGGTGGAAATGGTCGACTGGGTGCTGCGCGCCTACGAGTCCGAGCCGCAACTGCCTTACCGCGCCGTTATCGTGACCGGCCCATTTATGCCACCCGCCGACCAACAACAATTTCATGAGCGCAGCGAAGATCTCGGCAATGTCGAAATTCTGACTTTCGACAGCCACATCGAATTGCTCATGCAAAAAGCGGTCGGCATCGTGGCAATGGGGGGTTATAACACTTTCTGTGAAATTTTGACGCTGGATAAACCGGCCCTGATTATCCTGCGGTCCGTGCCGCGGCAGGAACAGTTAATCCGCGCCGAGCGCGCGGTCAAACTCGGCCTGGCAAACATGCTTGACCCGGCCGGTAAACGCGATCCACTGCAAATGGCGACGGCGCTGCAAGCGCTACCGCTACAAGCCAAACCGTCGGCGGGTCGGGTGTCGGGATTGCTTGCCGGTCACGAAAATATAGCGCAAATGGTGCACCACGCCCTCGCCGCTAGCGACCAAGAAAGCATCACCGCCTGACCCTGGAGTCGTCCATCAGTTCGTCCCCCGGCATCATGATCTATGTTCAGCATTTGCTGGGCGTCGGACACTTGCAGCGCGCGCGACAACTTGCGATGGCGCTCGCGCAACAGGGTTTTCGCGTGGAACTGGTGACGGGCGGCATGCCGCGGGCCGGGGCGGACATACCCGGCGTCAATATTCATCAACTGCCCCCAACCTATTGTGCCGACGCGAGCTTCAGCCTGTTACTGGATGCCAACGGTCGGGAAATTGACGAGACCTGGCGCGATGGGCGTCGGACGCAACTACTGGACTTATTTGACCGTCTGTCGCCGCGGGTCCTGATAACCGAGACCTTCCCCTTCGGCCGGCGCATGCTGCGCTTCGAGCTGATGCCGCTGCTGGCCAAAGCGCGCGCCAGCGCCCAATGTCAACTGGTGATCTCATCGATCCGGGATATGCTGCAGCCCAAGTCCAAACCCGGGCGCAATCAGGAAATCCTTGCGCTCGTCGAACAGTATTACGACCACGTGATTGTGCATGGCGACCCTGCCGTCGCCCGCCTGGAAGATAGTTTCGAAAGCGCGGCTGTCTTGCGCGACAAAATCTTTTACAGCGGTTACATATCTCAAATCGCAGCGGCGCCGATCGATAAAAACGATGCCCATGGCGAAGTTCTGGTTTCCGCAGGGGGTAGCGGCGCCGGACTCAGAATTCTCGAAACCGCCATCGGCGCCCGCGCCTCAACCCGGCTGGCGCACATCGATTGGCGTATCCTGGTCAGTCCCGCGATCGACGATGCGGATTTTCGCAGGCTACGGCAATTGGCCGTTCAGGGCATCATCGTCGAGCGTAATCGCGCGGATTTTACCGACTTGATGCGCCACGCCAGCCTGTCGATATCACAGGCCGGATACAACACGGTTACAGATATCCTGGGCGCTCGCATACCGGCGGTGGTTATTCCTTTCGCCGACTCGGGCGAGATCGAGCAAACCCTCCGTGCGCAACGCTTGCAGGCTTGCGGCCGCCTGGCCATGCTCGAGGCGCATCAATTATCGACGGCGAAGCTCGCCACGGCTGTCGATCATGCGCTCGAACTGGATACCTTCCTCGCGGTCGATCTTGACGGCGCCACCAACAGCGCCGCGCAGATAGCCACCTGGCTAGCGGCGCTACAGCCATGAATCGCAATCCGTTTACCGATCAGGCCTGGCGCTGGCTCGGTCGGGAACTAGACTGCTGGGCCGAGACCGGGCGACGGCGCAATTCTGGTGGCGCGACGATGACGCCAGCGATGCCGGCGCGGCGCTCGAAAGGCTACTGCAGGCAAGCCAAACCAGCCAGGCACCACTGGCGCTCGCAGTCATCCCGGCCATCTTCAAACCGGGGCTGGTAGCGCCTGTTCAGGCACATTCCCTGGTTAGCGTTGTGCAGCACGGCTACGCCCATAATAGTCATGCCGCGCCCGGTCAGCGAAAAATCGAACTCGGCGGCGAGCGCAACGCCAACGAGATCGAGCACGATTTGGGGCTCGGCAAGCAAATCCTGGTTAAAAACTTCGGTAAGCAATTCGTCCCTGCCCTGGTGCCCCCGTGGAACCGTATCGACCCGACGGTCGTCGCAGGCTTGCCCAAACTCGGATTTAGCGGCATTTCAACGATGAAACGACGCACTACCCCCCAACCCGCTCCGGGACTGCTGCAGGTAAACGCGCACCTGGATCCGATCCACTGGCGTCACCGCGGCGGTTTTATCGGCCTTTATCCGGCAATCGCGGTCCTGCTGCAGCACCTGATTGCCAAACGCCACGGCTACCGCGATCGCGCCGAGCCCAGCGGTATCCTGACCCATCATCTAGTGCAAAACGAAGCCGTCTGGCATTTCGTCGACGATCTGCTGCAGTTTCTGTCCGAGCACCCCGCCGCCGCCTTTGTCGACGCCCGCAAGATTTGGCAATAACGCATTCGGAATTCAGTAAATCGGGACCAGACGAGGTCCGGCATCTATTAACCCGGCGACAATATATGTCGCCGGATTAATATGGCCACTGTAAGAAACTATTCTTTATGGCTGAATTCAGCGACCAGGCTTCCGCCCGGCAGCTCGTGCACTTCAAGCGCCAGGTCGAGGGCTGCGGCAATATCCCGGAACCGCGAGGCCGTCATGGCACAGGATTGGAATCCATCGACGCAGGTAATCACGCCGTTACCGGTTTTTGATTCGTCGATTGCGCCGAGCAATCCGGCGGCTGCCTGGTCGCGAAACCATTGCAACCGTCGGGGCCAGAACGACTCGGCATAACTGCAACAAATCAGTCGCCCATCCTGTTTGGCGACACGCCAGGCTTCACGCACAACGTTTATCGGATCGAGACCGAAAGCCGACAATCCATTCTGGGCACACAACACAAGATCGAAACTGTGATCCATAAACTCAAGATTGTCGACGCTCATCAGGTGGATCTCAATCCCGGGATTGTCCTGCAGATACTCAGTCGCCAGTTCGACATTAGCGCGCGCATTGTCGATACCTTCGGTGGTGTGAGCTGCGCTGGCGATTTGTTTTAGGATGCGTCCATAACCGCAGCCGAGTTCCAGGACGCGGTCACCCGGCGATATTCGCTGCTTGAAAAAATCGATTTCGCCTTGCAGGTATCTTTTAACCGGCTCATCGGCAAGGCCATAAACGCGATATAGCTGGTTGCCTGACAAGTTTTCGATGTAATAGTCTTTCATTAGGTAGTTACCCTGTATACAAGACAGGAGTTTTTATAGCGGCCAGGGCGTCACTCGCAGGCAGTCTATCCTACTTCACCGGGCTCCGATATTGGACAGCAACCGACGACTAACTAGAATATCAATCGATACCGACCCTTTGAATCCTTTGAATCCCTTGTAAAAGAGGGAGGACAAAACGAAAATCGACGAAGTAGCACACTGTAGGAGGACGCCATTGGCCTTTGCCAACCGAGAGGCGTAGAATAAAATTCTCACCCAAGTCGTGTTACTATGACGTGGTCAAACTTTTTGATACACCCCAGTTAAGCGGCATGCTTCGTTTCGAGTAGTCGTTTTTCATAATCATTCGGGCTGACATAATTCAGCGTCGAATGTAATCGATATGGGTTATACCAGCT
>Ga0209339_1000194_pt1 | contig 23263 bp, 15 predicted proteins | sample OlaalgELextract3_FD_187376 | JGI IMG/M metagenome (GOLD analysis project Ga0209339, IMG submission 187376) | Olavius algarvensis symbiont microbial communities from Tuscany, Italy - Type A ELBA extract 3 (SPAdes) (version 2) | ecosystem: Host-associated > Annelida > Digestive system >... | reverse complement strand
TAACCTGAAGCACAGCAGATTGCTGCTTTAACCAATTTTTCAAAGAACATTGACCAAATTTAAAATGTTGGACCTACAATTTTGTAATTTATTCTGATCAATTTTAAGTTTATGCGCAGGCTCTATAGTCAACCTGGAACATGTTCTGCATGTCTTCGCGGTAGAAGCTGCGGCGCATGCTGAAAAATCGGGTTTGAATATCCTTTTCATCCATGCTGTAGAAATGCTCCTGGATCAGGCGGTCATCGACCGGCTTGGCCGGCCGGAACGTGACCCGCTGGCCGTCATATACGCGGGTTTCCTCCATGCGGGCGGGATAAATACCGAACAGGGACTCGGTGAGCGTTCGATTGCGGTCGATCAGGCCGGACTCCTGGGCGCTGTGGAAGAGTTCATCGCGGAAATCCGGGTGGGCTAGGCTGATCATGGCCATGGCTCTTTCTTCGATGTTTTTTCCCAAAAGATTGACCATACCGAACTCACTTACCACATATGATACGTAGCCTTTGGGGATGACGATAGACCCACCGTCCGTTTTGGGGGTTATACGGCTGGTCTTGCCGTCGATGCTCCTGGCCGGAATGACAATAATGGATTTTCCGCCGGGCGACATGGATGTTCCCAGGATGAAATCAAACATTCCGGTAACCCCGGAAAAATGGTTCTGCGGCAGGGCATCCGCATACACCTGTCCGCTGAGATCCATGGTCCGCGCGAAATTGATGGCCGCCATGCGGTGGTTTTGGGCAATCACGGCCGGATTGTTGACGTAGTCCGATGGCCTGAACTCGATGGCGACATTGTTGTGCAGCGACTGGTAGAATTCGGGGCTGCCGATGGCTCCGCTGGCAACCGCCTTGCCTTCGTTCAATGTCTTGCGGCGATTGGTGACCACACCCCGGTCAATCAGGTGCATGAGATCATCGGTCAAGATTTCCGTGTGAACCCCCAGATCGCTTTTCCCGGCCAGGGCATTGGCGATCGGCCGGGAGAGTTCGGCCAAACCGAGCTGGAGGGTGGCGCCGTCTTCAATCAGATTGGCAGTTATGGCCGCGATCTCGGAAGCCGATTCATAGACCGGCAAATTAAACGCGCTCAACAATTCTTCCTCCTGCTCGACGATGATGTCGACATCATCCAGATGGATAAAACTGTGGCCCGGAATTCTGGGCATCATCGGATTCACCTGGGCGATGACCACCGCTGCGGATTGGGCGGCTGCCAAGGTGACATCTACCGATATCCCCAGGCTCATCCAGCCGTTTTCGTCCGGTGGTGAAACCTGAACCAGGGCGAAGTGCAGCGGCAGCATTTTCTTTTTGAACAAGTCGGGAACGGCGCCCAGGGTCAACGGCGTGATGAAGCGTTGATTGGCCCGCAGGCCCTTGGTTTGATCGGAGCCCTGGTAAATCGACCTGACGTGGAATTTGTGGCCCCGGTATTCATCCGCCATCAACGACATGAGCGATCCTTCCAGGCTTAAAAGACGGACAATCTCTACATCCGAAAAGAAGTTGGAATTGTCCATCAGCGCATTGACCAGGTGCTGAGGCTCGCCGCAGGATGATCCGATAAACACCCGCTGCCCGGAGCGGATCAGGCGAACCGCTTCAGCGGCAGTCCGCCGCTTTGATGCATAATCTTCTTTTAGGGAGTTGTATTTCATTTTGGCCTGCTTTCGTTTCGCGATATCGGTTCCAGAAATCCATTCATATTCGTTTAATCTCGATTTGGCGTTGCAGGGTTTAAAAATCATTTACTTTCGATGACTTTAATTCGGCCGGTATTTTAGGGACAATCTTTCTTCTTCGATTTATCCGAGCAATTCTTTAAAGTAAATCAAAAAATAGCCGATTACATATCAGGCTGCGAAAAATCTTCACAGAATCATCAAAAAGAACTTGAAAATCCGTAGGCAGAAGATGTCACATGGTTAGATTCAAATCCGCGACGATAGCGCTGTTCGGCGTCCTCCTGGTGGTCATCGGGATTGTGCTCATTGGATCAATGGCGGGTGCCGCTGTTTCCGAAGGCTCGGACACGTTCCAGCAAGGACTTGATTATTTTAAAGCCGGCAATTATCAAGACGCCTATGACCTGTTTCTGACAGCATTTAAAGCAGATCCCGTGAATCTAAACCTTAACTTTTACCTGGGACGGGCGGCATTTGAAATCGGGAACTACGAGATGGCGCTGATGGCCTTCGAGCGTATTCTGATCGCCCAACCCGAGTTTGCCCGCGTCAAACTTGAAATGGCTCGCACATACTACCGTCTTGGTATGCGGGACAGCGCGCGGCAGTATTTCGAAGAGGTTCTGGCGACCCGGCCGCCGGATGCCGTCGCCCGCAATATAGAATTTTTTTTGGCTGAAATCGCCGGGGCGGAGAAACGACATTTTTTCAACGGCCAGATCGCCGGGGCCATCGACTGGGACGACAATGTTTTTGCGGCACCGGCCAACGATGTCGTGGATACGACCCTCGGTGAAGTCGCCCTCCAGGGCAAGAGCGCCAAACCCAGATCAGATATTATATTCAACACCACCGGAATTATAAATCATCGCTACCAGCCGCCGGACAGTCCCTACGCATGGGCCTCCATGGGTGCGGCCTATAATGCCCTGTACTTTGAGGAGAGTGAACTGGACACGCTCTTCTTATCATTCAACACCGGACCGGAGTTTCACTCAAAATCCTATGTCTTCAGACTGCACGGGCTGGCGAATTACCTCGAATTCGACTGGGACCGCTTCTTGCGAACCGCCGGAGCCGAAATGATCTTCGGCTTCCTCTTCGACCCGGGTACCCTGCTGAACATCAGTACCAAGTACGAAAATAAAAAATATTACCAGATTGACGATCGCGATTCCGACAACTTCAATTTGAAAGCAGAGTCGATATTTTTACATGGCGCCAACCGGATCAGCCTGGCCGTGGCCGGGGAAATTGAAGATGCGCAGAATGAAGTATACAGCTACGATCGGGTCGGGGCCCTGATCAACTACGAGCGCATTTTACCCTATGAATTTTCGATTTTCGGTTATTACGAATACCGCTACCGGGTGTTCGAGGGTGATCAGCCGCTCTTTGACAAGAGAAGGCGGGATAATTTGCATTATGCCGGAGCGGGATTGTCAAAAAATATCTGGCGGTCATCCGATTTCAGACAAAATTTAGCGCTGCGATTCAACTATCGCTACACCCGGTCGGATTCCAACATTGAACTGTATGAGTTCGATAAAAATGTGGTCAGTGCTTCCCTGGCCTACACCTTTTAGCCTAAAGCGGTGACGATATAGGCCCGTTGGGACTTTTTCCGACAACATGTTGTAAGTTACTGAAGGTTTCAGGTGTCAGTGTTCAGGTGTCAGGATTTAGCAACTCGGTTCCCTGACACCCGAAACCTGACACCTGACACCTAAACCTAAAAACTGCGCCATAGCTGCCCCGCAGAGTCCGCAAAGAGTGAGCATTAGTCAGTTCTTGGCGCCTTTGCGTCTTTGCGAGAGACCTTTTTCGGTTAAGTTCAGCCGGATTCGGTGGTAACAATTTGAAAACCGTAAATGAGCACTGCCTCGGTGCAGTCAACCGGATGAGAAACAGACGATGAAATTAAGCAATTACATAAACTATTTCCTTGCAGCCATTTTGCTGGTTGCAGCTTTTAATCCGTCTGTGCTTGCAGCTGATAAACCGATCGGTCTGGTCGTGGCGCTGCGGGGGAAGGTGATCGCCCTCAATCCCAGCGGCGCGCAGCGCCGCCTGGCTGTGCAAAGTAAAATTTTTGCCGCAGATACCATTAAAACCGGCCCGCGGGGACGGGTGCAATTGATGTTCGATGACAATACCCTGGTCAGCCTGGCCAGGAACACCGATATGCAGATCGCCGAATACCAATGGAATCCGGCACAGAAAACCGGTGCAATGAAGACCCGGGTCAATGAAGGTGTTTTCCGGATTATGGGCGGTGCCATCACCCAGGCCGCGCCGCGCAACTTCGAAACTGAAACGCCGGCCGGCACCATCGGGATTCGGGGCTCCATGTACGCCGGCAAAGTTGCCGGCTCTTCGCTCGAACTTCTATTTCAAGGCGGCAAAGGTATCTATTTCAGCAATGATGTCGGGACCGTCAACATTGATCGGCCGGGATTCGGGACTTTTGTGGCCGGTCCGACCTCCCGGCCGACCGAGCCGACCCGCTTTAGCAGGGAAGACATAGATCGACTGGAAGATGTCGCGGTTGATCCGCCGGCGGGTGGGGGCGAAGATGAGCCGGGGGATCCACAGCCGGATTCTAATTCCCAGGCTCCGTCCGACACAAACGAAGCTGAGCCCACGGATCCGGCCCCTGAGTCCCAAACACCGGACGATTCGGCCAGCGAGCCGGACACCGCTGATGATTCGCAGCCGGTCCAGGGGCTGGAACCCCTAAGTGCATTTGATGAACCGGATACCGCTGATGATTCGACGCTGCCGGGACAATCCACAATTGCGGGCAACCAGACGTCGTCGGCGTTCTCCAGCCCCGTCGATACCGTAAAAAACACCGTAAACGAGGCCGTGATCGACAGCATCGAATCCGTCCGGCAGGAAAGGGTGCTTGAAATCGAGCAGTCGATCCTGGACCTGCTCCAGGAGATGGGATTTGTCGGCGAGCGTTCCCTCAGCACGCCCAACAACGGCATCGAACAGTTTGACGGCGTAATCCGGCATAAAATCGTCGAAAGCCAGGAGCACTCGCAAGACTCCGTCAAAATGGCGGTCAACTGGCACAATCACAAATTTTTTGCGGTTCTCGAAGGCGACGATCCCCTTAACAAGCATTTTCCCGTCTTTATTTTCGGCGATATCCAGGGCACGGCCCTGGCCGATATGACGGTCGTCGGGGGAGGGCTGGACCCCGAAGGTAACCAGGTCAGTACGATTTCAGGATCAGGAGTTTTTGGACAATTTTACGGCACCCAGACCGATGCCGTGGGCTTTGCCATGCGGGGTGTGGATGTCGATGTGCATTTTCAGTCCAACCAGCAGAGCTGGACGGCATACAGCGCTGCGCTCAGCAAAGGCGAGCCCTTGCCGACGGACACGGCACCGGGCGGGACCCATATTTTAAGAGGCTTTGTGATGGGGATTGCCGAGGATATGGCGGCGCCGCACCTGAACCGCAGAATTTTCATGAACGATATGGCCACGGATTTCCGGCTAACCGTCGATAAAGATGCAGGTACTGTCAGCGGCCAACTGTCGGCGGCCGATTTCAACCTATCCGGCAGCACCATCGCCGGCCTTCAAATTGGTGACCCCCTGGACTCGGCCTATGTGTTAGACGACGCTATAATTGCGCTCCTGGGCGGGACAGACACGATCACGAATGGAGCCAGTGTCGGCGATCTCAAGGAATACGGCAATTATCTGGTGACCGAGAAACAGGCGGATTCGCTCTCGCCATACACGACCTGGGGCTACTGGGAAATCGCCTATCAGGATCCGGCCTCCGGCACTGATTATCATGTGCATCATCCCATTGCCTATTGGATTGCCGGGCCGCAGACGCCGGCAACGGAGGTTAACAGCCTGATCGCCGCCAATTTTTCGGGCATATACGCCGGGGGCGCGGAGGGGATCCAGATTGATCCCGGCGGAATGATATCAGAGCTGACCGGCGGCGCTTCCAATTTCACCATCGATTTTACGCCGTCTGCGACGACTCCCCTGACGGGAAATATTACTTTCGACCAGGTTGGTTTGAACGTGATCAGCAATCCCGGAGATGTCAATGCCAACGGTTTCAGCGGCTTTGTCAACGGCGCTGTCAGCAGCAAGGTTAAAGGGACCTACTTCGGGCCCAATGCGGCGGCTATCGGCGGTAATTTCGGGGCCAGGATGAGTACCGGGGATGAATATTACGGAATTTTCGGCGGCAGCCGTTAGGTGGGTGGTGAAAATTGATGATATTCATAAAACCTTCTTAAGCCCGTTCCTGTTCCAGTACAAGTTGAGTACAATTTTAGATTTTTGAATTTGGATTTTAGATTTAAGGAATTCTATCCATTGTAATTGGTAGAGCGTAGCGGTTCCATAAATCCAAAATCCGCAATCTAAATTCCCAAATATAGAAAAGCGGCTTTCCTTTTTAAAAAATATGGGCACCAAAATGGCTATTCCGGATAGACTGAAACTATCTCCTTTCAAAATCGGCTGTTTAGTGATTCTGGCGGCCTGCCTGATATTTCACTCCTTCGGCAATCAAAAACCCGCTCTATTGACCGCCCTTGACAACCGGGTGACCGATGCCATGTTTCGCTGGCGCGGGCCGGTAAAGGACACCGGCTCGGTGGTAATCGTCGATATCGATGAAAAAAGCCTGCGGAAAATCGGACAGTGGCCCTGGCCGCGCAATACTGTGGCGCAGCTCATCCGCCAGATTCTGGCCGCAGGACCCCGCGTGCTCGGTTTGGATATCATGTTTGTCGAGCAGGACCGGACTTCCCCCAGCCGCTATATGGATGAGCTGCAAAGGATTTTTAACCTGAAACTGCCCTCGCCGGCGGCCCTGGCCGTGAATCCTGAAATTCTAAACCACGACCTGGCCTTGGGCAATGCGGTTGCCGCGGGGCCGACCGTTTTGGGATATGCATTTCAACTGTACGATGACGGGCTTAAAAATCCGCAAGACCTGCCGTTTCCCTCATGTCAGATCAGAGTGCAACCGAATACGACGCCCTTTCGTGACCTGGCCCTCATCAAGGCTTACCGGGGTGTGGTGAACATCATGGATGTCGCCCAGGGCCTGAGCGAAGGATTTTTCAACGTTATTCCAGATCCCTCCGGCACCATCCGTAAAGTCCCCCTCCTGATGATGCTGGATGACATCCCATACCCCTCCCTTGCATTGGAAATGTTTCGGGTTGGTATGAATCAAATTGAATATACAATTCATGCCTCCCATCAGATCAAAACCCCGGCAACCGGTCTCTTGGGGATTACCGTCGGTGAGCGCTTTATTCCCACCGACGACAACGGCCAGTTGGCGGTAAATTTCCGCGGTCCTGCCAAATCATTTCCCTATCTCTCGGCGGTCGAAATTTTGCGTGGTCAGCATCGGCCGGCGTTAAAAGACAAATACGTTTTGATCGGCGGGTCTGCTGCCGGGCTGTATGATCTGGTCGCGGTACCATTTGCGAATTTATACAGCGGTGTTGAGGTCCATGCCTCGATCATCGATAACCTGATTGCCGATGATCCGTTTTCCCATGACATATTTACCGAGATCGGCTGGACATATGCCCTGATCGTCGTCGGCGGTATTTTTCTCAGTTTGATTCTGTCATACAGCGGGCCGCTGTTGGGCGGTCTGGGTGGGCTGCTGATCATCGCGGCGGCGCTGGTGGGTAATTATCAACTGTTTTTTCTGGAGCAGACCCTGGTTGGGGTTGTCTACCCCTTCTTATCGTTTTTGTTGATTTTTCTGGCAGTCAGTGTCGGCAACTATTTTTTCGAGGGGCGGGAGAAAAGCTTCATCCGAATGGCTTTCGGACACTATGTGTCTCCGCGCGTAGTCAGTCAGCTTATTGATAATCCGGCCAAACTGTCTTTGAAAGGAGAGCAGAAACACCTGAGTGTTTTATTCAGTGATATCCGTGGGTTTACCACGATTTCCGAGCAGATGACCTCCCAGCAGCTGAGCTCCTTCATGAACGAGTATCTGACGACCATGAGCGACTGCATTATCGACCATGGCGGTACGGTGGATAAATTTATCGGGGATGCCATCATGGCCATCTGGGGGGCACCGCTCGATGACGAGGAGCATGCTCTTCATGCCCTGCAAGCCGCCATGAGCATGATGGCGCAGCTAAAGGAATCCCGGCAGGAATATGCCGACAGGGGGCTGCCGGTCATCGATATCGGCATCGGCATCAACACCGGCATCATGAGCGTTGGAAATTTCGGCAGCCGTGAGAGATTTGACTATACCGTGATGGGCGACAACGTCAACCTGGCCTCTCGGCTCGAAGGCGCCAACAAGGAATACGGTACGCACATTATCATTTCAGAATTCACCCAAAATCAATTGGACGCTCGATATTATTGTCGCTTTATCGATAAGGTCAGGGTCAAAGGGAAAAACAAGGCGGTGAAGATCTACGAGCCATTGGTTGAGGGGGCGCCTGATTCAGCTTTGAGAGAAGAGGTCGAAACTTTTGAAAAAGCGTTGGCGGACTATCGTAAGCAAAATTTTAACCGGGCCAAGGAAGTCATGACGGCCTTATACCGCGCCAACCCGCTTAAACTCTATGCGTTTTATTTGCATCGCATCAATAATTATCTCCAAGCGCCTCCCGGCCGTGACTGGGATGGGGTGGAGCGGCGCCTGCAAATGCCAGATAATTTAATCACTACCTGATCGTATGGTTTAAATCTACTAAATCTAATTTCCTCATGGCTACTTGCGTCTTAACATAAACGGTAACACTGAAATTCCAATATTGTTTGATATTTGTTTTTTGTTGTTTGGAATTTTCTATATTGAAGAGATCAACGAAAATTTAGGTATTTCGTATGATCTGTTCCTGTATTGGTAAAACAACGCTAAGCTAGCTGTGCGGTCGTATCCCGCAGACGGCGGCTTAGAATGCGGGCGATATTGGCCAGAACGACATTATGGGCCTCGAGGTTTTCCCTTAGAACGGCGTTGAATTCCAGGCGGTCCATCGACCATATTCCAACTTTGGTAACTGCCCGCACGCTGGCCGATGGGGGTTCCACATCAATCAGTGACATTTCTCCCAGAACATCTCCCTGGTACAGGTCATATAATTTATTGCTGCCGGCCAGGGTGGCAATTTTCTGATTGGCACTATCCGGCTGGTTGCCGGATTTGAATATCTCCACCTGCCCTTCTTCAATAAGCAGAACCTCATCCTTCGGTTCACCTTCCCGAATGAGGGTGTCACCGGGTTGATAATCACGGTATTTTGCGATGGCAGCCAACTTGTCAAATGTATCCTGATCGATTCCCAGCAAAAACGGTCTGTTTTTGCACACACTAAAATCCGGCATGGGATGAACCTCCTGTCTGGTCTGGTTGATTTGCCCCTGATTAATATTGTCCCACATATACCCATAATTGTATACCCTGCTGCAGATTGAATGTTTTTGGATAACCGTTGATTTAATAAAAAGGCAGAGCGACCTGTCGGGTCGCAGCCGAAGGCGACCTGTGGGGTCGTAGCTCGAAGCGCGAAGCCCCAAGCCTGAAACGATACTTCAAATCTTCAATTCCGGCTTGGCCGAGTTGTGTGTAAATCTTGTCCTAATGAAAAAGCCAAATTAACCGATATTACAAATAACAGGGATGTCCTGAAAAATCACCATGGAGGCCAAAAAAATGCCGGACTTTAATGAACTTCACGATCGGCCGCTATTTATCGGCGTTGACAGTACCGCTTTAAGTAAATTTGCTCGGGTTGCGTCTTACCAGGAATATCAGCCGGGGGAGGTGATTATCTCAGAGGGTGAGCAAAAGAATTCCCTCATGGTAATCGAAAGCGGGCAAGCCGAGGTGTTCAAAGGCGACCTTTGCGTTTATGCCGATGAACAGAAGATTGCCACGCTTAGCGGTGACCGAAAATTTTGTGATATTTTTCGAGGCGACATTCTCGGAGAAATGTCGCTGATCGATGTGGAACCGGCCTCGGCGACCGTGAGGGCCGCCACCAAAGTCGGTATCTGGTCGATCGATCGGGCAGATTTTGCTGCCGTATTGCGCAAAGACCTGACCACCTATATCGTCGTAATTACGAATATTGCCCGTATACTTAGCCGCCGCTTGCGAGAGGCCGGGAAAATAAATTTATAGGATACTTGATGGCAGGGGCCATAGTTTAAGGCCGTGTCAGCTGATTTCAATCCGATTTCAAGCGATAGTCGGCGACCGGCGTACAAAACTCCTTGCCTTTTAACATCTCTTTGATGGCAGGTGTTACCCGGTGATACAATTTATAAAGTCCATCCATCAGCTCAATTTCAGAGATCTCTATCCAATCTTAAATTATTAATATCAATTAGGATTATGGCAACCTTAATGGTGTTTGAATGAGGTCGGGCCGGCGGAGAAAAAAGAATATGCAAAATAAATATACAGGTAAATATCAACTTGATTTACACAATCAGCGTGATTATCCAGTTTGCTCTTTAAGTTTTTGGGATGCGGCTTCAGCCGATTCCTTCAATTGATTGATCAGGTCCGAATCCTGCAGTGATGTGGTCAATTCTGAAAAGGCTTCCAGCCGACCCTTAATACTTTCTATATTAACGATTTCGTCGCGGCCTCCCACCAGACCGACACCACGAATCACGATTTTCAAAATCTGCAGAATTTCCGCCACGTATTTCCGGCTCATCTCCAGCTGGTATGGTGCGGATTCCGGATGGCCGTATTCTTTAAGGGCACTCAATAAAACCGATTTGCTGGTACTGCCGCCCACCTGGGCCATGAAAATATAGGTCTCTCTTTCTAACGCCAGCAATTCCCGGATTCCCATCAGAGCATTTTGGTCCTGCCCGGATTTAAGCTTCTCGAGCAGTCGGCGGTGAACAGTTTGAATTTTCTCAAAAAATTTGTCTTGATTTTTATCGATTTTCCAGGCGGCATAGCGGGCAATTTTGGGATCGACCTCGGATGTTGTCATAAGGACATCTTCCGGCGTAATTTTATAACTTACTATTTGTTGGGAATATTCTCGCACCAGACGGTTGCCGAGCATGAAGGCTTTGCTGTCTGCAAATCGGATGACCGCGGGATTTTGGTAGAGATCATCCAACAGAACGGATATAGAATTTTGGGGCTGCTTCAAACGGTCCACGAGCAGTTGGAGAGAATCCAGGAAAGCGGCGCGGTCCTTATGGTGCAGGGATTCTTTCAAATTGTGCCAGAGAAAGTCAAATATTCTCCTTTCATAGAGTTCCAGGTCGGGAATGATTCTTACGAAAGTGCTCTTTTTGAAATTGCCCCGGGAATCAAAACAGCTTTTCAGCATTTTTACCAGCGATTTGGCGTCGTCCACTGATACGTTAAAATCTTTTGCCAGGGTTTCATAATCCTCGACTTCAAAATCGATGGCAAGATGAACCATTTTGACCATCTTCTTTTTGGCCACCGACCGATTTTTCTGAAATGTGACGATCTTGCCAAGCTTGGCGTCGAGCACTTCGGTTACTGTTCGGTTGCCCGGTGAGTAGGCCGTGATCTGATTCCCATCAATTTTAATATTATCGTAAACCTCGTCTTTCACCTTGCTGAGTCGTTCTTCAACGTTGTTTAAGACTTCGGTCTTTAACTCCTCGCCCTGGGGCTTTGTTTCGATGGTCTTTAATAATCCAGAAGTGAGATGCAGCCGTTCAGCAACTTGCCGGGAATCAATTTCCTCATAGTCCTCGCCGTAAACACTTTTCAAGACACGCGTCGATTGCGCGTTGAATCCGCCGGACGTGTCCATCACCAGCCGGGCCAGATTGGCCATGTCACCGGATAAAGCATTTTGCCCATTGCCGACCATCAGCCATTTTATATTGTTGATCTCAATTGGCGATGAATTCAATTTCGAGCGAAAGCGCTTAATACTCAGGATTGCATCGTAGGCACTGGTGTAGCTGTATCTTTTAGCGGTGGACTCAGTACTTCGCATCAGGCGATCCACTTTTCCCACCAATGTCTGCATTTTTTCCTGTTTCCAACCATTGAACAATGCCAACAGCGTTAAGTTCAAGTCGGGTTCGTTTCTTTCGTTTTGAGTGGGCACCAGTGTTACGGGGTTGCCACCCATTCGGACGGAAATGGGCGATTTTTTTTCGATTGCAGCATAATATCGGGCTGCAAATCGCAGCGACAGCAGCAGGCGTTGGAGTTCCTGGTTATTTTGAGGTATTTTTATAATAAAATTGTTTATGCCGTGAGACGAGAACACTTCGAAGCTTCGGTTAATTCTCTCCAGCAACTGGGATTGGTCTGATCCCTGTCTTTTGGCGATTGCCCTTAACACTGCCGCATCGAAGGAGATTTCCCCGCAAAGTATTTCGTAATCAGTTTGATCGACGTCCTGCCCCCCGCCAAACCCACCCTTGAATCGAATCAGGGCTTTTCTGCCGACCTCTGAACTTGTGCTGAGGGAGCTGCAAATCTTATCCAATAGGCCGAAGATCGTTTTATTAAAATTTGCATTGCTAGATTTGGAGCGACTAACAAGGCATCGACTGGCCTGGAAGACCAGGTTGCCAACCAGGTTGCGCATTTCGTCATAGCGCCGCAGTTCCTCACGGAGTCCCAGCTCAAAGCGATCCTCACCGCAGAATTCAAGCTTTTTCAGCTTGCGGTTCTCCACACCGCCAAGCTGTGCGTATAGCTGTTCGGCTGAATCATCCAGGTCGATGTCACTATGCTCCGTTTTCGTGTCCATGCAGGATTAGTATTTTTCTTGAAAAATCCATCCGCTGCAGGCGGAAGTCGTTATTCATTTTAAGATTATGGAACTTGTTATTTCGTAATTCGGCCAAAATCACATTTTTCTTTAGTGAAATCTTTGGGTTAGTAATTTAAAAGAGAAAATCGATCCGTTCCTGATCAATAAGAAGTTTCATATTCAACAGTTCAAGCTTATTAGCCATTGGAAATTTATTAACAACTAAATCCAATTTACAAACAACCTTCATCCACCGTTACAAATTGTTACAAACTGTTACGTCCGTGAAAAGCATTCCTCCCCAAATATGGTTAACATTGGATCAAACGGATAGAACGACTTTATATTAACTGCTGGACGCTGTTTTACAGCAAAGGAGGAATCATGTTAAAAAAAGGATTGTACACTTCGATCATCGTATTGTTGATAGCCGGTGTTGCTGGATTTTCGGGGTGCCGCCGTCACTCCCACGCCCATAAAGCCGAGTTCATGGTGGATTACATCTCCGAAACACTGGATTTAAATGAAAGCCAGCAAGAGCAGTTAAACCAGATTAAAGATGAGCTGTTGGAAAAAGCCCAACAAATGCACGCCAACAAGGAATCTATGCATGAAGATCTGGTCGCCCAGTTGCGCAGTGATGAGATCGATCAGGAGTTTGTCAAAACCAAAATTGCGGAGCACCGTGCTCAAATGGACGAAATCATCGATCTCGTAGTGGTCCGTTTCGCCGACTTTCACAAAACCTTGACGCCCGAACAAAAGGAAAAACTGGTCGCCAAAATTGAAACTTTCAAAAAATGGCACGGTAAAAGGTGGGAATAAAATCGGGTTGCGGATTACGGGTTGCGGGGTGCGGTTTACGGGTTGCGGGTTGCGGGTTGCGGATTACGGGATGCGGGGTGCGGGTTGCGGGATGCGAGTTGCGGGGTGTTGGGCAAGTGAGCGAAGCACGCGCCTAGCGCCTATAGTTGGGAGCAGAAAGGGTCGCGTTTAGCGTATTCATGTGAGGGGTCGGCGGGGTTTGAACAGCCGACCCCTCAAATAATTAATCCGCGAAACTTTGATACGAAGAATTTCTTTCCGCCAATACTAAAAAGGCTATCAAAGGAAATACGCTGTCTTTAGGGGCGGATTAATTGGCGGATTAATTGGGTGACATTAAAAGCGGGAATGATTATTGTCTGCTTTATGTTCAACAGCACCCCAAATAACGAGCGTAATAATCATGACACGCAGAGATTTTATAAAAAAAATTTTGATCAGCTCATTGCAGAGTCTGCCGGTGTTAAGTCTTATGCCTAAATCCGCTTTATCCGCCATTTCACCGGACTCCCGTTCGGAATCCTTGCATTACAAGCCACTTAATGGGCGCAGTTTGCGCGATATTGCCCGCGCCAAGGAACACCACAATTCGGAAGGCTTTGTGAATCCCATCGGCTTGGGCCGCGACGGCCGATTTTGGGAAGTGATGAAGTGGAAACTTTTCACTGAAAATAAATTTAAAAAATACCATGCCGATGAGCGGGTGACCCCGGTGTCCATTGACTGGGAGCCGATTCGCGCGCACCGCGGGAGTTCGATAACTTTTTTGAAACACGCCAGCGTGATGATCAAAGACGTAGATCGTCATATTATCGTGGATCCGGTATTTTCTGAAATCTTTTGGTTTATCAAAGATTTTAGCCCGCTGGCTTTCGATCCCCGGGAGATGCCCAGGCCCCGGCACATTCTGATAACCCATGGTCACTATGACCATCTCGACAAAGCGTCATTATCCGTATTTGACAAAAAAACCCATGTAATTTCACCCCTGGGCTACAATGACATCTTTGAAGAGTTGTCCATGAAAAACCGCACACCATTGGACTGGTACGATTCCTATGACGATGGCAGAATAAAAATAACTTTTCTGCCCAGCAATCACTGGACCATGCGCAGCCCGATTGTCGGGCCCAACCGGTCCTTGTGGGGGGGATATTTAATCAGATTGCGCAGCGGCTATACCATCTATCTTTCCGGAGACACCGCCTATTTCGACGGGTTTGAACAACTGGGACGCGACTATCAGACCGACCTGGCTGTTTTCAATGTCGGTGCCTACGAACCGCGCTGGTTCATGGCCCAAAGCCATTCAAATCCGCGCGAAACGGTTCAGGCGTATAAGGAACTAAATGCAGACAAGATGATGATTCTTCACTGGGGAACTTTTCGCCTGGGCAACGAGCCCGTGCATTTTCCACCGATGCAGGTCAAAGAGGAAATGAAAAAAGAAGGGCTTCTCGACAGGTTTATTGACGTCAATCATGGTGAGACGGTTTACCTGGAAACTTAGTGATATGATATTTACAGCTATTGACAATTACCTTTCGATGCTGCCTAAGGCGATGAGTTTTCAAAGGTTTCAGGTGTCAGGTTTCAGGTGTCAGATTACCGAATTCGGAAGTCGGAATGCGGAAGTCGGAAAGAAGTCGACAGAGCGCAGCGATTGCAGGCTGGCACCTTGTATGAAACTACAAATGTCGATGGGCTTGACCGAGAATGTAGCGGCGGGGTTTATCCCCGCCTAAACGGCGGGTATCGCCGTTTTCCACCAACGAATCGGCCAAGTGAGTTTATTAGCGATAATCGCTAAGCTCTTGGCGGGGATAAATCCCGCCGCTACATGGGTAGCCCTGGAGAACCGGTTAAGACAAATCGGGCTTCAGGGAATCTTCTAAATAAATCGCGGTTGAACCTTCGACAAGCTCAGGTGAGCAAACCGCTCCCACAATCTATCGTAACGTCATAGATCAATAATGGTTTCTTTTTCGATTTGACTGGACGCTTGCGGCCCGCGGCAGCGCTGACACCTGAAACCCAAAGGAGTAGCCTGAATTCTATTGCAGAGATCAACCCTCATGTCCTCAACCATTCTTATCATAGACGATGACCGGAAGCTGAATAAACTGCTTTCTGGGTTTTTGGGGGATTTTGGATTTAAGACCTTGAGCGCCACCCATCCGAAAGACGGATTAAAAAAGCTCAAACACGACGTACCGGATCTGGTTATACTGGATGTGATGCTGCCCGGGATGGACGGGTTTGAGGTTTGCAAAACGATCCGGCAAACTTCTGCGGTGCCGATTATTATGCTCACCGCCAGGGGGGAGCTGATGGATAAGGTGGTCGGGCTCGAACTAGGGGCTGATGACTATTTGCCGAAACCCTTTGAGCCGCGCGAGCTGGTGGCCCGGATACATTCGGTTCTTCGTCGGGCCAATAAAATAGACCACACCCGCCCCCAGACATTCGGGGCGCTGGAGATTGATTTCACCAAGCACACGGTAAAGCTGGAGGCGGAAAATGTGGAATTGACAACCAACGAGTTTGCCGCTTTGGCGCTGCTCACCCGAAATCCCGGTAAGGTTTTTGACCGTGACGAGATTTTGCAGGAACTACGGGGGATCGACTGTGATGCTTTCAACCGATCCGTGGACATTACGATGAGCCGCTTACGCCAAAAATTAAAAGATGATCCCAAAACACCCAAATTTATCAAAACCGTATGGGGTGCCGGGTATGTGTTTATTGGGGAACAGAGGGATTAAATCCTTTGATGTGAGACAGGCGGATGAAATGGTTTAAAAAAATAATCCGGTCGATATTTACCAAACTGCTGGTAGTATTGATTTTAACCGGTATCTGTATCAATCTGGTGGTGGCCGGTTTTTTTTGGATTCATCGCAGTGCCGCGGGACGCCCGCTTCAGAAAAATATCCTCCAGTATTTAAACTATATCATCGACGATTTGGGAACACCCCCGAATCTTGCTCGGGCCAAGCAAATCGGTGAAATGGCTTCTCTTCAAATCCACTACGAAGGCAATGACGCAAGATGGTCGACGACCGATAATTTGGCACGAATCGAAAAGGCCCACTGGCGGGAATGGAGTCTGGATCCGGTCATCCGGCTGGGAAGTTACCGCGGCCATCACTTTGTAGAGCTCGTCCATCCTAACGGGCGATTTATCGTCGGACTGGACAAGCAATTCGACCTGGATCCGGCGCGCAAGCGACTGGTAATCATCCTGCTGACCCTGTTAACCCTGATTTTGACCGGCGCTTTTCTGTCCATTCGATGGATTCTGAAGCCGGTGAGATGGCTGAATGATGGGGTTCGGGAAGTCAGCCGGGGCAATCTGGAATACCGCATTCCGCTAAAAAGATCCGATGAACTCAGGGATCTGGCGGCTGCCTTCAACGACATGACAGCGCGCGTCCGGGACATGCTTCACACCAAAGAGCAGCTTCTGCTGGATGTCAGCCATGAATTGCGTTCCCCGCTGACCCGGGTCAAGGTCGCCCTGGAGTTTCTGCCGGATGGTCAGGCCAAGCAAAGCATTACCGGCGATGTTGCCGAGATGGAAAAGATGATCAATGAGATCCTGGAAACCGCCCGCATGCATCACCTGCATGGTATGCTTAGCGTGGAGCGAGTCATCCTGACCGATCTTATAAAAGAACTATCAGCGGATTTTGAAAATCAACCGCCCGGAGTTCAGACCGTCAACATCCCCACCGAGATCGCGATTAAAGTCGATCCCGAGCAGGTTAAAACCGTTTTCAAGAACGTACTGACGAATGCCATCAAATTTTCAAACCAGAACAGTGAACCGGTGCAAATCAGGGCTAGACGGCGACCACCCAATGTCGTGGTACAAATCATTGATAACGGAAGCGGAATACCACCGGATGACCTTCCATTTATTTTCGAGCCATTCTATCGGGTCGATAAATCCCGCACCAAGGATACCGGCGGCTATGGTTTGGGTTTAAGCCTGTGCAAGACGATCATGCAGGCCCATGGCGGCAGCATCGAAATCGATAGCACCCTGAATGTCGGTACGACCGTTACACTCGTATTCCCGGCCTGAATCCCCTCTCAATTAATTTTGAAAAGCACCCGGAAAAAACCTTAATCGGCAGGATATAACGAGGGTTTGATTTTCTCGGCTATCGCTTCAGCCCTGAAGGGCTTGGCGTTGCCAAGAAAACAATAGAGAATTTCCTTTTGCGTGCGATCCGGCTTTATGAGCAAGAGCCAGGGGAGGCTATTGCCTCCGCCCGCCTCGGTTTGTGCGTGCGCCGGTGGCGCAGTTGGACTAACGCCGGCTTATCCTGCGTCTGCCTATCGGGACGAAATGGCCCCTTTTACTCCTGGCAGGGAGAAGCATTCCGTCAATTGCTGCGACTCCATGTCTGCTGCGGGACGCGGCAGCGGCGGGCGCCCATGCTTACTGCTCGAGACAGTAAAGATGCGCAGCAATACTACAATCCACGGTTAGGGGAACTGACGTCTCACTCGTCCAGGTCCCGTCTATGCGTCTATCTCCGTGTCGCTCGCCACGCCGCACTATAGCGCGCCGAGGCTGCCGAGCGTGACTACCAGGGGGCCGGGACCGAAGTCCATGTCAGTGCCCACGATTATAATTCTGGCGGGATCCGATTCAACATCCACATGTACCTCGGTGATGTTGAGATGTCCGCCCGGGGGCTGAGCCAGTGCTGTGCCGAATATCATGATCGCTGCAATAACCACTATCGCTATCTGTTCATAATGGTTGAAAAATGTTGTTGTCATGTGCTTTCCCTCCATGTTGCTGATCCCTGCGCATGCCTCTTGCACTTCAACTTTGTTGCCGCCAATTAGGGATCTGTTTTTAAGGATTGGTTACCAAGAAAATAAGAATTCCCGCCACAAGCCACCCTGTTACCGATCAATCGGCGTTCAAGCGCCTGCCGGGAAAGCAATCTCCCCGGCTCTCCGCGCTCTTTGGGTGGACAATATCGAAAAAGGGCCTCAGTAAAACGATTCGAATATGAGAGCTCCCTCCTTCCTCCTTCCAACGATTCAAAACGCGACCCACCGGAGCGGGTTGTCTAATCCTTTCGTCATTATGATTGGGGGTACAAGACGGGCCCTGCAAGGTGAGTTCAGGGGTTTTTATAACGGCTTTCCCATCATGACCAAAATCTAACGCCAGAGGTCGGTATGTGCATCGGGGAGTTACCCTGATTTTTGTATGGGAAAAACCTCTACGCGGTCCATGGGGGAATCCCCCATGGCTGGCCGGTAACTCGAAAATGTTCCAAAAAAACCGTGGTGTTATGACGTTTAAAAGAATTTCGGGGACTGTAATTCAAGACCGTTATTAATGAGATATCTGCAGCGCTTCGATGCAACTACCCCAACTAGAGCCCCGTCTGATGGATTACTGGAGTGTTGGATGAAAAAGCGGAAAAAAATCTCGTGGGTATTTCTTTCAACATTGTTTCCTACGAACGCCGAATAAGGTTCATTTTTTTCACGACTGCATTACTCCAATTCTCCGGATACAATGAACCGCCTCCTTCGGTAAAAACGTGGCAAATTGCAGTTTACCAACAGCCGTGATTTACACCCGACCGACCCTGATCCTGGGACCCACGTACTTTTCTCCGCTGAGCACGCGGCGGATGGCGATCAGCATGGTCTCGCTCAGCTCCTGCTTCGTGACGTAACCTTTGGCGTAGGCTTTAAAGGCGCGTTTGGCAGGATGGGTGCGTCATGCATGGAAAGCGCCAGCACCGGCAGACGTTTATGGCCCAGCCGGATGTGCTTGACGATCTCCAGGCCGCCGCCGTCCTTGAGTGCAAGATCGGTGATAACCAGGCCGGGTGTCAAGGAGGCGATCGCGTCCAGTCCTTCCCGTTGGGTGGCGCCCTGTTTTTGGCATGGGGGAAAGCCCTATTAAAAAAAATGAACGTCCAACATCGAACTTCCAATCCACCAGAGGCGAGCAAGCACTTGTCCGCCTTCGGCAGATCGAACGTCGAATGGGAAAAGGGGAGGTCTGGAAAATGGATGAGGATCCTGGGATCAGGGAACGGTTTAAGAAATTAACGGCCACCCTGGGGAATCTCAGTGAACTTTATTGGTGAATAGTGGAACTCTGACCCCCAACTACGAGGCTTCAATTCGGGAATTTCGTGCTGTGTTAGTAGATAATTAGTTTGACACTGAAACTATAAAGAGATCACTTCCAAATGGTTTCAACCACATTTTTGCTGGTCATGTCTTGATCACTAGTCAGAACAGGAATTCCGAGGTATTGAGCAGTTGCCATAATCAATCGATCAAAAATATCTGGAAAATCTATCTGTTCCGCAACTCCCACTATCTCGGGCGTCAAATCCACAATTGAATAATTCTCGGACTTATTCAGTTTTTCTAGGGCTTCCCCAAGACGAATGGGTATTCGATTCTTTTCCGATAAATAAAGGATTTCCACCAGAGAAATCGTCGACACGTAACAATGATGTTCACCGCGTTCAACACCGCTCATGAGCTCGTATGCGCTTCTTCCAATTTTACCCGCTTCGGAAAAATGTCGAATAACCGTTACAGTGTCAGCCAAACAGTCCATAGCTCAGATCTCTTTTTTCAATATGGATTCAGCCCACTCTTTCCTTGCGACTTTAAGCTCTTTGTCTATATTTAGCTTTTCAAACCCCTTGCCTTTCCAGATGCCCTTCATTTGAACAATTTTTTTTTTCTTCTCTTTATCCCTTGACAGGACGAAGCTAATGAAATCTTTCACCTCATCTAGTTTGTCTTCAGGCAGAAGGGCTATATCTTTTTTTATTTCAGCCACTTTTAAACCTGGGGTAGACATGAGAATCCCTCCAATTTAGGCATAACTTTGTTGTAATGTGTCAGTGTGGTATCCTTTCTTGACTCAATCAAAGTCAACTTGAGGATACCAGATCCTATCAACATTTAACCTCTTAATCAACCGAACTCTCATATAAAAAGGAAAAGCCTTGGGGTCGCCCGTACCGCGCCGGGCACGCCGCTGCACCTGCACGGACGCGCCGATCAGGCGGCAGCGGTAGTCCATCGTGTGCAACCCGATGCCTTTCCCTTTGGGGGTCTTCTCGGGGATTCCGATCCAACTTCTGCGTGAGTGGCCCGTTGGTCGTCCGGGTGCACGAAATCGAGAAATGGCCTGGCCTGCAGTTCCTCCTGGGTCCATCCCTACGTGTGCTTCCACGCCGGGTTCAACCGTTTGAAGTACCCATCAAGACCGGCAATGCACAGCAGGTCGAGAGACTGGGCGAAAAAACCGGACAACTCCTCCTCGGCCTGCTTCGTCCGAGTGGACAAAGGATCCAAGCGCGCTAGCCGCCGGCGCAGGATGGTCAGTTCCTTCTCAAGTTGCGCTTGAGTGTTGTCTGCCCGTTTCATCTCGAGCCAAGGGGGTCCCTTTTTAGTTTTAAGATAGGAAAAGGGTAAAAAAAGAATAAATAGATAGAAAAAATGCCTCGAAGGAGTATAAAACACCCCCAGAGGTTTTCATATCGGCATCTTTTGGCAACCCTTTTTTCATGACGTTCTCCACGAAAGTTAAGGGTTGGAAATATCGATTTTTACAGGTAGCGAACAGCAGTTGATTTTCGGTTTAGGATGAGACTCCGATCAGAAATGGTAGGCTGATAATTTTATTCGTACATTGCTACATAAATTTATCCTCATTGTCAAAAATTTGATAAAATGTGGAATTGACAACCAACGAGTTTGCCGCTTTGGCGCTGCTCACCCGAAATCCCGGTAAGGTTTTTGACCGTGACGAGATTTTGCAGGAACTACGGGGGATCGACTGTGATGCTTTCAACCGATCCGTGGACATTACGATGAGCCGCTTACGCCAAAAATTAAAAGATGATCCCAAAACACCCAAATTTATCAAAACCGTATGGGGTGCCGGGTATGTGTTTATTGGGGAACAGAGGGATTAAATCCTTTGATGTGAGACAGGCGGATGAAATGGTTTAAAAAAATAATCCGGTCGATATTTACCAAACTGCTGGTAGTATTGATTTTAACCGGTATCTGTATCAATCTGGTGGTGGCCGGTTTTTTTTGGATTCATCGCAGTGCCGCGGGACGTCCGCTTCATAAAAAATCAATTAAGACGACGGTGTCTATATTTACCAGGCAATTTGACATCCCAAATAATTTTCAAGGGCGCTTAATTGGGGTCATGCGCTTTGATGTGGGAAAGAATGCGATAAGCCATATCCGATACAACATTAATTTCCTTGTAGTCGATTGGCACATTGTTCAGATACTGCAATATCAACGCGTCGCCCCCGGCAAGACCGCCCGGCATCACACCGGCAAAGAAAAATCCAAGCTTTTCGAATTCTTCGGTCATGACGGCCGTCAGGGGGTCGAACATATTCAGATATAAATTAACGACTTCAATCTTTTTATAGCATAGCTCTTTGAGCTTGCCCTTGATTTCTGCAAATGTGTTTGGACCGTAGCTATCCAGCAAAATGCGGGCAAAGTTCAGCGATGCAACCACCTGGATCTTGAACACCGACTGGCTGTCGAGTTTGTGGTCGGCGAAATTGCCGGCAAATTCGGGCGCAACGCCCAGGTTTTCATAGATTGCCGCCACAATAGCCTGATGCGAATCCGGCAGGTGAAGGGTCAGATTAGACGGTTGCGACAGGTATCTGAACTGGATCAATATGCTTGGTTTTTGCTGAAGCGTTTCAGAAAATCCTTTAAACGATATCGAAGGCGGCACCAGACCCAGGCGGATGGCACAGTCATGGAGACCGACCCGGTGGCCGACCTTCTGGGAAATGGTGTGGTTGGTCACCGTGTGCACGAATATACCCAAAAGTGCTTTGTCACAGACCTTGTCGACCAGGTATTCGGTTAATTGGGCGAAGTAACCGTGTGAACGATATTCAGGTTTGACGACACCGGCTGCCAATTCAGCAACCCGGGGATTTTCTTCCCAGTACTGCACGGCGCAGTGACCGGCAATTTCATGATCCCCGACTACCACGACCACCGATTGAATTTGGCCGCTCTCGTTCAAGGCAACTAGTTTCTCGGGGAAATACATATAATCCCTGGCATAGGTGTATCCATAAGCTTTGTAAACGGTTTTGGAAACTTCGACGGCCTCCGAAGCCTTCATCCGTCTGACCACGAATTTATGTTCAAAATTGCCGGCCGCGATTTCCGGCGGGGAAGGCTCATACGGTTCTAGTTCGCATTCGGCATGATAATCGGCAAGCGTTTTTGATGCGAGGTGTTTAATCAACACGATCTCCTTGCCATCGTGACCCAGGTTGTGCAGCGACACTTCATCCAGATACTTTTTCAGTTGAAATATTCGGGTGCCGAAAGTAGCTGCCGAGTTAGGTAGGGTGGCTAGTTGTGAAGGTTCCGGCAGTGATTCTCCAAAAGGCAGCCCTTTATCCTTCAATACGAGCTTTAGTCCTTCAGGAATGCGTTCGCAGGATATTTGCACAGTTGCCTGCTCGCCGGGTTCGAAAGAATATTCGATAAGGGCCGCTATGGCCTTGTTCAGGCCGGATGCGATCGCCTGGATATCCTGCGAATCAAATCCGATGATACCCGCGATTTCTGAGGCATATTTACTTGCGGCAGCTGCATATGCGGGGTCACTCGGGATGACCAGCTGCGAGAAGTGGCATTTGATTGACATAGCGTGTTGCGTGTTGAGGTTTACGGGTTCAGGGTTGCGAGTTTTGTTCTTCGAGTTTAGGCCCTAATTATTGAAATCCCATCATGTTTGCGCAGGATTCTTGTCATATCCAGTTTGAATATAGAGCCTGCGCATAAACTTAAAATTGATCAGAATAAATTACAAAATTGTAGGTCCAACATTTTAAATTTGGTCAATGTTCTTTGAAAAATTGGTTAAAGCAGCAATCTGCTGTGCTTCAGGTTA
>Ga0209339_1000191_pt1 | contig 23530 bp, 17 predicted proteins | sample OlaalgELextract3_FD_187376 | JGI IMG/M metagenome (GOLD analysis project Ga0209339, IMG submission 187376) | Olavius algarvensis symbiont microbial communities from Tuscany, Italy - Type A ELBA extract 3 (SPAdes) (version 2) | ecosystem: Host-associated > Annelida > Digestive system >... | reverse complement strand
TTCGAAAAAGCGAATATCGAATATCGAACAAGGAATCATGAATTTCGAAGTAAGGTATTCTATCGATTTAATTCTAACTAAAATAGTCAGAGCGAAGCGAATCCATCATTCGTCATTCGACATTCGTCATTCGTCATTCCAATGTAGTTTCATAAGAGATATTAGGAAGAATACGGCGGCCTTTTTTCTGATCTTTGCACTAAATTTGCCTGAAATTTTGATGGTAGGATCGAATAAGTTTCAGATAGGCGTTGCGGCCGTCCGCCAGCTTTGCCCGATGGTGCCAGGCGACATCGCCCACCACCTTGGCCGGGGAGCCTGCCGCGATTTTGCCGGCGGGAATGCTGGTTTTTTTTCTGACCAAAGACTGCTCCGCAAGGATGGCCTGCCGGCCGATGGTCGCATATTCGCAGATCATGGATTTCATGCCGATGAGCGCCTCATCCCGGATAACGGCATCATGGATCATCGCCATGTGTCCGATAATGACTTTCCGGCCGATATCGGTCAGTTCGGCCGTGTGAATGACGACACATTCCTCGACCAGAGACTCATTGCCGATTTTTATTTTGCCGAAATCCCCCCGGATGATGGCTCCAAAACCGATGTAACAGTTTTCACCGATCTCGACATCGCCGATGATTTCAGCACTTGGCGCCACCCAGGTACCTCGGCCGATTTGAGGGCATTGGCCTTCGATTTCATAAATTGGCAATTGAGTTCCTTTTTACCTGAATCTTGCAATATCCAGGCATAAAGTAGTGCCTGAACGAAAAGTCCGGTTTTTAGTAACCCGGCCACTTATTACGTCATTCCGGCCGCAGCGGAGCGGAGAGCCGGAATCCAGCAAACGCCTTAAGTGTAATGGATTCCCGCCTTCGCGGGAATGACGGAGGATTACTAAAAGATACTCTATTTAACCGCCGGTTTAATAGTAGGTTGGGTTGAGCTCCATCTGAAATGTTGGGTTTCGTGCCTCAACCCAACCTACTAAAATCAAGCCTTTATCACGACCTGATTTGAAAGGGCGAAACCCAACAAATCGGTTAGACAAGTTTTCGTGCAACCACTGCTTAGAAGATTGCGAAGCCGTTTATGGAAACTCACCGCAGGGTTGGTATGGCTCAGGTAACTTTACTCCTTCTGTTGATCATTCTTTCTGCTTCAGGTATCGGCGGCGGAACCGTCGCGCCGGTAATTTTATTTACCGCGCCAAAGCGTGGGGGGCAGGCTTCGAAGCAGGTGCCGCATTTGATGCAAATATCCTGGTCGATGACATGGATTTTATTTTTTCCGCCGGCAATTGCCTCCACCGGGCATCTCCTGTAGCAGATCATGCAGGCCTGGCACTTGGCCGGATCGATGTGATAAGAAAAGACCTCACTGAATAATTCGTCTATCTCCTGCTTAGTGAAAAAACCGTCGTGTTCTTCCGGGTTTTGAAGGCGTGAGGCCAGCTTCTGTCTTTTCTCGATCTTGATGTAGGGTACCAGCTTGCGGGCTTCTGCGAGTTGGGCGGCCAATTCATTTTCGTCTAATTCTTCGCTTTGGCCAAGCGGGCCCAAATCCCTGATGCTCCGGGTGAAGTCATCGACGACTTCGGTAAACAGGTTGCCTTCACCGGAATTCATGAATTCGACCCTCAATCTGGCCGGGTTCAACCCGATGTGCTCCATGATTTTGCGACATAGAAGCACCATGTTCAGGGCATCGTAATTTCCATGGGTGATGTAGTTGCATTCATTGAGGCGGCAGCCGCCGATAAACACGCCATCCATTCCATTGGCGAAGGCCCGCAGCACGAATTCCAGGTCGACCCGACCGGAACACATGACCCGCACAAGCCTGATGTCAGTTGCATATTGCAGTCTGGAAACTCCAGCCATGTCTGCCGCACCGTACGCTCACCAGTGGCAGACGAAGCCCAGTATTTTGGGTTTGAATTTTTGACCTGCGTTCATTGGTTCCCCACTCATTGGCTTTTAACTCCCTTTACGATATTCCCGCCTGGCAGGCCCGGTTGGGAGTAATCTGTTATTCGTTATTCGTTATTTGTTATTGGTTAAAGGAATGGTATCTTTTTTATCCCCCGCCCCAACTCAAGTTCATTTAGAAGGTTGAGAGAATGGAATCCCATTTTCATGGATGTTGTAGATAACCGGATTTAGTTACTTAGCCGAGTACTAGTCATTAAATAAGATACACGCTAAAATCGAAAATCAACATTCACCCCCGCCTTGGCGGGATGACACTTCTATTTCAAATAATTATGGTGTGCCTCGTACGCCGAAAGCCGAAAGCCGAATGCCGTTTCTCAACCGGCTCAACCGACCGCCGCGTCGATCTGGCTCAAGAGATCGTCATCGGTAAAGTGCTTCAGATATATCGCGCCGGTCGGGCACTTGGCGTTGCAAAGGCCGTCGCCTTTGCAGAGGACCGGATTCACCACCGCCTTGGGGCCCTGGCGGGTTTTCTGAAACTCGATGGCATTGTAGGTGCAGGCGTCGATACAGGCCCCGCACCCCATGCATTTTTTCTCCGCCACCTCGCAAATCGACCCTGAGACGGTGACGACATCGTGGGCCAGCAGGGTGATCGCCCGGCTGGCTGCGCCGTATGCCTGGTTGATCGCTTCGGGTATGTGCTTGGGATAGTGCGCCATGCCGCACAGATAGACGCCTTCGGTGCCGAACTCAACCGGCCTTAACTTGACATGGGCTTCCTTGAAAAACGCATCCGGTCCTAAAGACACTTTGAACCATTGCGATATGTCCCGGTTGTCGGCGGGGGGCACGACGGCCGCCGCCAAAGCCAGGTAATCGGCATCGATGGCAAGCTGTTGACCCAATATGGGATCGGTCACGGCCACCCGGACTACCGGACGGCCTTCCCGGGCGGCAGCCTCCACCCGGGGCTGATCTTCAGGCTCGTAGCGGATGAACTTGACATCGTCGTCCGCTGCTTCCCGATAGTAGTCCTCCGAAAAGCCGTAGGTTCTGATATCCCTGAACAGGATGTAGATATCCATGGCGGGATTTAATTTTTTCAGCTTCAGGGCGTTTTTGATGGACTGGTTGCAGCATATCCGGGCGCAGTAGTTGCGGTCGTCGTTGCGGCAGCCGACACATTGGATCATCACCAGACATTGGGAATCAATCAGCTTCTCGTCGCCTTTAACGATCCGGTCCTCCAACTCGAGGCCAGTCAACACCCGGTCATTTTCCCCGTACAGGTATTCGGCAGGTTGATAGGCCTCGGCCCCCACCGCGATGACAGCCGCGCCATGCTTGATCTCGGCCGGCCCCCTTTCCGATTGCACCCGGGTGACGAAATTGCCGACATATCCGGTGGCCTCGGTGATGACGGCCTCGGTATGGACATGAATCAGCGGGTGCCGATAAACCTTGCGCACAATCTCTGCCAGATAGGCCTGAACATCCAGCCCATCCAGCGTGTAGTGGATGTTGCGGGCCATGCCCCCCAGGTCGGCATCCTTTTCCAGCAGGTAAACGTCATGTCCCTGCTCGGCGATGGACAGCGCACAGGTCATGCCGGCGATACCGCCGCCCACCACCAGCGCCGTCTTGTTGACCGGCAGGTCAATTTCTTTCAGCGGCTGCAGCTGGCCGGCGCGGGCCACCGACATACGGGTGATGTCCTTGGCCTTGGCAGTGGCATCCTCCTTTTCCCGGAAGTGGACCCAGGAGCAGTGCTCCCTGATGTTCGCCATCTCAAAGTAGTATTGATTGATGCCTGCCTCCCGCAGAGTGTCGCGGAACAGCGGCTCCAGGGTCCTGGGGGAACAGGCGGCGACCACCACGCGGTTGAGTCCTTCTTCCCGGATCTTCTCGGCAATGGACTGGGCCGAATCGGTGGCGCATGAAAATAGCTGCTCCTGGGCGTAGACCACGTTGTCCAGGGTGCGGGAATACTCCACCACGGCCGGGACATCGACGACCCGGCCGATGTTGGCGCCGCAATGACAAACAAAAACACCGACCCGGGCCCCTTCCTCCGAGACATCCTTTTCAGGCGGGTAGATCCTTTCTTTGGAAAGTCTGCCGCGCCGGTAGTCCAGGAATTCACCGCACTGGGAACCGGCGCCGCTGGCGGAGAAAACCGACTCGGGGATGTCCATCGGCCCCTGGAAAGCCCCGCTGGCATAAATTCCGGGCCGGGTGGTCGCCATCGGATTGGCGGCCCCGGCCCGGCAGAAGCCATGGGAATTGAGTTCGATGCCGAACTGTTGCGCCAGGGTTTCGTAAGCAGCCGGCGGATTCAACCCGATGGACAGCACCACCATGTCGAACTCTTCTTCTTTGACACCATCCTCATCCGCCGAGGCATATTTGACAATGACATTGTTGTTGGCCGGATTTTCGCCCACCACCGCCGGATAACCCCTGATAAACCGAACGCCGGGAAGCTGTTCGGTTCGGTGGTAAAATGTTTCGAAGTCTTTGCTGTAGGAGCGAATATCGTTGTGGAATATCGTACAATCGGCCCCGGCGTCATGGTCTTTGGCTAAGATGACCTGCTTCTGGGTATAGGTGCAGCACACGGACGAACAATAGCTGTTGGCTCCCGGGGTTACCCGCCGGGAACCGACACATTGGATCCAGGCGATTTTACGGGGATGCTTCTTATCGGAAGCCCGCAGTATCTCGCCCTCGTAGGGGCCGGTGGCACACAGCAGGCGTTCGAATTCAAGACTGGTCACCACGTTCGGAAATTTGCCGTAGCCATAGTCGTTGTTTACCTTGGGATCATATGGTTCGAGGCCGGGCGAAAGAATTACCGCCCCCACATTGATCTCCATCTTCTCCGGTTTTTGGCGGAAGTCGATGGCGTCGGTTTTACAGACGTTTTCGCAGATGCGGCATTTCTTCTCTTTCAGGTAAATGCAGCTGTCATCGATATACGCCACCAGCGGTATCGCCTGGGAGAAATAGATGTGAACGGCTTTATTCTCCGATATTTCCTGATTGTATTTGTCCGGGTATTCGACCGGACAGTATTCCATACAGGTTGCACAACCTGTGCACTTGTCCTCGATGACGTACCTGGGCTTTTTGATCAGGGTTACGTTAAAGTCGCCGGCCTCGCCTTCGACACTGTCGACTTCGGTATAGGTTAGAATCTCAATATTTGGATGCCGGCCGACCTCGACCAGTTTGGGTGAAAGAATTCACATGGAGCAGTCGTTGGTGGGAAAAGTCTTGTCAAGCTGGGCCATGTGGCCGCCAATGGCCGGATCTTTTTCGACCAGGTACACCTTGAATCCGGCGGCGGCCAGATCCAACGAAGCCTGAATACCGCTGATCCCGCCGCCCACGACCATGACATCGCCCATATTTTTGTCCGCCAGAGCCTGGCTTAGTTGTTGAATTCCTTCTTGCTGCAATCGTTCATTTTCCACTTTTTACTTCCTCATCAGGTATCGGGTCAGGGCGTCGTCACCCTGACCGGAATATTGGAATGCTGGAATAATGGAAATATGGGTATTGGGGCACTGCTTTTGGGATCAGTGGTCGACGATCGGCCTTGCTATGAAAATAAAAAGGAAAACGCCCTTTTATTCGCTTGCTGTCGACCAACATTCCATTTTTCCAATATTCCATCATTCCTAAAATTTCTGATGTCCGTACTACCGCATAATTTCGTTGAGCTGAAGATATTACGAGACGCTATAGTGCTTCAGCGACAATTTCCGTGATGTCTTTAATCTCCAAGCCTTCATCATCCCCCAGGGACAGCCGGCTCTCTTCAAAATGGGTTATGCAATAGGGACAAGCCGTCGCCAGCACATCGGCCCCTGCCGCCACCGCCTGTTCGAGCCTGAGGTCCGAGAATCTTTCCCCTTTCACGGTCTCCATCCAGATCCGGCCGCCGCCGCCGCCGCAGCAAAGACTGTCCTCGAACGCATCCGCCATTTCGGCCAATTCCAATCCCGCTATTTTCTGCAGCACTTTGCGGGGTTCGTCGTAGATGTCGTTGTGGCGACCCAGGTAGCAGGGATCATGATAGGTCACTTTTTTGTCGTACTTCCCGCTGAGCTCGAGCCGGCCCGCTTTGATCAACTCGGCCATATATTGGGCGATATGAACCACCTCGAAATTTACCTTGAACTCCGGATACTCGTTGGCGAAAGTGTGGTAGCAATGGGGGGAGGAAACCAGTATTTTCTGCACCCCGTTGTCGATAAATGATTTGATGTTTTCCCGGGCCAGGCGTTTGAATAATTCCTCGTCGCCCGTCTTGCGGATGCTTTCGCCGCAGCAATTTTCCTTTGAACCCAGAATCCCGAAGTTCACTCCGGCCCGGTTCAGGATAGCGGCGGTGGCGCGTGCCACCTTTTTCAGGCGCGGGTCGTAGCACAGGTAGCAGCCCGGGAAATATAATATTTCCATCCCTTCAGTGTATGTGTTGACCGAAAGGCCTTCGGCCCATTCGGCCCTTTTCTCCCGATCCTCGCTCAGGGGATTGCCTTTGCCAAGCAGACTGGCGCTGATGCCGCGCACCGGACTGACCGGGGTGGGGAATACGCCGTATTCCGTGGCAATCCGGCGCAAAGATACGCTGGCCTCGATAATCGCAACACCCCGGGGACACTGCCGTGGACAGTTGCCGCAGGTCGTACAGCGCCACATCTCTTCACTTTCGATATCGGTCATACCGAATGTCGCCTGCCGGATTATCTTGCGTATGCTGAAAGACCGGACCCGGTTCCAGGGGCAGACCGTATCGCATAATCCGCATTGGTAACATAATTTGAAGGCGTCGCCACCGGCGGCCTTGATCTCATCGACGATCTCTTTATAGTCGGCTATGTTCTCCACTTTTCAGTCCTTCTTCGACATGCGGGCCAGGGCATCCACTATTTTATCCATGCCGTATTTGTCCGCCAGGGATTCCAGTCCGATTTCCAGTTCCTCTTGCTCTTCCTCTTCTTCGACTTCTTCCTCCCTTTCCTCCAACACCAGGGCCTCCGCCAGGCACCACTTGACACACAGGGGCTCTTCTTCGCCTTCGCACATATCGCATTTGAGGGGCAGACCGGAATCAGGTTCCTTGAACTCGGGCCTGGACGGGCAGGAAGCCCGGCAAAATGCACATTCTTCGTATTCTTTTCCGTCAATCGTGTATTTATCCCGACCGGCACACTCGGCCGGCGCATAGTCACCGGCATATACCGGGACATAGACATCTTTGATCGGGTCCCGAATCAGCCGGATGCGCGACCGCGCCGGGTTGTTGCTGCTGTATTTCGGCGCCGCGTGAAAGGCGGAGCAGATGACCTCACATGAGCGGCAGCCATTGCATTTATCGACATCGATTTTGATGGTTTTTACGATTTTCTTTTTCTTTTCAGCCATTACGACCGTACTCCCTTTTATAAGGTTCAAAGGTTCAAGGTTCAGCGTTCAGGGTTGCCTTGGTAACTAGTGCCTTTCAAGAAAATCAATCTACATTTTTTAGGTCATGGACTCAACAATCGCTTAGCCCTGAGTATTTATTCGGTTCTCCTCGGTATCGATGAATTTCAGGGTTTAAACAGACCTGATCCGATTAACCTTGAACATCTGAACGATCAAACCTCCTTTTTATTCCTGTGCAGTTTCCGCCGGTTCTTCTTCAGCCGGCGCATCTTCGCCATCGGTTAAAATACCCCTTTGGATCAAATCATCGCTCACGTATGCCAAATCCATTTCCTGCAAGGATTCTTGCGTCGGAATCCCTTCGCTGTTCCAACCCTTGAATTTGTAATAGGTATCCAGAAGCTCCTTCTCGAGATCGGGAAATCTTCTCTTCCAATGGTCCTCCGGCACCGTCTCATCTTTGCGGCGCATGCCTCTTCTAATATTGAAGGCCCTGACCAAAGTTCGGTACCTTTTCGCGGCCTTTGACAGCGTGTCTTCATCCATTTCAATTCCGGCGCCGGCTGTGAAAAACTTAGGGATATTGTGAATATGATAGGGCGGCTTGAGGTGAAAGGATGACAATCCGGTACACATGCCGAGGGCGTCGTCGATGTAATGCATCCGCTCCTGCCAATCGACAATATCACAGGTCATGTCCACGGTCGGGTAGTAAGGCATCGAGTTTTCGCCGCGTAGTTCCCAGTCCAGAAAATATTGTTTGAACCGGTCATCCGGAACCTGAAACCAATCCTTGACAAATTTTTGCCGGTGCTCGCGCTTGGGAAAAGGCGCCTGGGGAAATTGGCCTTCGATCTGGGTGATGTTCATCTTCTCACCGGTAGCGTACATGAGAAAATAGATGGGATTGAGCATGCCCAGCTTGAGCGGCAGCTGCTCGGTCTTTTTGACGTTGTTGTGCGCGTAGGCCTCGGCCCCGCTGCCGATTGCTTTAGCGGCCCAATAGGTGCCGTCGGCGAGAACATCGCCGATGCCTTCCCGCCGGACAATTCGGTCCAGCAGCCAGTAAAATCGTTCATTATTTTCGGACGGCATTCCCGCCAGATCCTCGTCCGTTAGAATACCGTCTTCGTAAAGCTCCAGGGCAAAGGCCATCACCTGGGGGGTCGAGTAGCCGTCCACACCGTACTCGGTGGCCTTCTGGGCAATTCGCAAACCAAAATCCAGATCGGACATGGCCGCCATGGTGTAGGTCAGCTTCGAGAAGCATTTCATCATGTAGGTCGGCTGTCCGGGAGGGGTAATGGTGGCGCCGCATTTCATGGGACAGTTATAGCAGCTGATCAAGCGCGTGCGCATGGTTTCCATGGTCTGGGTCCATTGTTCGGCAATTTCGTCGGTCCAAAAATCGCGGCGGCGGTGCCGTGCATTGCCCCAGGAAAAATTCTCCGTGTGCCACTTCTCGTCATGAATGGCCATTTCCTGGGGCGAGCCCAGCACGGCCAATATCGGAATCACTCCCGGAATCGGATTGTCTTCGCGCCACTTGATATATTCCATGACTTCGTGGCAAAGCTCCATGAACTCCACCGGTCGGGCAACGTTGATGTCCTTGGTGCCCCGCACAACGATGGCTTTCAAACCCTTATCACCCATAACCGCGCCGATGCCGCCCCGGCTGGCACTGGACCGGCCCTGTTCGATGGAAGCAAAATACACCCGGTTCTCGCCGGCCAGGCCGATCGCCGACACCTGGGCCTTGGGCTCCTTTAACTCCTGGCGCAGCAGTTCGGCCGTTTCATTCGCGCCCTTGCCTTTTAAGTGAGCGGCATCCCGTATTTCGACTTTGTCATTGTTGATCCACAAGTAAACCAAATCCGGAGATTGACCGCGGATGATCACTTTGTCGTACCCGGCATACTTCAATTCCGGTGCCCAGAATCCGCCCATCATGGAAAATGCCCCTAACCGGGTCTGGGGAGAAATGGTGGAAACAATGGTACGATTGCAGCCGATGGCAGGGGTGCCGCATAAAAGACCGGTGCCGAATATCAACAAATTTTCCGGTGAAAACGGTTCAACTTCAGGCCCAACGCGGTCCCACAATATTTTGGTATTGGTACCCAACCCGCCGAGATAAAGCTCGGTGTCTTTCGGATCGGATTCTACCCGGTCGATGCTTCCGCGGGATAGGTCAATTTCTAGATTTATTCCTGTCTCTGCGTACCTCATTTTTTTCCCCTTATCAGTCGATGCGAATAATTTTTACCACCTTGCCCACCCAACCCGAAGGCAGGTAGATGCGGCCGGTATTACCGCGTGCCTTGACTTCTTTTTCAATCATTTCCACCCCGTAGACGCCGCACCTGGGCTTGGGGTACTTGCCGGAATTGTCCGTCTTCGAGCTGATTTTTTTCGATTCTGTTTCCTTTTTCGAGATAACCATATTTTAAATATCCGGCGGTAGCATTCATCAAAAAAAGCTATAAAGTAACTACAATTTAGCTATAAAGTGGTTATATGAGGTTCCCCGGATGATGTCAAGGAAAAAAAATAGCCGGAAATTTATCGCAATTCTATGGATATTAGGGGGATAGGACCCATGCTTTTCCGAGACCGCGCTGGTAAAAGTGGCCACCGCGGGGCAGCAATGGCGCAGTTTGCAGGTTTAGGTTTCAGGTGTCAGGTTTCGGGTGTCAGGGAGCCGAGGCGCTAAATCCTCGTGTGAAACTACGTTTAAAAGCGAACCGCAGAATATCGAATAACGAACCGCAGAATGTCGAAGGGTGGAATCGCTTTGCTCAATCTTTTTAATAAGATAGATAGAATACATTCCTTCGACATTCGATATTCCTTGTTCGATATTCGATATTCGCCTTTTCTTGTTTCTTTTCTTTGATCAGACTGGCCGTTTTTTTGGCCAGAGGCAGTGCTCTTATGAAACTACGCCTATATTAACCCCAAGACAGGGTATTTAAATCGTCCTCGTGCTCGTCCTCGTGCTCGTCCTCGGGTTTGAAAGCGGCTCAAAAGCTTCGAGGACGAGCACGAGGACGAAACGGCCAATGAGTTCATCGGAAACTGCGCAAATTTGGCGCAGTTTCTTTTCCGATCAGACTGGACGATCGCGGCCAGGGGCTGCCGCTCCTATGGAACTTCAGCTAACCGGATAACCGAAAAAAAATGAACATCGAACATCGAACATTGAACATCCAACATCGAATTATGAATTCTGCCTGTCGTGAGCTTTTCGTCGAACGGCAAATTAAAATACTGAGCAAAGCTCATTCGCCATTTAAATTATCCGTATAGGATCTATACCCTTTCCAGTTGTAAATGATTGCACAATTGCGTATGTATGCTATAAGCTAAATCAAACCGTTCAACTTTTCGATTAATGCGTGGTAACCATGTTCGGCAAAAAAAATACACCATCTGAAAACATCTTGATTCTGGGCCTGGGCGGGGTTGGGTATTACCTGGCCAAGCGATTGGTCCATGAAGGATACGCCATTACCGTGATCGAATCGGCGGGCAAACTGATCCGTGAAGCCGACGGCAGTCTGGATGCCCGGTTGATTCAAGGCAATGCCATGAGCATTGAATGCTGGCGTGAGGCCAACGCGGAAAAAATGGATTACCTGATCGCCGTCACGGACAACGACGCCGTCAACATGATGGCTTGCCTCATTGCCCATCGTTTCGGGATCCAGCACAAAATCGCCCGGGTGCGGTCGTTGGAATTCGGCAACGAGGATTCGCTGCTTACGGCTGAAGACCTGAAAATAGACCTGATCATTCATCCGGAGGAATTGGCGTCCCAGGAGATCGTCAGAATTATCAAACTTAGAGCGGGCAACGATATCATCGATATTGCGGACGGCCAGATCCAGGTGATGGCCATGCGTATTCGGGAATCATCCCCCCTGGCCTACAAAAAGCTGAAAGAAATATCCCAGATCCATCATGAGTTTCCATTCCGGGTTGTTGCCCTGGCACGGGGGATTAGGACGGTCATTCCGGGTGGTGATGACACACTTATGCCCCAGGACCAGGTTTTTATCATGGCCGGCACATCGGATTTGCCCAAATTAATGACCTTTACCGGCGTCACCCAACAGCACAGCCACCAGGTCATGATATTGGGCGGCGGCCTGGTGGGCAGCCGCGTGGCTCAGCTGCTGGAAAAAACCGTCAACGTGACCATGATCGAAAAAGATGAAATAACGGCGCAGGAATTGTCTTTCTCTTTGAAAAATGCCGAAGTGCTGCATGGCGACGGCTCGAATGCCGATGTGCTGCAGATGGCCGGTCTGCTGAATATGGACACCTTTATCACGGCCACCGGCGACAATGAAACCAATATCATGAGCTGCATGCTGGCCAAACATCTCATGAACGGTGAAAACACCGAGGAAAAGTCTTTGCAAAGAAAATCGATCTGCCTGGTGAATAAAGAGGACTACCAGGTGCTGGCCGCCACCATGGGCTCGGATATCGCATTAAACAAAAAGATTCTGGCCGGCAACGAGATCCTCAAGTTCATACGGATGGGGCAGCTGTTGTCCGTGGCGGACCTGCATGGCTTCGATGCGGAAATGGTGGAGATCGTGGCCGAGCCCAACTCCCTGATTACGCGCAAGCCCTTATCGAAATTAGACCCCATTTATCATGGCAAGATGATCATCGGCGCTATTTTTCGTGAGGGAGAATGGCGGGTCGCCGTGGGTGACACCCAAATCAATGACAACGAGCGGGCGATCGTTATCTGCAAATCGCTGTCATTGAAGGATGTGCAGCAGCTGTTTTTCGCGTAACGGTGGTTAAAATTCAGTTTCGCAATTCTTCGCAGAGATCTCATTTATCACGTTGGCTATTTTGGATTTTAGATTGCGGATTTTGGATTTAAGGAATTGCGGCATTTTGGATTGCAGATTTCGGATTTTAGATTTAAGGAAATGCGGCATTTTGGATTGCGGATTTTAGATTTAAGGCATTCTATCTATTTAATTAATAGATAGAGCGAAGCGATTCCGTCAATCCAAAATCCGAGATCCAAAATCTAAAATCTTCCCCTAATTTTCAACAGTCATGAATGCTGCTTCAGACGGCAAGTTTTGGTGGTGGATCTAAGTTTGCCAACCATCATTTTTTCCAAAACGAGGGGTAAAACACCACCAGGGCCGAGAACATCTCCAGCCTGCCCACCAGCATATTCCATGCTAAAAACCATTTTCCGATTGCTGAAATATGGGCATAGTTTTCGGACGGTCCGATCGTGCCGAAACCCGGCCCGATATTCATCAGGGAGGCAATCACCGAACTCATCGCGGTGACATAGTCCATATCATCCAACAGCACCATGACGCATCCACCGCCTATGATTAGAAAAATATTAACGATAAAATAGCAGATCGCCAGGTCGATAATGACCCGATCGACCGGCCGCTGGTTCAGCCGGACCATGACCACCGACATGGGCTGAAAGAAGATTCTTTTGATGGATGCCACCATGTACTTCCAGATGATGACATAATGGACGACCTTGATGCCGCTGGTGGTCGATCCGGCGCAGGCACCGATAAAGCACGATGCATAGAGAAACATTTGGGCGGCCTGGGGCCATTTTTCATAGTCGGCCGTGGTGAATCCGGTGGTGGTCAACAGCGACATGATTTGAAAGGTGGCGTAGCGAACGGAATCCGCCGGGCTGTTATACGTACCGTCCTTCCATAAAATCCATGACACGAATATGCAAAAAAACAGCAAAAAGCCGACATACCAGCGGAACTCGGTGTTAATCCTGATGACTTTCCATTCCCCTTTTACCATATGGTAGAACAGCATAAAGGTCATACCTCCGAGGAACATGAAAAGGGTTATCACCCAATCAAAATAGGCGCTGTCATAATATCCGATACTGGCATTTTTAGGTGAATAGCCCGAGGTCGACACAGTCCCGAAGGCATGGCACAAGGAATCAAACAGGGACATGCCGCCGAAACACAACAGCAGCGTCTCCAGGACATTCAGGGTTAAATAGATGCCCCAGAGCCAGATCATGGTATCCCGATTGCGAGGGATGAATTTTTCTTTGGTAATTACCTGGCCGGGACTGGATTCGGCCCGAAAGAGGCGTACGCCGCCCATGCCGTGCGGCAGGAACACTACGGTTAAGGTAAGAAAGCCCATGCCGCCGAGCAGATGTGTTTGGCTGCGCCAAAACAATAATCCATGGGGGACGATTTCAATATCCGTCAAGATGGTTGCGCCACTGGTCGTATACCCGGACATCATTTCGAAAAATGCATCGGTGAAGGACGGAATCGCGCCATGAATCATGAACGGCAGGGCCGAGACGGCCGAAATCACGATCCAGCCGAATACGGCAATAAAAAAGCCGTCTTTGATATCCAAATCATGATGTCTGCGAAAAAACCACCACAGGGGCAGCCCGAATAAGATGGTCACAATCGCGGATAGAAACAGGGCGAACAGGTCATTTTCCCCGTAGTAAATTGAACAGACCAAAGGAAATGCCATTGAACTGCCGGTAACAATCAGCAGCGTTCCCAGGACATGTGCGATGGATGCATAATTCATAGGCGACTCAATCCGGACCTCGTCTTTTAGTTTGCAATAACGGCCGTGAACTTTTGTACGTCATGGGATTGCCTGAAAATCGGACAGGGGTCTAAACCAGGGATTTAGGAATTCAGGGATTGAGGGATTTGGGAATTGAAGGAATTCTACCCGTCGTGAGCTTTTTTTGTCGAACGATCTTTTTTAATTAATTGATTTTATCCTTTAATCCCTAAATTTCTCAATCCCTAAATTCCTCAATCCTCCATCCCCTCAATTTGGCTGAGTTTTCGCAGCCAGCATACGATGCAGGAAGGCCGCACGCCTTGAGGCCTTCACCTTGAACAGTAATTATATCATATACCATCCAAGATCCAGCAAAGGTTTTATCTGCTTTACATGAAAAGTGCGGAAAAATCAAAAGGCATATACTTGTGCGAGATCCGAATTAATCCCACAGTATGCAGGTCGAATCCAGGGTTCGGAATTTTAGGCCTGGTAATTATCAATCTGAATTGACAATCGCAGAGTGGTTCATTATTATCTTTGGAAATCCACTATGAAAAAAGCAAAAATTACCAAAAAAATGAAACCTGATGCGGCTCCCGGTGAATCCCGGGGCCAATGGGGCGGCTGGCTGGTCATTGTGACGGCCGCAACCGGCCTGGGCATCTGCCTTTATCTTTACTCCCTGCACGTATCTTTGCTCATGGGTGAGATCAAGGGCGGGATTTTATGCGGCACCGACAACGGGCTTGGCTGCCATGCCGTGGCCTCAAGCCCCTACAGTATCTTCCTGGGGCTTCCGCTGGCAACGTGGGGGGCGATATTTTACAGCACCATCATAATTCTGGCATGCGGGGGGCTCATTTTCCGGCGTGACAGCGGACCGGTGTTTTACCGCTGGGCCCTTTTTCTGGCAGTTTTGGCGTTGGCCGTTGATCTGTACCTGGTCCACATTATGATTTCAAAAATAGGGGCCATCTGTCAGCTCTGCATCGCCACTTATTTAATTAATATTGTGATTATTATTCTACTATTAATCACGGTCCGGAAAGAACCCAAACCCCGGACTAGATTGAATGCCATATTCCCTTGGACCAAAGAGATTCAGGGCACCGAACTGTATTACCGCAATGTGATCAAAGGGCTTCTGATCGTTGGCATCATACTGGCCGCCGGGGCCGGGGTTGCCGGCTCGCAGTTTCTTGCAAATTCTCTGACCGAAAATGACCGGGAACGGCTGGCAAAGATCAAAAAAAAACCTGACACGCCAAAAACCCAAGTTGATCGCCGGTGAGAATCGGCCGTATATGGGGTCCGCCAATGCGAAGTTGACGGTGGTCGAATTCAGCGATTTTTTATGCCCGTACTGTGCCAAAGCAGCAAAATACCTTAAGCTTTCCGAATCCGCCAATCACGATACCGCGCGCTTTATTTTCCGACACTATCCCCTGGACAATACCTGCAACCGGCGGCTTTCTTCAAACGTGCATCCCGGGGCCTGTCTGCTGGCTGAAGGCGCCGCCTGCGCCGCTGAACAGGATCAATTCTGGCAATATCACGATATCGCCTTCGAAACCAAAGGCAAAATTGCTCGCCTGGATGTGCTGGATATCGCGGCGGACATCGGGCTGGAGTTAAATGCCTTCAACAGCTGCCTGGATTCCGGCCGCGGTCTCAAGGTCGTCAAAGAGGACATCGAAGCCGGCATCAGGGCCGGTATCCGGGGAACTCCGACCGTTTTTGTCAACGGCCGGAGACTCGGCGGTGTTCCCAAGCCCTGGGTTCTCAATGAAATCCTGCAATTCGGTGCAGAGAATCTGTCCCAAATTGAATAAGAAACTCCATCAATTCATTTTTCAAAGCCATTCAGATATAAGTTAATGGCTTGTGGGCGTGGCCTCGATTCGACTGAGCTCGTCACAGGCCGGCCACGATTACCCAGCCGGGTAATCGCGGTTGGAAACCGCTCCCACCATCTATGAACGCCCGGTTTACGGATTTAGGTTATTATTCGATTAGACCTGCTGTTTTTTAGCCGGAGGCCGCCGCTCGTGTGAAACTACATAAAATGACTAATGAATAATGACGAATGGTGGAATCGCTTCAGGCTTCGTCCCGCGGCACCGCGGGACTACGACCTGACACGTCGCTCAGTCAATTTAAAATAGACCGTTCGACAAAAGACTCACGACAGGCAGGATACCTTAAATCCAAAATCCGCATTCCAAAATCTAAAATTTGCTTTTTGAAGTTTTTTTTATTGATCAAACTGGCCGCTTTTCAGGCCAGAGGCAGCGCTGACACCTGAAACCTACAGGTAGTAGTTGCCACCTTCTCCACTCCTTCGGGGCGGACCAAAGCCGGATCCCACTCTTGGCCCGGATTTTTACTGCGTTGCCTTCTGTTTTACCAGTGGGCTTCGACATTGGCGCTGTCGGCAAATGCCACGTTGCCTTCCACAAATGCCTCGAGGGCATCTTTGACCGTACCGGAAACATCACTGACCACTTTGATGCCTGCGGCCCGGAGGGTTTTGTAGGCATTGGGGCCACAGTACGCGGTCATGAGAACGCCGGCCCCCGTTCCGCCCGGCATGACGGCAGCCTGGATACCGGCAGCTTTGAAGGTATTTAAATTTTCGGAATTATCGACTACCGTCAACTTATCCCGTGCCATTCACAACGTGAGCGGTGAAAAAGGGGAATTCGTGGCCCTCAGCTGTGCGGCGCTGCCCGACACCCAGCTGGAATCGGAACTATTCAGCTACAAAAAAGGCGCTTTCAGCGAGGCCAAAACGGATAAATCCGGCCGGTTTACCCGGGCTGTGGACGGTACCTTATTTTTAGACGAGATCGGTGATATCTCCGCCGCCCTGCAGGTCAAGTTGTTGCGTGTTTTGCAGGAACGTGAGTATGAACCATTGGGGGCCACCGTCACCGCGAAAACCAATGTCCGATTTATCAGGGAATTTCTCCGGATATATCACTTGTTTGGAATTTTGAATTTGAGCTATTGAAATTAATTTTTGATTTGGTTTTTGGTGTCTGGAATTTTTATTGGTCGGGTAATAAATTGCTTAAGCCACTCAGTCCTGCGGTTGATCCGGCTGCCAGCCAGCCCCAGCCACAACGGCATGGCAGGCGACCTGAACTCCACTTTCCAGGGTGACCAGTTCCGGATTGACCTTGCGGCAGTGAGCCGCCATCAGGGGACAGCGGGGGTGGAAGGGGCAGCCGCTGGGCGGATCGATGGGGTTGGGGATCTCGCCGGCGACCGGCGCCCTTTTGCGACCTGTCATCTCTACATCCGGAATCGTTTCCAACAGCAACTGGGTATAGGGGTGCAGGGGGTCGTCGAAGATGTTGTCTACCGGGGCGACTTCACAGAGTCGGCCCAGGTACATCACCCCGACATTATCGGCCATGTGGCGAACCACGGCCAGATCATGGGAAATGAACAGATAGGTTAAATCGAATTCTTTTTGCAGCCCTTTCATCAAGTTTAATATCTGAGCCTGGACCGAGACATCCAACGCGGAGGTCGGTTCATCACAGACAATAAATTCGGGCTCGCTGGCCAGCGCCCTGGCAATGGAAATGCGCTGGCGCTGTCCCCCCGAGAATTCATGCGGGTACTTCTCGCCGTCGGCCGCCGACAGACCGACCTGGGTGAGCAACTCCGCCGTTCGTTGCGCGATGGCCGCGTTGTCTTTCAGCAGTCCGAAGGCCCGGATGGGTTCACTGACGATGGCCGCCACCCGCCAACGCGGATTCAGGCTGGCGTAAGGGTCCTGAAAAATCATGGCCATGCGGCGGCGCAGCTGCTCCATCTGGGCCCGGTCGGCAACGGTGGTCATGTCGACACCGTCAATTTCAATGGTGCCGGCCGTCGGGGGATGGAGCCCCACCACCAAATTGGCCACAGTGGATTTACCGCAGCCCGATTCTCCTACCAGGGCAAAGGTTTGCCCCTTGCTGATATCGAGATCAATGCCGCTGACCGCTTTTAAGATCATGCGGGGTTTGCCCTCCAACAGGCGGTTGAGCAAGGGTTTGGAAACATCAAAATAGCGCTTCAAACCGCGGACGCGAAGCAGGGGGGAACTCTGATTTTTCAACTGTTCTTTGGATATCATTTTGGTTCTTCTTTTCAACCGCCTTTGATTTTAAACCAGCTAATAGTTATTAGTTATGCGTTAATAGTTAATAGTTTAAAAGGAATATAATCTATTTTTTGTATCTCGCTGATCCCATAATTTTAAGATGAAGTTGTCTTAGAAATCAAATAACCAATAACAATTAACTTCTAATTGAGTGTTATCACTCAATTAGAATCATAGAGCCAGCAGGCGGCTCGTGTCGGGTTCGTATCCAATAAATCCGGTCTTTCCGTGCGGCAGCGGTCAAAAGCGTGCGGGCAGCGAGGATTGAAGGAGCAACCCGGTGGTATCTCCGTCAGGCGCGGCATGGCGCCCTCGATTTGGGTCAGGGTCTCGGCCTTTTGGTGCAATGACGGGATGGAGCCCATCAAGCCCCTGGAATAGGGGTGTTTGGGATCCTTGACCACATCCCGGACATTGCCGACTTCCACCAGTCTGCCGGCGTACATGACTGCCACGCGATCCGAAATTTCGGCAATGACCCCCATGTCATGGGTGATCAGGATAACCGCGGTATCGTGCTCTTTACAAAGGCGCTTCAACAAGGCGATGATCTGGGCCTGGATGGAAACGTCCAGTGCCGTGGTGGGCTCGTCGGCGATGACCAGGCTGGGATTGACACACAGGGCCAGGGCGATGACCACCCGCTGGCGCATGCCGCCTGAAAATTGGTGGGGGTAATGGTCAACCCGTTTTTCGGCACCCGGAATGCCGACGTTGTCCAGGAGCTTGACGGCATGGTCGCGCGCCTGCTGGGCTGTCATTTCGGTATGGGTCAAAATGGTTTCCGTCAGCTGTTTGCCAATGGTGTACAGGGGGTTGAGACTGGTCAAAGGGTCCTGAAAGATCATGCCGATTTTTTTGCCGCGGATGCGTCTTAATTCGTAATACGGTAATTGATCGATGCGTTGACCGCTCAAGTGAATCTGTCCCGCACCAATGCGGCCGGGCGGCTCCAGCAGTCCGATAATGGCCTGACCCGTCAGGGATTTACCGGCGCCGGACTCGCCCACAATCCCGAACACCTCACCGGGCATTACATTGAACGATATGTCGTCAACCGCCACCAGGATGCCCCGCCGGGTGTCGAATTCGATTCGGAGTTGCTCGACTTTTAGTATGGGTTCAGTCATTTTTTTATGATTCACCACGGAATAACACGGAATTGCACGGAATATTTTATACACCTTCCATTATTTTCGTATTTAAATCACCTGCGAATGGTATTGTCCTTTAACTCAGTGAAACTCCGTGTCCCTCCGCGGTTAAGAATTCTTTCTATCTCAATTTGGGATTGAGCGCGTCGCGCATCCAATCTCCGAGGAGGTTGACGGCCAGTACCAGGATTGCCAGGGTCACCCCGGGAAAAATCACGATCCACCATTCGCCGGCAAACAGAAAATCCTGGCCGATACGGATCAGGGTTCCCAACGATGGCCTTGTCGGGGGAGCGCCCACGCCCAGAAATGAAAGGGTCGCCTCGGTGAGTATCGCAATGGCCAGCCCGATGGTGGCGATAACCAGCACCGGGCCCATCACGTTGGGCAGCACGTGCCGGAACATGATGGTGGCACGCCGGCGGCCGATGACCCGGGCGGCCTGGACATACTCTTTATTTTTTTCCACCAGGGTGGATCCCCGCACGGTGCGTGCGAAGTGAACCCAGTTGGAAACGCCGATGGCCAGAATAAGGACATAGACGGCCAGTTCGTCATGCCGCTCATTGGGCAGCAGGCTGCGGACAACACCGTCGATCAGCAATGCGATCAGGATGGCCGGAAAACTGATCTGCACATCCGCTACGCGCATGATAAAAGCTTCAAGCGCCCCGCCAATGTAGCCGGAGATCAGGCCGAGGCTGATCCCGATAATCATCGCCAGCACCATGGAGGCAAATCCCACGAAAATAGAGATTCTGGATCCATATAGAATGGTCGAAAAAATGTCGCGACCCTGGTCGTCGGTTCCCAGTAAAAACTTGGTGCTACCGTCTTCATACCAGACCGGCGGCGTGGAGGCGTCCATCAGATCGAGAGATGCCGGGTCAAAAGGCGTATGGGGTGCGATGAGCGGGGCTGCAATCGCGGATAACATCATGATGGCGGTGACGCAGGCAGCGATTACCGTGACTTTGGACTTTTTGAAGCTGTACCAGATGTCACTGTCTAAAAATCGATGGGAGGTGTCCTGAATACGCGCTGTCAATTTCATATTATTTAACCCGTTGCAACGGTCCTGTCAAATCTCAATCTGGGGTCCACCACGTGATACAGAAGGTCGACGATCAAATTGATTACCACAAAGAAAAAGGCAATTAAAATGAGGTAAGTGGACATCACCGGGATGTCCGCAAACTCAATTGCCTGGAGAAACAGCAAACCCATGCCGGGCCACTGGAACACCGTTTCAGTGATGATGGCAAAGGCGATAATCGATCCGATCTGAAGCCCGGTGATGGTCATGACCGGAACCAACGTGTTTTTCAGGGCATGGCCGAAGTTGACCGCACGATCGGTCAGTCCGCGGGCCCGGGCAAACTTGATATAATCGGTGCGCAGGACCTCCATCATTTCAGAACGCACCAGCCGCATGATCAATGTCAGCTGAAACATGCCCAGGGTGAAGGCCGGCATGATCACCGCTTTCAGCCCGCTGGTGGTCAACAATCCGGTTGACCACCAACCGAATTGGATCACCTCTCCGCGGCCGAAGGTCGGCAGCCATCCCAGGAGAACGCCAAAAAAAAGAATCAATAATATTCCGATCAAAAACGTCGGCAACGCAATTCCGATCAGCGATACGGTTTGGAAAAATTTACTCAGGAGGCGATTCGGATACAGGCCGGTGTAAACACCCATGGGAATTCCGACGACGATTGAAAACAGGGCCGCGATCAGGCTTAATTCCAAAGTGGCCGGCAGCCGTTCAACAAACAATTCATTTACCGGGCGGCCAAGCCGGTACGAGATGCCGAATTTTCCCTGGAGGGTGTTCCAGGAAAAGCGCGCAAATTGGATGATGACCGGGTCGTTTAAGCCCAGTTGCTCCCGCAGCCGTTCCATGTCGGCGATGCTCGTCTCCTGGCCGACCATCTGGGACACCGGGTCGCCCACATAGCGAAACAGGGTAAACGCCACCAGTGCAACCGCGAGCATGACGATAAACGATTGGAATATGCGACGGATGATTAATGCTACCATGGGGGTCCTGAAAATTGCTTATATGCTATTCGTTGTAGTCTGACGCACCAGCCATAGCTTTCGGTATTAATATATTGGAATACTGGAATAGTGGAATAGTGGGGGATTAACCGGAATACTGCCGAATTCATGAACCAACATTCCAATATTCCACCATTCCCTAAGTGCGGCAATCATCTGAGCTTCAAATGATCTCTTCTTCTCAACAATTATATAAATGTCGATACGAAAAAGCCCGGAATCGTCCGGATTCCGGGCTTGCTGTATTATGTTTTGCTACTCAACGTTCACGTGACGCCATGCAAATTGATTGTCGGGACGTTGTTTGAGATCGACCTTGTCGTTGACTCCCCAGGCCAGGGCCTGCTGATGCAGCGGGACATAAGCGACATCGTTGATGGTCATCGTCCAGGCTTGTTCAATCATGGCATCGCGTTTGGCTTGATCCGTTTCACTTAGGATTCTAGCGTTGAGTTCATCCACTGCGGGATTGCAATAGCCGCCCAGATTAAACTTGCCTTCTCCGGTATCTTTGGGGCAGGCATGCAAGAAATTGAGCGGATTATAGGAATCGAAGCTGCCAGGCGTCCAACCCAGCAGATAGAAACTGGTATCCAGTTTGGGTGCCAATATTTTTGCGAAATATTTGGCTTTGGGCTGGGCCAGCAGGTTGACCTTGATTCCCACTTTGGCCAGCATGGACACCGCTGCCAGACAAATCTGCTCGTCATTGACATAACGGTTGTTGGGACAATCCATGCCGACTTCAAATCCGTCCGGATAGCCGGCCTCGGCCAGCAGTTTTTTGGAAGCAGCCGGATCATATTCCAGCCGTTTGAATTTCGGGTTGCCGCCGCCGTGCACCCCCGGTGCAATCATCATGGCCGATGGCTCCGACAAGCCGCGCATGACTTTCTTTTTGATGGCTTCAATATCAATTGCCTGATAAAAAGCCTGGCGGACCCTTTTGTCTTTGAAGGGATTTTTTCCTTTTATGTTGGAATAAAGCAATTCATCCCGGAATTGATCCATTCCCAGAAAAATTGTACGCAGTTCCGGACCGACCAGCATGCGGGTGACGGCATTGCCGTCGACGCGCTTCATGTCCTGCACCGGGATCGGATAGGCCATGTCAACCTGACCGGACAGCAGGGCGGCGACGCGCGTGGCATCATTGCCGATCTGGGTAAATATGACTTCTGTAAGGTTATGTTCTTTGTTCGGATTATCCCACCAATCCGGATTGACTTTGAATACGGTTTTCACGCCCGGTTCATGACTGACCAGCATGAAGGGTCCGGTGCCGTTGGCGTGGCGGGTGGCATAATTTTCTTTTTCCTTAGTGGCCGATTGCGGCAAGACGGCTTTGTGCTTCTCGGTCCAGCTTTTGGACATGATATACCAGGTGCCCCATTCCACATGCAGAATCGGATTGGGTTTTCCGGTGACAAAATCGACGGTATGGTCATCCACCTTGACGACTTTGGTGTCCGCTGACAGCCTAACTCTTAAGTCTGAATCCGGATGGCGCACCCGGGTAGCAGAAAAGACCACGTCATCGGCCGTAAACGGAGTGCCGTCATGGAATTTCACGCCTTTGCGCAGGTAAAAGCGCCAGCGATTCGGCTCCATCACTTCCCAGCGTTCCGCCAGAGCCGGTTCGATCGTCAGATCGGGTCCACGTCGAATCAACCCCTCGAAAACGTTTCCCTGAGTTCCGAGATGGAATGTTTCGTTCAGGTTATAAGGATCGAAGGAATCAAGACTGCCTTGAAAGGCAAATTTGAGGGTTTTTGCCCCGACGGGCAACGCTAATGCAACCGACAACAGTAGTACCAAAAATAATGTTTTTTTACGCATTGAAATTCCTCCTTCTGGTTTGATAATGTGCTGCTTCTCACCTCCGACAAAATAGGAGATATATACCACTGACTCAACATTAATCGGAAATATCGGAAGGCACAGCTTTCTGCCATAGTTCTCCATGAATCAGAGGCTATGTGCATTGTCATCCATGATGAGCCGGGCGGAGAAAACAGCGGCAGACCGAACCGGCCATGGAAAGCTGCGGTTAACCTTAGAGTGGACGCATAAACGTAAAAATTCTCATTATATCAGCATGATAAGATAAAATACTACTTGACTTTTTTTGATATAAGTACTACTAAAATCACTCCTTTTATAGGCCTAGTTCCCTAAAACTG
>Ga0209339_1000187_pt1 | contig 23833 bp, 17 predicted proteins | sample OlaalgELextract3_FD_187376 | JGI IMG/M metagenome (GOLD analysis project Ga0209339, IMG submission 187376) | Olavius algarvensis symbiont microbial communities from Tuscany, Italy - Type A ELBA extract 3 (SPAdes) (version 2) | ecosystem: Host-associated > Annelida > Digestive system >... | reverse complement strand
AATCTGACATCTGGTGGCAACAATTTCAATGATTTTTCTGAGAATCAACTGACCAAATTTCGTGCAGTTCAAACAGCAAAGGCAAATTGGGACCAAATTTTTCAGCCAGCTGGTTCATGTCTTAGGTTCCGGGCTGTCACGATAACGCTGATTGAGAAAACATTATCGCAACTCGCAAGTAAAGGGTGAGCCTAATTAACAGACCTTTGTTTCAGGTGATTATTAAACTGTGCTGTTTAATTAAAACGGGCAATAACATTTACTTATTTATAACTAAATATAGCTTACTTAGGCTACACTTAGTGTCACGGAAATTTTTTTTACCTACTTCCAATGGGGAGTTGAAACAAACTTAGCTAAAATCCAAAAACACAATACAGTACAGGGATATAATGTGGAAGAAAACCCCTTTAAAATAATCTTGTTTCTTTGCTGTCGACAGATTTTGGTCCGGTCTGCGACTTTTGACAGTCATCTAGCAGATCTTGGATCCCACTGGGCAACTGGAGCCTGGGCCCCGGGGTCCTAAGGGGGCCCGAAGGGCCCCTCGAAAAAATTTAAGCTCCAGAATAGAGGCATGTTGTGTCTGATGAACAGTTTTTAACCTCCCCATTTCTGCCTCGCTTTCACCTCTTTTCACACAAGCTTAAATTTTTTTTGAGGGGGCCCTCTCGCTGTTTGAAACAGGCAGTTTTTATGCAATTTTCTGCACTTCGCTACCAATAAATTTCAATAATGAAAAAAACTACTTAGGGGCCTAAGTAAAGTTTAAAGGATGAAGTCAGTGGAGCAGCAAATTGTCCAGCTGCATTCGTCTAGGATGTTTTTGCAAACTTGTCCACAACTTACAGTAAGTCAATAAGATGCATGTAGTGGACATGCAGCATTGCCAGAGCCGAAAGTCTGTCTTGTCCCATTGACGCACGAGACAAAGTATGCAATCGGTCAAAAAATTACATTTGGAAATTAGGGGGGGCTCTTCAGAACCCCCAAGACCCCCCTAGCTTCGGGCCTCCGGCGTTCTGCCTGCTCGCTGAATTCTGGGGTAGCGTTCCGCCTGCTAATGTTTGATGGAAATGCGGCGGAACGTCTCATTATAGTTAGCTTTAAATGGTCGGCGGTTGCGTTACCGGACAAGTAGGCTGAACCGTGGACGTCAGTATACATAGGTTTAGTAGCATCTATTATACATACGTCCATGGATGGACTAAGTTTGTAGAGTTGTACCGCGGACTGCTTAATGACCCAGATTGTAACATAGCTTGTAACAAACATAAACGTTGTAACATAAACAGACGGATAGCAGTAGCCCGACAATTCGAGCAGGAGTGCGAGTCCGTTGGCAGCTGCTGGAGTCAAAATGCACTGATCCTACTCCCCAAATGTCGCCGCCACTGCCAGTCACGTCGTCGCAGTCTCGCAGAGCACATTACACTGTTTCTTATTAGGCACGAAAATCCTTAGTTAGGCCTATGTATCGTTCAAAGTGCGTGCGAATGTGACGCAGCGGAAATTACGTCATCGGAAGTTTTGTGTGAGCGTAAGTCATTAGTTACTACAAGTTACTCAGTTTGTCACATCATGATGAATGCTGGACGGCCACTCAAACGTCTGAAAGTCTCAACGTATTGTGTGCGCAGCTGACGCGCGATCTGTTTGCGACAGCTAAGTTATTGTTCCATACCAAACGTCATGGCAATATTCCGACGGCAACCACCAATGGCGGCGTCGGATGCAGGCGTCGTAGGCAAAAATTTCGATTCTCAACGAATATATGGCTTTGCGATCGTTAACTGCTGCACCGTGATTAGTTTATCGCACGTAACGGCCGGGTTTTTGTGGACTGCGAATATCGGACGACCAAGCGCCACGCGCTGTAACAGCAGTCAGCGCGAGATCCACTACTGCGAGCGCGGTCTTGCGCTTTTCACAGTCACGGTCGTCTGTGAATTGTGCTTACGCCGAAGACAACAGAACATAGTCGTTTAGTCGAATTCTACGCACTGGTAAATCTGAAGCCGAAATAACTAACAATTAAAGACTGCTCGACGTTTCGTAACTACAGACAGATAGAAGCATCGCGCGCGGCCCTCTTCGCGACAGCAAAGCTACGGTAGTTGTACACTTTGTATTTTAGCTTCAGTCTACTTTTGCATTGGATTTATTGGGCGTAGGCAGCACCGACACAATTGCTTATCGTGCAAAAATTTTGCAAGTCACTCAACTTCGTTCAAGGTCATTGCAAAATAGAGCCAATCGATGGACCATAGGCTATAGGTCTGCCGTTGTTTTGCCAAAGTTCAACCCTGTGGCTAGGTCACAAGACAACGTTGCAGACAGACAGACGACAGTATTACAGGACATCCCGTGCCGTAAGGCGAACGTAAGCCTAACGTACGGTAGGCCTAACGCGTTCGCCTAAAAAGGTACGTAACTGGTAAACGGTGAAGCATATACCGGACCCCTATAGCTTTCAACAGCATATCAGTGTACAATTAGTTTACATGAAAATTTCAGACAGTATAGCTTACACTTTTAGACATGGCTATTAACGCCAGAAAATCGTCATGTATGCGCTTTGGACCGCGACACAAAAGCTGTTGCGCTGATGTCTCAGTGTCGGGTTTTGTAATTAGTTGGACAACGTCGTCTAGGTATCTAGGTGTTTATCTAGAGAGCTCTGTTAAGTTCAAATGCTCTTTTGCTAAGAAAGAAGCTGGCTTTTATAAGGCCTTCAACAGCATTTTTGGAAAATTTGGACGCAACGCTTCAGAGGTTCTTTTTGCATTGATTAAATCAAAATGTTTACCAGTTCTCTTCTATGGCACTGAAGCATGTCCAATAACCTCAGCAGATAAGCATTCACTAGAATTCACCATGAACAAAGTATTGTACAAAATATGGTGAAATTTGTAAATATTTTGGTATTGATAACGTAGAAGAATCAATTAGTCATCGTCAGGAAAAATTTGTTAAGAGATATTCTGGATACAGTAACTCGTTATGTCACTCGATATCCGCTAGGCTGTGACATGTTAAATTACTAATTTTGTATTATTGTTTGTATTATTGTTTGTGTGTGTTTTTACTTAATTTACGATATTTTCTTTGCTACCATGTGATGGTGAATAAAGTTGTATATATAGCCGAGGGAATGCCGAGTCTGCAAATCTGAAAATAATTTGTCTTTTGATTAAATATTCTGTGCTAGCAGCAGTTTAAAGAGACATTAGTAAAAGTGCTGCTCGATCACTAGTCTGACGCCCTGCCATTACATTAGGTTACATATATATACGGTCCTCCTAAGGCCGAATATATGAACATTTCTCAGTGTCCACCTAATGACCAGATTTTGCCCACGGTGCACCTAAGGTCGGATTCGTATCTTCATATATACGGTCTTCCTAAGGCCGAATATATTGATATTTCTCACTGTCCACCTAATGACCAGAATTTGGACACGGTGCACCTAACGTCGGATTAATATCTTTATATATAGCACGGTCCTCCTAAGGTGGAATTTTCGAAAGTCATTTCCGCGGTATAATATACCGATATTAAGTAGGCATGTGTTGGAGCCAACTGCTGACAGACACAAAGCATCGCGCGGCCGCTGTGCGACAATGAGCATGAGCTTCTTGTCAAAAAATTCCCCGCCTCATGGGTCTGTTAGGGTCAGTACCCCACGTACTGGGTCGGTTAGGGTCAGAAATATGGGTTGTCAATGTTCAAAAACTTACTCAATTTGTGGGTCGGTTATGGTAAGAAGTATGGGTAGGTGCCACACTGCCAGTTTTCAATTTTTTTCTTTAACACCAGAAAGATGGCCGGGCGGGGGAATGTTTGGGGACTATCTGTGGTATGTTCAGGGGCTAATGCAGTGCACTCATAGGCAAGATATTTTAACTTTATTTACCCGTGGTATGTGACTATCATTACGTGTTATAGGGAAATGATTCATGGAGCGTAGGACATTTCCACCTGGACATTTCCCAGCTTGGAGTTCGGACATATTTCCCGGGTCATTTCCCCCACCCGGACAATTCCGTCTCCTTTTTTAGCCAACCGTCTATCTATATAGACGGTTGGCTATATGGCATGAGCATGACGTCTGTAACGTTCCGGTGCTGTCTCAAAACGATTCCACATATCATCATTCTGTCTTCACGACATGAAAGTGACATCCCTTCGCTAACTGGACGCCAAGTTTCATCATCCTAGTCTGGGGGCATCACCCCATAATAGGGGCAAAAGTATTTGCCTGCCTCCAGAACTCTCGTTATTATTAAAACGGCGAAGCGTAAATAAATTCACGCATAGGTATTCTATGTTATGGCCGCTTATCATGTTACAATAATGTGGTATTGGATCAGCTTCGATTCTTTCTGTCTTTTGACCGAAATTCTTAAAGGTATTTGAGTTTTCTTTGCGATATTTCGGCAGCGAAATGTAACGAAAACTGTGGCTATAAAGCCCTTAATTGGTGCCTAGTCCTGTGTATAGTGTGTACTGCCGCCATAGACAAAGTGACTGCCGCAGCGTAACGCCGTAATCAATAATGAAGCTGGTTCTCGACAGACCATGTTGGAGTGTTGCTGCCGAAAATTAAAAAAAATCACAAAAATACCAACGGACAGTTGGCTATCCCAGCACTAGCTGGGCTTCTTGTTACATGGTGTAGAACATTTCCCCTGCCACCACCACCATGCACCAATATAGATTGGTGCGATAAAGCGATAAAGATAAATAAAGCGATAAAGCGACAGATAAAGCGATCTACTGCAACTGCAAACTGGCCCGCACTCCTAACCCTAACCGACCCACGGGGCGGGAATTATCTGAAAACTGGCATTAACCCGCATTCCTGACCATAACCGACCCACGACGTGGGGTCCTGACCCTAACCCTAAACCTAATCCTAAGCGACCCACACGGGACATGGAATTTTCTGAAAACTAGCACTAACCCACATTCCTGACCCTAATTAACCGACCCAAGACGTGGGGTTTTGACCCTAACTGATCCGTAAGGCGGGGAAATGTTTAGAAAACTGACACTAACCCATATTCCTGACCATAACCGCTATCAATTTTGTACACGTTAACATCGCTTTACATAGATTGGCGCATGGTGGTGGTAGTGGTAGGGGGGAATGTCCTACAACACGTAAAAAGGGGGATTGCCCGGGCGGGAAAATGTCCGGGGAATGTCCCAGGGAGATGTCCAGGGGAAATATTCGGATGCCGATTCATGTTATCCTCCAATGTTAGCCTGCAGCTAGCTTTTCATTGTGTCACCATCATCGACACCTAAGGCCTACATTACAAGTATTAATTTATCTGAAGTCCACAACATTACGCAAATTGATGATAATAATAATGGTGATGCTGTGCCTGGGACTTTTCCATAGTATAATAAAAAAACAAGTGCGTCAGTAGAACTGAAACCTGCCATTCGCATTCCAAATAGCTTTTCCACGGGGCACAGATTTCACGGGGTTTCTACAGGGAGGGTCAAAAAGCTATATACGCTGCTTGTAAGCCTCGATTTTTAGTGGTTGCTGAGATATAGGGGACGTAAAGGCTAGAAATGGTCAAAAATTCGAAATTTTTTCGAACTTTTGGCCCACCCTGTAGCAACCCCTTAGCCAAAGTGGATGGCACTGTGTCAGAATGTGCGCAGGTCCGTGCCCTACATACGCGACCGCACTTGGCGACGCTAAGGAAAACAGAAACTGCAGTTGCTGTAGGCGTAAGCCGCAAAACTGGTCTTACGTCACTCACTTTTGGCTCACCTTGTAGAACCCCGTGAGCGATGGGTCATACGATACGATACGATAGTGTGTATTTAACGTGCAGTAAAAAGCTGACGGGTAGCCAGCTTACTCCACCACACGGAACAAACAAAATTAAAATGTGAAACTAAAAATAAAACGATGAGCATGATAGGTCCGGTCCAGTCCCGTTGTCATGAAGGCAGTCCGATAGGTGAAAGAAGTCTAAGGTGAGAAAAATTTGTTGAAAATGTAGGTTTTGAGCCTGGAGTGAAAGAGTGAAGGATGATGAGAGTGGTGATGATAATAGAAATGAGCTGACAAGTGAATGAGAGGAGGTGAGTCAAGACATGACTGGCGAAGCTGACGGAATGAATCAGGGAGTTGATTCCAGAGTCGGGGTGATCCAATTCTGAATGAGCGATCTGTGATTTTCAATGTGGAGATGGCTGGTGGGCGAGAAAGGGTGACAACTAATGAGGAGCGGGTGCTGCGAGGGGGTTGAACAGAGATTAGATTGTTAAGATAGCTAGGTTGACTGGTTGTAAGAACTTTGTAGGTAAGAGAAAGAAGTTTATATTCAATGCGTTCCTTGACCTTAAGCCAGTAGAGAGATTTGAGAATGGGAGTGATATGTGAGGATTTAGGAGCCTCAACAACAGCACGAGCAAGAGAGTTCTGGATCTGTTGGAGCGGGTTAAGTTGATGGTTTAAAAGGTTGTGATAGAGATAGTTACAGTAATCAAGTTTAGAATGGACAATGGAGGTGGCAATGGTGATGGCTGTTTTGAAGTCGAGATGTGGGCGAATACAGCGAAGTTCACGAATGTGATAGTAGCAGGATTTAGAAAGTGCAGAGATTTGGTCGGAGAAAGTAAGGTGTTTATCATAGATAAAGCCAAGGTTTCGAGCAGAGTGGGCTGTAGTGAGAGAAGAGTCGTGAATTTTAAAAAGCTATTGTTTAAGTCCAATAAGAAGAAACTCAGTTTTAGATGAGTTGAGAGTAAGAAGGTTTGCAGTCATCCAGGAAGAGATCTGTTGTAGAGCATTTTGCAAGTGAGTGATATTAGAGTTGAATTCTGATGGATGAAAGGAGAGGAAGAGTTGTGTGTCGTCAGCATACAAGTGGTGATTTAAGGACATAGATGAGATGAGAGTAGAGGAAGAGTTGTGTGTCGTCAGCATACAAGTGGTGATTTAAGGACATAGATGAGATGAGAGTACTGAGTTGGGTTGTATACATGACAAAGAGTAGAGGGCCAAGAATTGAGCCTTGGGGGACACCACAGAGACAAGTGTATAGAGAGATGTTGTTATTGCATTGGACACAAAAACAGCGAGAGGACAGATAGGACCTAAAGTTTAGAACTTTTTGGTCGTACACATGCGACAGTTGAATAGGGGAGAGATAAAGCTTTTTTCCATACGCTGCTTATATGAGGCTATTTTTAATAGTTTCTGAGATATAGAGACGTAAAGTCTCGAAATGGTGAAAAATTCGAAATTTTTTTGAACTTTTTGGTCCACCGTGTAGAAATGCCTTGGCCGACCTTAACGATTCTACACCAGACTGTGCGCTGGTCTGTGCCCTGCATATTGAACCATATTTGGCAACGCTGAGAAAAATAGAAATGGTAGCTGTCCGCAGCACGAATGAGACCACCCCCCATTTACGAGTTTTTAACTCCCCCTCCCCCGCCCCTCAGGCGCCGATAGACGCCAGAGGGGAGAGGGGCACGTCGGCAGACATTGTCCCTACACAAAAATAAAATTTGGTGTGGATCCGTCCACGCTCAAAAACCACCAAAATGCAAAAATTCCCCATTGACTCCTATAGTAACGAAAATATTATTTCCCCCTTTTTCCGCCCCCCCCCCGGATGCCGCTAACCCTCAATCCGGAACCAGAGTACGCCCGCATGCAAACTTTGGCGTGAATCGGCCAGCGGGTTGTCGAGAAATCATCATCATCATTTTATTTCGCATGAAGCAGCACAATTATAATAATACAAGTAAGCAGTAAAAACATTAATAAAAGACATGTTAAAATACATATAATGTAAACATACAATGCCTACACAATGTCAGCCAGTGACGTGGCAAATGACTCCCAAATTTTCAGCCTTAAAGCACTTGGTGAAATAGTAAATGAAACAATGGTTTCCAATTGCTTTGAATTTGTCCTGTATCAATCTTGACAAGATACATAACACAATATTGTCACTTATCATCATCTTTTGCCAGAAAAGCAACCGTCGCTGATCTAGTAGATAAGACAAAGGCAACAATTCACAAAAGTATTGCAACGGCTTTACGCTCTCACGCCAATAACCATGAAAATATGTCTAAAGCTATTGTTCCACGCCACGCTAGCCTTGTGTATCCCTGTCTCATTTGAAAAATGAGACCGTTGACCGAACAAAAAAAAAACAAAACAAAAAACAAAAAACATACAAAACAAAAAAACATACAGTAAAACAAATACCTCGCCCTTCGCTCTAATGAGCGAATGGCGGGTAAAAATCTTTGCATTCTAATTGCACTACGAAGTCGCCATCAGTTGCAAGACAATGGAATGTATACAGGTGCGCACGCACGGTCACGTGACAGACGAGCGGTGACTACAGGTCAGCGAACGAGCATCGGAAAACATTACGTAATCGCGCGAATATGCATACCACCTGTACTGACCTGTACTGAAGATAATGGACACAGACCACTGCCTCTAGCTATGTCCACATCTTTATGAAAATTTTTTAAAGTCACTTAAACCCTTTAATTTTAACAATTCTAATCATCTCATGCCAGACCTCCGGTTTCAGCAGAGTCGGCGCGATAATTAAATACAATATCATGCATTTTCCAGTGCTTATCAAGACGGTTCTTTAATATGACGTTGAATACTATTGTGACCTTCAAATGTGGGTTAGAGGTCACTGAAGGTCATTGAAAGTGGTACTATTTGAAAGCTTGGGTACGGTTTCCTATTCGCCTTCCATACTAACTATGGCTGTATCTGCAGCCATTTTGGAGATTTTCAGAGTTCAAAGAATGGCCTGACCTTGAAATCTGGGTTTGGGGTCCGTCAAGGTCATTGAGAATGGCGCGGTTCGATAGACCATGTATGACTATCTATTAGTCCGCCATTGTAACTATAACTGTAACTATCTTGTACCGTTTGCGAGTTATTTGACGTTGAATAATATCGTGACCTTGAAATCGGGGTTAGAAGTCACTCAAGGTCATTGAAATTGATGCCATTCGAAAGCTTGGGTGCGGTTTCCTATTCGCCTTCTATAGTAAATATGGCCGTATCTTTAGCCATTTCGTAGATATTCTGCGTCAAAGAATGACGTGACCTTGAAATGTGGGTTTCGGGTTGTTCAAGGTCATTAAAAGTGGCGCGGTTCGATAGGCCATGTACGACTTTCTATTAATCCGCCATTGTAACTATAGCTCTATCTTATACCGTTTGCGAGTTATTTGACGTTGAATAATATCGTGACCTTGAAATCGGGGTTAGAGGTCACTCAAGGTCATTGAAATTGGTGCCATTCAAAAGCTTTGGTACGGTTTCCTATTCGCCTTCTATAGTAACTTTGACCGTATCTCTAGCTGTTTGTGAGATATTTAGCGTCAAAGACTGGTGTGACCTTGAAAACAGGGTTAGGGTTCGTTCAAGGTCATTGGAAATGGCACCACTTGATATATCGCATACGAGTTCCTATTCGCGTTCCATAGTAACTATGGCGATATCTTGCATCGTTTGCGAGTTATAGCGACTTATTGGTAGAAAATCGCGAATTTTTTATACCCCACCTGTATTTAGCGCCCCCGTAGGGGTGACCCGTCGGAATTTCGTGAAGATGTTTGATGCTGGTAAAACTAGAATGATTGGGCTACCGTATGGTGAAAAAACTATGACGATATATTAAGCCGTTTTCATCTGATACCGGAACGTTACGGACGGACAGATTTGCTATATCAATATCGCGCGTCAGTATGCTGACGCGCGATAAAAAGTCACGATGCGCCGCAGCCCGCAGTCCGTCTGAAACATGAATGTTTTCAGTTGTTTCGTCTAGCTGTGACGTCCGTGCTTACAGGGTTGTATACTTTGTGACAACATTCTGCACCACCAGCTCAGGGACTAGGGGATTTTGTATTAAAAGTTTTATATAAAATTCGAATGGGTTCTATCGTGCAAGTTAAATGGAAGGGGTATGAAAAACTGGCGTTTTGGACCAATATATCGCTCCCTTAGTTCGATAACAGTAAAAGATAACACAGCATAAATAACACGAACAGTACTCCGACAGTCCGACTGCCCACTGTTCAGTCACCTCTAACAAAGATTTCAAGGTCGTGACATTATTCCACATCAACTAACTCGAAAATGGTGCAAGATAAATCTATACTTACAATAGCAGTAAAGTAAGTAAAGTCGTATTATGATCTACCGATCGTCGCCATTTTCAATGACTTTGAACGACCCCCTAACCCAGAGATTATATAGACCGTAGGCCTAACCCAGATTGCAGGGTAACGCCAATATTCGATCGATGCTTCTGCTTTTTACCGCGCGATGCGATGCATAAGCGCGGTCTTTGCTGTCATGCAGTGTCTGTCTGTCTGTCCGTCTGTCCGTCCGTCCGTCTGTCACGTTCGTGGATCACGTCAAAACGAATAACAATATTTTCGAAATTTTTTCACCATCGGTTAGCGACACCATTCTAGTTTTTTCCATCCCAAAGGGGGTGCCGATATTCCGACGGGAACCCCCTCTGTATCTCAGAAACGGTAATAGTTAGATCGGCACATGCAGCGAGACAATTTGTAAGCATCGAATTCTCTTTCCATCCATACAACATTTAGCGTGATTGCCCCAGGGGCGTCCCCAGAGAAAACAAAAAAATTAATGTGGTGAAAATAGCGATTTTTGGACTTACGCATTGACTTAACCATCGTATAACTCGGAAACTATTGAAGATAGATAGGTACATGCTGCGAGGGGTTTGGCAAGCATTGAATTGTCTTTCCATCCATGCAACATATTGCGTGATAATCGCAGGGGTGTCTCCAGGGGAAACAAAAATGTGGGCTGCGGTACGTGAAAATGGCGTTTTTTTGAACTTGGGGTTCGAATAACTGGGAAACTGTTGAAGATAGATGGGTACATACTGCGAGACAATTCGTAAGCATCGAATTCTCTTTCCATTCATACAACATTTAGCGTGATTGCCCCAGGAGCGTCCCCAGGGGAAACAAAAATGTGGGCTGCCGTACGTGAAAATGGCGATTTTTTGCACTTGCGGTTCGAATAACTTGGAAACTGTTGAAGTAGATGGGTACATGCTGCAAGAGGTTTGACAAGCATTGAATTGTCTTTCCATCCATGCAACACACTGCGTGAAAATCGCAGGGGCGTCTCCAGGGGAAACAAAAATGTGGGCTGCGGTACGTGAAAACTGCGATTTTTTGCACTTGCGGCTCGAATAACTGGGAAACTGTTCAAGATAGATGGGTATATGCTGCGAGGGGTTTGACAAGCACTGAATTGTCTTTTCATTCATGCAACGTTTTGCGTGATTGCCAATTTGCCCCTTCTTATCAGCCACAGCATATTGATTCTCTCAGAGATGTGCTGACTAAAATTTAATTTTTCATCAAAAACTACTCCGAGATCTTTTACGCACGCATCACGTTGCAATTCTACTATACAATTATTTGTACCATGACAAATTTATTGCATTATTCATAAACCAAGTAAAAAGCCATCGCTAACAGGTCGCGCTCAGCATCACATACCTGTCCTTCCGGTCGAATATGATAGCAGATATAATTGCTATAATTGACTTGAGATACATTATTGAGAATTTGAGATACATTAATATATTCATTATGAAATCGTACACAAGGTACACAATAAAAAGAAAATGAAAAAAAAGACAAGGAACAAATAAAAACACAAAATAAAAACAGATTTAAAACTACACTAAACTACTACATCAGATTATCAGAATACAGTTAAGCAGTGCACAACGCATCAATCATAGTCTGAATGTCTGTGTCAGCAAAGTCTTTACTTACTGAAAATGACCCTGATCGAACAAAAACAAGTTCAAGCAATGAGTAAGTGCACATATTCACTGTCAACTTTCGAAATACAGAAATCATATACAAAAAGGGGAGTAACATAAAGTAACTTGTCCAGAAGAACATCAAACCGATGGCAGCAATGGAATGCATTTCTACCCACTGGAGAGGACATACGGCCAAACCAGACTGCATGCCGTGTGACAAAACTAACAAGATCACTTTCACTTAGTAAGCAACTCTGAATAAAGGTCAGCATGCGCTTCCGTATCTCATCATATAAAGACAATCAGAGGTATCAACACATTTTGAGTATTAAGCGGAAAGCCCCAAACACGACGCACTCCAGCTCTCCAAGCGCTACAGACTTTTTCAACATGAGCACTGGTAATATCCCAGATAACGCACCCGTATAAACTATAACAATATGATATGAGCAATCTCATTTTGGTAACACTATCAAGCGTTCTAAACGAAACCGTTTACAGTACCTAAAGTGGCCACAATGTCATCCTTTATTATACAAAGACCGGAAAATGAGGTTACACTTATTTTCGGACAAAGTCGCCGAAGTTATTTTTGAAAACGGACCGTATGATTCGATATTGTGTATTTAACATGCAGTAAAAAGCTGACGTGTAGCCAGCTTAGTCCACCACACGGGACAAACAGAAAATATGACGAGAAGCATGATAAGTCCGGTCCGGTCACATGACCGTGAAGGCAGTACAGGTTAGAAGAAGTATTAAATTAAGGTGGGAAGGACTTGTCTAAAAGGTAGGTTTTGAGCCTTGAGTGAAAGAGTGAAGAAGTGATGGGTGATGAGAGTGGTGATAATGACAGAGATGAGCTGACACGTAACTGACGAGGTGAGTCGAGACATGACTGGCGATGCTCGACGCAATGAATCAGGCAGTTGATTCCAGAGACGGGGTGATGCATATCTGAATGAGCGATCTGTGATTTTCAATGATGAGATGGTTGGTGGGCGAGAAAGAGTGACAACGGATGCGGAGTTGGTACTGCGAGCGGGTTGAACAGAGATAAGATTGTTAAGATAGCTAGGTCCATGACACATCAGTTTTTGCGTTAACGTGGCAGTCTTGTCACATGAAAAATGTTCAATTACCACGGCAGATTCCGATTGACAAGTATTGACCAGTTTTTACCGCGTGACGTGTATGCATAGCGTGGACGCAAGATGTCTGTCAGTTCGTCATGTCTGTCATCTGTTCGCCCGTCACACGACAATATTGTATCGTGGCATCTAAATGTATCGTCACAATTCTATCATTCTGGGTTTTTTCGTGGCAAACATTATGGCAATATTCCGACGGGAACTCCCTAAACGGGTCATCAAATTCAGGTAGGATATAAAAAATCGTGATTTTTAGTTATTATTATTATTATTAATAATAGTAAGAATGAATGTCATAGCAACATTGTAGTCGATAGACTTCAAGGTTACGTTGAGTTTGTACTGGAGTACATTATGTTAGTACTTGTTTGGCGCACGAAATGATAGAAGATAGGGCCATATGAAACGCCAATTCATAGACGATACGTCTAATGGTGCCATTTCAATGACCTTCAGACTTCAGTGACCCTTATAACCGAGATTTCAAGGGCATGCCAGTATTCAAAGTTGAATATCTCAGAAACAGTAAGAGACAGAGACATCGTTACAGTGAAATACTAACAGGAACTTACGGCTCACTCAAAAAATTAATTTCGAATGGCCTTGAGCGATTTTGGGTGACAGCAAGATTTTCAATGACACGAAGCGTCGCGCGGCCTCTTTGCAGCAGCTGAGCTTCTGGTAAAACATAAGTTACTGTGTCATTGCATGGCGAATCCATAGCTCGGGTTCTGGGGGTCCGGCCGCCCTTTTCACTGGTATAATTTTTTTACGTCCCATTCGTATATCTGATGTAGCTTTTTCGCTTCGGCTTTTCCACGCGATGCTATGCAAGCGCGGCCCACGACGTCATGCATGCGGTGTATGTCCGTCTGTCTGGGTATCTCACGTTCCTGTATTCTGTCGAAACGAATGAACATATCAAAATTTTTCACCGTCGGGTAACCACACCATTCTACTTTTTCTACGTCAAATATTATGGCAATATTTCGACGGGGACCTAACATTTCGACGGGGACCTCCTAATGGGGCGTCGAATGCAGGTGGGGTAGGCAAAAATCGCGATTATCGACGAATATCTGGCTATGGGATTGATGACTGCTGCATTGCGAACGACAAATGCGACGGTGCACCGTGCAGTTTACCGCACAGACCGCCACGTATCAGTAAATCTTGTTTATCACAGCCAACATGGATGACCACGACAAGAAAAAGAGAACAGAACAGGTTTGAATTGTACCGGTACACAGCGGTAAATCTGAAGCGGAACTTGCGCTCGAGCTTGGACGTGTAATATTGAAGCTACTGACTGAGACACGAAACATCGCGCGGCCTCTCTGCGCCAGCATGGCTACTTGTAGAACATAACAGCATAGCAACTTTACTTGGACAAATCGCGTGGGATGGGCTGGATTATGGATTAGTTTTGACGTGAAATGGTATGGTATAGTAGAGTTTAACGTCCCACTCGACACATTATAGGTCATTTCGGAGACGGTTTTACAGGTCACATGACCCAACCAACAGTGTCATAACACTGAAGGACGACGGTTAGTCAACCACGTCAAGGGCCAATCCCACCAGGCTTAGCTCACTAAAAGGTAAAGAGAAGGATGTAAGCAAAAAAAATTTCAGTATCTATATAGCACCATTAAGACCGAAGACACAGAGGCGCTTGGAAGACAGAGAGCTAAACCAAGCAAGATCAAAGCCCGATACAGTCAACCGACCTGTAAGAACTGCTCGTATCTTTGTGCACCATTATAAGTTGACGTGAAATGAACTGGATATGGAGAATGAAGTCTCCGGATAGTATTTATGCCTAACATGGCAAACTGCAATACACACTGAAGTGCAAATAATGTTGATTGGTTAAACACAGGCTCTTAATTCATGACTTTTCAAATATGCCTACAGGCACCTTTTTATGTGTCACAAAAGTGCTCTGAGATGGTCATGTTTCTAAAACTGTTAGTTAAACAGTGTGTCGTAAAGCCTATAGTTAGTATTAAACGTCAAGAGAAAGCCTAACCCTAAATTTAAATGGCACTTTTTCAACCACTTAGCGTGACCCCTAACCTCGGATTTGAGCCCCCACTTTTGGAACCCCCTGCTGTCTCCGAAATAGATAGGAAGTCACAGTTACAGTCAACGTGGATCTGCATTATCAAAATTTAATATCAACTTAAAAATGCACCAAAACCTGTTTTCTGTCGGGGCTCCGCCGCTGTGGGAGCGTACGTCGCTACCCCAGACCCCCAATGGCTGGGGAGGGGTGGGAAGGGGACATCCCTTCCCTTTCTCTCCCCTTTCGACGCCTCGATCTCCGCGCGTATACGGCGCCTCGCTTTACACCTGACTTGGACTCCCTACTTCGTAAATCCTAGATTTGCCGCCTTAAATTGGTTGGTTTACCGGGACTTAAGATTCTTTGGTCAGCACCTCTTTGCTCAGCACCTTCACTGACGAAAAGTTAGCGCCGGCCCTGGGACAATCAAGCAAGCTATACGCATTTTCATGCGGTGAGGCGAAAATTTGTGGGAAAAATGCTTCCACTGAGGGAAAATGCTTATAACTTGGTTGTTTGTTCCTCGAAAGCGACCAAGCTAAAAACTTAATAGCTACCTATAAGACGCATACAAACGCTGAGAATTTCGTTAAAAAATACTGCAAACGAGTTGCCCCTGAGGGTGTCGCCCCTGCGAGGCGAAAAAAAAACATTTTGAACCACTGACTAAAACAATACCGGCCGGTAGGCCCTAATTACCGATTTTGGCGCCTGTAAGCCCACAGGGGAATCCGCCATACTTTCAAATATGTTGCACTTGTGGCGACGTTAATACAGCTATCTTTGAAGTATATAACTTTTAAACGATGCAAGATAGAGGCATAGGCTACCACGATACATATTAACGTCGGATAGGTCACCACGCTTGTTTTTGATGAGCAGTAGGTGTGAAAACAAGCTGTCACTGAATATTTTGCTAAGTCACTCAAGATCACTCAAGGTGATACGAAATGATAATTGTCGAAATCTTGATACGGTTTCCCATTCGCATTTTATAGTAACTATGGTCCTATCTTACGTCATTTTCCAGATAAAGCTTGACAGTTTTCGAAAATCGCAACTTTTCCATACCTATAACTATGCGATTTCGCGGGTAGTATCAGGGTCATTTTCAGTAAGTAAAGACTTTGCTGACACAGACATTCAGACTATGATTGATGCGTTGTGCACTGCTTAACTGTATTCTGATGTAGTAGATTAGTGTAGTTTTAAATGTTTTTATTTTGTGTTTTTATTTTTTCCTTGTCTTTTTTTTCATTTTCTTTTTATTGTGTACCTTGTGTACGATTTCATAATAAATATATAATATATATAAGCCCACATTTCTAAAGCAAGAACGGTATTGGCACCAGGGTGCGGACCTGGGACTCCCTCCCCATGCCAAATTTTGTTTTTTTTTAAATCGCTCAATTGGATTCGCCCCTTAGAGGGTAGTTTATAGTAAGCCCATATTTATGTACCTATAATGTTTAAATTTGGCTAAAGGATGGACCTCTAGAAACCATCAAAAACACAAAATTTTATAAGATTTCAACTTTTCAAGGGATTGCAAGTCCTGTCTGTATTGCATTGCCTCGTGGATAGGCCTACTGATTTCAAGTCATAGGCTATTATTCAGTTTATGAATGACAGAAATTCAGCTTACGGGCTTAGACCTATTGAGTACAACGTTGGCCTACATGCATTTGGTGTGCGGAGTTGTGTGTAACCATAGTAACTACGGCTATCAGCAGTCAGCATCTCTGCAATCTGCATACTAGCAGGCTGACGTGGCGGTCGCCTGCATGCGAAATGCATTCAGGCGTGACAATCACCAGCTCCGTGCAGCGATGACTTCAATGGCGTATTCAGGGGCGATGGTTCAACCGCCACCTTGGTCTGATCGTGAATTTTTGGATGATTTTGGCATTGTTTTTGTATAAGCTTTGTACACTGTGGTTCAAAAAAACGCGCCAACTTTGGCGGACTATAACTACGACCCAGTTCAGTCGATTTTAATAATTTTTAGCAAGCTGTCTGTTAACGATCATAAAAGTTGTCTGGTGGTAAAATTTTCCACCTCACCGCACATATGTTGCCACTATACCTTGTGAAACACAATGCTCAATTTTTCACTAATTACACTGCTTATCGCAAAAAAATGCGCCAACTTCGGATGACCATAAACTATCGCGTATACCATATTCTAGTTTTTACCGCGCAACGCTTATGCATAGCGCGGACTATGCTGTGGCAACATGTCTGTCTGTCCATCTGTCCATCCGTCTGTCTGATGTCTGTCTGTCTGTCATACGCCAGTATTCTGACGAAACATATCCTCAAACTATGCGACAGCTAAGCTTCTTGTTTTCCTAGTTTTTCCGTACCAAACACTATGTTGCACTGAAACATCCTAACGGGGTATGAACAAGAAGCTCGGCTATCGCAGAGAGACAGCGCGACGCTTCATGTCATTAAATATTTCGCTAAGTCACTCTAGATCACTCACGGTTATTTGAAATGACACCCTAGAGTAGGGCGTGTTTAAGACCCTAGTAGTATTCCGTTTATGCTATATCTGTATCTCGTACCGTTTCGGAGATATTCAGCATCAAATAATGGCACGACTTGAAGTCGGGGGTGGGTCGTTCAAAGTCGCTAAATACGGCGCCGTTCGATAGATCATTACGCGACTTACTGTTGGTCTGCCATCGTAAGTATATCTTGTACCATTTTCGAGTTATTTGGCGTTGAGGAATGTTGTGACCTTGAAATATAGGTTTTTTAGGGGTAACTAATTGTCATGGACATGGCATGCACAGTTTGAAAGCTTGGCTACGGTTTCATATTCGCCTTCTATAGTAACTGTGGCTCTAACTTGCATCATTTCCGAGATAAAGCCAGATATTGGTAAAAAAATCGCCAACGCTTCACCCAGTTTTCAAGGTCACGCTATACTTTGACGCTGAATACCAGATGTCATAAACTGTTAAAGATACGGCCATAGTTACTATGGAAGGCAAATAGGAAACCGCATGAATGGTATCAGTTTGAGTTACCTTCAGTGACCTCTAATCCAGATTTCTAGGTCACGATATTTTTCAACGTCCAGTAGCTCAAAATCAGTACCAGATAGAGCTATATATACAATAGCAGACCAGACGGCAGCTGAAGAGACATTTGTTCGCCAGGAGTTACGCCGGCACTTGACTGTTACCCACACTCACTCCTACTGTACTTACATTTATTTATACTTTTCAGTGGTCTTGCAGCCTTTGGCTATATGCCACTATAATAATATTCGTTTATAATAATAATAATAATAATAAAAAGTCGTATATGGTCTATCGAACGACGCCATTTCCAATGACCTTTAAAGACCGCTACTCCGAGTTTCAAGGTCACACCAGAAACGGTACGAGATACAGACTTAGTTTCAATGAAATACTACACTGTGTTCCAAAAAAACATGTGACCATGCACGTCTTCGACGATAAGTTAAACTGGAATTGTCCGTTTACAACAATTTTTGGCACACTTATTACCAAGAGTGTAGGCCGTCGACAGATATTTTTATTTTCCAACCTCACCTATTTTGTGCACCTACTTTACTTTGGGAAACTGTCAAGACCTAAATATCAGTAAAAATTAAACGAAATCATGAAAATTTCACAGGAACATCGATTCTGATTAAAAATCACTATCTGTCAAAGCAGTATGATGCACAAGGACTGTTGAATGAATTGGCAGACAGGAGTTGGAAACTTGGAAGCATCGACAGTCTGCTGGAGAAAATCCGCAATCTGGTAACCAGGCAGTGGAAGACCGCGTTCGTCGCGTAGCAGTGGAGGACATTGTGCTGAGTCAGGTGGACAAGCCAAAAAAGCACCTATCAGCCCGTGAGATTTCGTATGAAACTGCCATTCTCTGTTAAAGTGTGTACAGGATAATTCAAGGTGATCTCCAGCTCAAATGCTTTACACGACGTCGTGCTCAGCTGTTGTCTGAAGCCAATCGCATCTCCCGTCTCACTCACTAATAAACAACCTTACCATCTGCAATAAATCTTGTTATTATTCTCTTATAAACCATAAGTTGAATAATAAGTAAGTAAAATAATATGGTGACAGTGTTGCATTTAACATCATATTATTGCAGCATTGAAAAAAAATCAGCAATTTAATGCTAAATTCATGATATTTAGGTCTAAACAGTTTCCCAAGGTAAAGTAGCTACACTAAATAGGTGAGGTGGAGAACTAAAAATACCTGTCAATGACCTCTTAGTAATATGTGTACCAAAAATTTTTGTAGACGGACACTTCTAGTTCAACTTATCATCAAAAATGTGGTCACATGTTTATTTGGAACACAGTGTAGTAGGGACTTACACACGCCATTTTCAATCACCTTGAGTGACCCAAAATAGTAAATGACACGAAGCGTCGCGCGGTCTCTCTGCGACAGCTGAGCTTCTTGTTATCGCGCGTTAGCACACTGACGCACGATATTGATAACAATTCTGTAATCCGTCTGTCTGTGTGTCTGTCCGTCCGTTGCATTCCGGTATTCTATGGATATGGCATAACATATTGTCATAGATTCTTCACCACACGGTATCGCAATCATTCTAGTTTTATGGGTATCAAACATATTGGCGAAATTCCGACGTGGTTGCCCCATGCGTTGGCGCTAAATGCAGGTGTGATATAATAATTTTGCGATTTTCGACAAATAAGTCGCTATCTCGCAAACGATACAAATAACTCGAAAACGGTACAAGATACAACTGTTACAATGGCCGACCAATAGAAAGTCGTATATGGTCTATCGAACGGCGGCATTTTCAATGACCTTAAGTTGAACGACCCCCATAACCTAGTTTCCAAGGTCACGTTATTCTTTGACGCTGGATATATCACAAACGGCTATATACGGCCACAGTTAGATAGGGACAGGAAACAGTGCCCAAGCTTTCTAATGGTATCAGTTTTCAACGACCTTGAGTGACCTACGTACCCTGATTTCAAGGTAACGATAATATGCAACGTCAAATAACTGGATTTAAGGTAAGTCGTATATGATCTATCCACTGGTTCCCTTTCCAATGACCTTGAGTGACCCTTGGCCTATTCAAGCAATCAAGGTCACGGGTTACTATTTATGCCCTGGACGTATTGTGTGCGCAGCTGACGCGTGATCTGTTTGCGACAGCTAAGCTCTTGTTAAAAGTACTACTACAAAAGGGTACGTGGTCGTTTCCCGGACAGTCACTTACAGACGATTCTCGGACAAGACGATTCCCGGACATACGTTTCGCGGACAAGACGTTTCCCGGACAATACGTTTTTCAGGCACCATTTTTGCCGCGCGATGCTCTGCATAAGCGCGGGCTATGCCGTCGCGTTGTCTCTGTCCGTCCATCTGTCCGTCCGCCACGTTCGTGTATTCTGTCGAAACGAACAAACGTATCCTACAATTTTTCACCATCCGGTAGCCATCATTCTAGGTTTTCCATACCAAACGTTATGGCAATATTCCGGCTGGAATCACCCCTCCCCCTTTAACGCGGCCGTCGAATGCAAGTGAGGTATAGGCAAAAGTCGCGATTCTCGGTCAATGTCTGGCTTTATCGTGTGCTGTGAACCGTTCGACTGCCAAGTACAATACACACAGCTGACCGTCAGCAAGATGCATATACGACGAACGCTGGGGATGCAGTTGAAACTACGTGCAATATCGCCTTTCCAAAGGCAGCATTTCCGTCGCTCACTGTATAGTGTATGTTTGAAGGGATCGAGAATGGTTTCTCCGCCAGGCTTCCAACCATAACTTCGGCCTCCTGTGACCTTGACGTTTGACCTCATGAAGCCGATGTCAACCGATCATGTCCTTTCCCCCCGGGGAGATTTATGCAAATTTGCATTGAAATCGGTTCATTCTTTTTCGAAGTAGGCCTATAGCGTTCACAAGTTGGCAACGGACGAAGGAACGAACGAACAGACGGACGGACAGACGAACGGACAGCTTGAGAACATTATGCGTCTGGCCAGTCTAGACTGGCATATGGATACACACAGTATATGTTCGTATATTGCGTTCGCGTACACACCCTTATAGTCTACTCAACGGTGTCATTTCGAAGGACCTTGAGTGACAGTGAAATATTTAATGGCACGAAGCATTGCGCAGTCTCTCTGCTTCGTGTCGTTGAAAATCTTACTGTCACTCATGCAAGGTCGCTCAAGATCATTCGAAATTAAATCGTTGAATATCCGTGTGTAAGTTCCTAGTATTTCAGTGTAACTATGTCTCTATCTTGTACCGTTTATGAGATATTCAACGTCGAATAATGGCGGGCCCTCGAAATCTGTGTTAGGGATCATTCGAGGTCATTTGAAATGGCACCATTCGATAGAACGATTGAGTTCCTGTTGGCTTTCCAGAGTAATTTATGGCCATATCTTGTACCATTTCACAGATAATTGAAATATTGGTAGAAAGTAGCAATTAATACCCCATTTGCATTCGACGCTCCGGGTCACTAACGGCGTGGAAAAACTGGGATTGTGAGTCTACCAGGTGATGAAAAAAGTTTGATGATACGTTTAGCTGTATCGATACAACACCAGCGTGTGACGGACGAGCGAACAGACAGACGGACAACGTTATTTTTAACGACCTTGAACGCCACTATTTGACGCTAAACGGTACCGGTACGAGATACAGACAAGAAGCCCAGCAAGTGCTGGGATAGCCAACCGTCCGTTGGTATTTATTGTATACATGATAAGCGTCCATAACATAGAATACCTATGCGTGAATTTATTTACGCTTCGCCGTTTTAATAATAACGAGAGTTCTGGAGGCAGGCAAATACTTTTGCCCCTATTAGGGGGTGATGCCCCAGACTAGGATGATGAAACTTGGCGTCCAGGTAGCGGAGGGATGTCACTTTCATGTCGTGAAGACAGAATAATAATGACGTACACACGGCCTACTCAAGTGTGTCATTTCGAGTGACCTTGAGTCAATATTTCGCTATGTGACTCAAGGACAGAGTCTCAGTCTGCGTTTGTCTTCTGCGACGGCTATGCGATCTCACGTCAGCACCTTTCACTATCAGCATTGGACATTCGTTGCTATCATTAGCTATGGTTTCCCAGTCTTCGAACAGCGTCTTAATAGCCTTGATCTTACATTCATAGGTTTCACCTTCTTATAAATTATTCTCACTTCTTATCCTCTGTACAAACCTTGAATGGCATTAAATAGCCTTTTGTGCTAATGTGTCGTTAAGAAACTACTCACTCACCCCCTACCCCCTAGTCTTCAGCGTCTATGCTGAAGCTACGTAGTGAGACTTTGTCTTTATAGCGCTTTTATTGCGCTGACCATGACCGGCGGATCTCTCCCATTCTTTAAGTTCACTACATGTATGTTTACAGTAGCCGCTCGCTTGGATAGACGCTCATTGCTCATTCGAACCACATGGTCGCACCAGTCAGTTATGCCATGGATATCTGTATAATAATAATAGGCCTAATAAAATGTCAAGTTGTAAGGCGCCGTAACATGGCGTTAGTCACTATAAAGGCGCTTAAATTAATAGCATACATATGGCCATGGTTATGTTAATGCTAGTCGATGCGAGTCACAGAGTGTTCATTCAGTGAAACTCGAAATTGGCGCTTCAGCTGCAGTGAGTAAACCATGGCTGGGCTATACGCGAGGCCCACTGAACAGCTCACTGGCCGGGCGGTGCGGCAGCAGAAGCGGCTGCAGTGCGTACGTGCGCTGGCTGAAGTACAGCCGCGTTGCTGCAGTAAACACAGGTGTATGACAGGGGCGAAGCCAGGGAGTGGCCAGGGTGGCCAAAGCCACTCCAAATCCCTATAACAATTTTTATGTTTGTCATGTTTGTTTTCACACGTAAAAATTGCATTAGTTTTAATCTTCGTTTTGGTTCAAGCGTCATGCTCTGTGCCATATTTCATTGGAGAATATATTGACAAACAGTGGAAGAAGTTGGAAGTTGGAAGAAGGCATTGCTGTCTACTCTGAGCTTTTCACTAACCCCACCAATATAATCAAAACGGAATTTTAACTATGGTGCAGAAAGTGGAAGAAATGCCAATGGAAAAGCGTCCAAAGTGAGCAGTTGCAGCACTAGATCACACGTCATCTTTTCCAAACATTGCTATTCTTCTGAAACTTGACAGCGTGAGTGTGCCGCGTGCGTCCTTGAAAATATTAAAATGTACAATTATTTTCATTTTACAGCTAATAACCTGACGACATGTGACTGCTTTTGCCGGTTTTTATCTCAAAATGGACGAGTGGACAAAACGGTGAAACCGGCTACTCTCAACCCCCCCAAAACTCTTCGGATTTGCACGAATCTCGTATGTAGGTCGTCCTGGTCGCCGCTGGGGGTCCGGACCCCTGGACCCCCCGCCCAGCGCCCCCTGAAACAACCCTAACCCAGTTTTCAAAGTCACGCCATTCTTTAACGCTGACTATCTCAGACGGGTAAAGATAGGCCTACGGCCATAGTTGCTATAGAAGACGAATAGGAAGGCTTTAGAATGGTACCATTTTCAATGACATTGAGTGATCCTTAACCCAGATGTCAAGGTCGCGATATTATTTAACGTTAAATAACTCGAAAATGGTGTAAGATAGAGCTATAATTACATATTCAGCGACCTTGAACGACTTTTACCCGTGCTTTCAAGGTTACACCATTATTTAACGCTGTATATCTCAGAAACGGTACGA
>Ga0209339_1000185_pt1 | contig 23939 bp, 14 predicted proteins | sample OlaalgELextract3_FD_187376 | JGI IMG/M metagenome (GOLD analysis project Ga0209339, IMG submission 187376) | Olavius algarvensis symbiont microbial communities from Tuscany, Italy - Type A ELBA extract 3 (SPAdes) (version 2) | ecosystem: Host-associated > Annelida > Digestive system >... | reverse complement strand
TAACCTGAAGCACAGCAGATTGCTGCTTTAACCAATTTTTCAAAGAACATTGACCAAATTTAAAATGTTGGACCTACAATTTTGTAATTTATTCTGATCAATTTTAAGTTTATGCGCAGGCTCTATAGACTGAGCGCAGCGACATCCAACAATTTTCAATTTACAATCTTCAATCTTCAATTCCCCGCTCGAGGCAGCGTTGGTCTATATAGTTGGGAAATAGCTAGTTTTGAATGCTACCTTTAATCTCAAACGAAAGGAGGCAGTATGAAGAGAAGCAGAAGAATGGCGCTTATGACTCTGATCATAGGCGGTCTTCTTACCTTGGCTTTTTCTGCTTATGCCGCCGGAGGGTGCACCACCGCCAAATGCCATGAGGGTATCGCCGATATCCGGTCAGCCGACAGCGAGATGATGCAGACGATCAAGGCCAACGGCTCCCAGCACGGCGACCCTGACGGCTGTGTCATGTGCCACGGTGGCAACCCCAAGGCCACTGAAAAGGAAGAAGCGCATAAGGGCGTGCCGGGGACCATGCGAATTGCGCCCGGACCCAAAGACTACTATCCGGATCCCGGGTCGATCTGGATCGCCGAAAATTCGTGCGGGGCGTGTCACGTGGGTTATGGCTATCGGGCCCAGCTGTCTTTGATGAACACCGAGGCCGGCAAGATCCAGGGTAATCTGCATACCTGGGGATTTGAAGAAGTGGCCAACTACAAGGTTCCCTGGGGCAATTACGATCTTGAAGATTTAGACGGCCTCGAGCCGTTCTTCGGATCCGAGCAGTACAAAGATTACATGAAACAGCAGATCACACTGTATCCGGACCAGTACCCCACCAGCCTCAAAAAATTGCCGTCCGCCACCATGGAAGAAATCAACAAGGATCCTAAAAAGGCGGCCCTGACCTATCAACGCCACGACTGCCAGCGCTGCCATATCGGGGTGCGCGGCCGTGAAAGACGAGGGGATTATCGCGGCATGGGGTGTTCGGCCTGTCATGTCCTTTACAGCAATGACGGATTTTATGAAGGCAACGATAAGACCATCCCCAAAGACAAGCCGGGGCACATGCTCAAGCATGAAATCGTCGCCACGCGCAAAACCGGCGGCATCCCCGTTGAAAGCTGCAACTCCTGCCACAACCGCGGCAAACGCATCGGCGTTTCCTACCAGGGTTTGATGGAGTTTCCCTATGGATCGCCTTTTAGCGCCCAGGGCAAAAAGCAGCCCAAACTGCACACCAAGAGATACCTGTTTATCTCGGACGATCTGCACCACCAGCAGCAAAGCCGTGAGGAAAATCCCAAGGGCGGACTATTGTGCCAGGACTGCCACACCGGGGTCGACATCCACGGCGACGGCAATATCCACGGCACCACCATGGGCCAGGTCGAGATCGAATGCGCCGACTGCCACGGCAAGCCGGACAAATACGCCTGGGAACTGCCGCTGGGCTTTGGTGATGAGTACGGCCGGAAACTCAGTGACCAGCCGCGCGGGACTGCCGAAAAGCGGTTGCAGCTGGAATGGCAGTTCGGCACGCGTTATGAAGCTGAAGACGGCTTTATTTTATCCAGCCGCGGCAATCCGATCGGCAATGTCGTGCGTCGGGGCGATCAGGTCATCGTTCATTCGGCCACCGGTCAGGATTTCCAGGTACCGGTTCTGAAAACCATCATCGGGGAAAAGACATATAAAGATCCGTCCGCCCCGGTGGCCATGGCGGCCGTCTCGAGCCACATGGACAAGCTGGAGTGCTACAGCTGCCATGCGTCATGGGTGCCGCAGTGCTACGGATGTCATGTACTGGTCGATTACTCCCGGGATAAAAACGGAAAACAGAAGTCCGGCATCGACTGGGTCGCCTCCGGCAACGCCAATAAGAAAAACGGCCAGACGGCCGAGTCCGTGCTGGGCAGCGGCGGCATCAAGTCCGCCGGCAAGCCTTACGAGACCCGCTCCTACCTGCGCTGGGAGGACCCGGTGCTGGGAATCGGCGGCGAAGGTCGGGTATCGCCCCTGATGCCCGGCTGCCAGGTGACGTACACGGTGATCAACGAAGCCGGCGAAACCATCGCCAACAACGAACTGGCCGACAGTCCGGATGAAGCCGTCGCTCGCAAACAGGACCATGTACCCCTGGCCATTGACATGGCGCCGGTCCAGCCGCATACGGCCCAGCGCAAGGCCCGGACCTGCGAATCCTGCCATGCCAACCTGAAAACCGCCGGGCTCGGTTTGGGCGGCGGCACCTTCGGCACGATGCAGTACAAGGATATCGTCGAAGATCTGATCAATGCCAAGACCGGGGAGATCATTCCGCAGAAACACTCGGTTCAGATTCCGGGAATTCCAAAGCTGAAATTTGATTGGTCAAAGATCGTCGAACGGGACGGCACCCAGGTCGCAACCGTCGGCACTCACTGGCCCATGAGTCGGGCCTTCAATAAGGAGGAGCTGGACACCCTGCTGCGGGCCGGCACCTGCATGGGCTGCCACCAGAACATGACCGACAAGAAACTCTGGGAAAAGGTCAGCGAACAAGGTAAGCTCAGTCCCAAGGAGCATATCGAGATGATGAATAAGATGATCAAGTACATGGCCGAAAAAGCCCAGAAAGGCAAAGACTGGTAATAGTCTAAACGACAACCTCTGCATCTCCCCGGCCGCCCGACCCGGTTGCCGGGGAGATCCCCTACAAGAACACCGGGTAGAGAGTCGAAAAAACGATAATTTGCTCCAATGCTCGGGTTCAAAATAACTCGGATTAGAATTAATTGACAAGCACCTGTCTGCATCCTAGCTTTAGCGTATCTTCTTTCCAACCGTAACCCCAATTCTAAATAGCTTAGTATAGGGAACCGAATCAAATGGATTCTAGAGAAAGAACCTTTCTGGCGTTGGCGTATCAGGAATCGGACCGAGTGCCTCTGGACTGCTGGGCTTCGCAAGGAACCAAACAAAAAATCCACGCCAAAATGCAGTTGTCGTATGACGAGTTTCTGGATGAATACGATATTGATCTGCGATATATCAAAGGACCGGAATACACCGGGCCGCGCCTTAAAACCGAAAGCGGCCTCGAAACGGATATCTGGGGTGTCAGCCGCAAGCCGGTATCCGTTTCGGTGAGCGACGGTTCTGCCGCATTTGAAGAAGTGTACAAAGAAGTCCTTGAAAGTCCGCTGATAAATTCTTCCACCGTGGAAGAAATCAATGCCTACCCGCATTGGCCCTCGGCCGACTGGTTCGATTACACCGGCATCGAAAAGCAGTGCGATGATATTCGCAACAACGGAAGAGTCGTTGTTTTTATGGGAGACCGGCTGAACCGGTTCGCGCAGCTTAAGCCGGCTATGTATCTGCGGGGAATGAGTCAGATATTTTTTGACATGATGGAGGTCCCCGATATTGTCAATGCCATCTTTGAGCAGATTAGGTCGTTTTACATCGATTACGAAAACCGGATATTGGAGGCTGCCCGGGGAAAAATCGATATCCTGGTCACCGGCGACGACTTCGGCATGCAGAACAGTTTGATGATTTCACCTTCAATGTGGCGGGAGACGCTCGCAAAGGGATTTGCCGACTACATCAAGCTGGCGCAAGACCATGGAGCCAAGGTGATGCACCATACCTGTGGATCGGTACATGAGATCATCGAAGATTTTATTGATTGCGGCCTGGACATTTTGCAGTCTTGTCAGCCCGAAGCCAGCGGTATGGATCCGGGCCGCCTGAAAGCGGATTTTGGCGACCGGCTTTGCTTTCAAGGTGGAATTTCCATCCAGAAAATTCTGCCCTTTATGAATTCCACTGATGTCCGTGCCCATGTTGCGTCCGTGTTTGGGCAGATGATGCCCGGCGGTGGTTATATCGCTGGTACGGCCCACAATATTCAAGCGGATACATCGATTGAAAACATAGAGGCGCTTTTTGAGGCCTACCATGACTGCGGCCGCTATCCGTAAAGTGTAAGCCGCTCCCACAAATTGTAGATAGAGCCGATTTTTATTCAATGGATAGAGCGTAGCGATGCCGCCAATCCAAAAACCAAAATCCAAAATCCAAAATTAGCTAACCGCAGCCGATATTTGACCCTTATTTTGACAACCGGCTTAATTTATCCCGAAGCACCATCTTCATAATCTTGCCGGTGTGATTTCTGGGAATCTCAGCAACGATTTTTAATTCTTGGGGGATTTTGTAGCCGGCTATTATATTCCGGCAATGGGATTTGACATCGTCCAGGGATAAAGGACAGCCGTCTTTCAGCATGACCACCGCGGTCACTTTCTCGCCCCACCCGCCGGGATCCGGCAGTCCGATTACTGCCAGATCGGCAATTGCCGGGTGCTTTCCCAGTACATCTTCCACTTCACGAGGGTAGACGTTTTCACCGCCGGTTTTGATCAACTCCTTTTTCCGATCTACAAAATAGATAAAACCGTCTTCGTCCATTCTGGCCAGATCTCCCGTGTGCAGCCATTCACCGGAGTAAAGAGACTGATTGGCCGCATCATCATTCCAGTACCCGGGAATACATGTTTTCGAGCGAATCATGATCTCGCCGACCTTACCGGCCGGAACAGGTCTTTGCCGCTCATCCCAAATCTGAAGATCGATTTCCGCCATGGGCTTGCCGCAACTGTGCGGTTTTGAAAAATAGTCTTGTCCGGTAATGACCGTTGCCGGCCCGGTCACTTCGGTCTGGCCGTAGATTCCCATATACCGGCAATCGAACCTCTCGCAGAAGACTCGCATGCGTTTTGCATGGTCCGGCCCTGCGCCCCCGGCACCGATAATATAGCGCAGCGCGGGAAAAGTCAGCTGCTCCCGGTCAGCAATTTCTGTCAGGCGGATATCGTAGGGCGGAACCAGCATGGTTATGGAAACCCGCTTTTTCGCAATGGTTGACACCAGATTCTGTGGATCGGTTTTTCCCGGAACTACATTGGTGGCGCCCCTGTTCAGCGTCGCCCGGGTTCTGATCAATCCTGCCTGATGAAAGTAGGGCATAAAGGCCAGATAGACGTCATTTGGGCATATTTCGAGGGCATCAGCCGTAAGCCGGTCGATCATCACAGATCCTGCATGCGTCTGCAAAGCTCCCTTGGGGCGTCCGGTGGTTCCGCTGGTGTAGATTAAAAGAACCGGGTCCGTGTCCGACAAATTGGCTGCAACTGCCGGCGTGCGGCGTGCATCTGCCAACTCATTGGTCGAGTAGGCGGCTTTTTCAACTGCACCGATTCCGATGGTGAACCGGATCGATTCACACTGTTTGGTCAATGTATCCAGCAGGGCTTGATGGCTTTCGCTGATAATCAAGGCCGAGGCTGTTGCCTCGTTCAGGGCCCAGACCAGTTCGTTGCCCGTATGCCGGGTATTCAATACCAGCAGGATTGCCCCGATTTTGGCGACCGCGTAGTGATAGACGATGTAGTCCATGCAATTGCCGGCTAATATGCCGATCCGTTCTCCTTTCTTCAAGCCCAGATCGGCAAGCGCACCGGCTATATATGACACCCGTTCCCAGAATCCGGCAAAAGTTACCCGGTCGTGCATGGAATCAAACGCCGTCCGGTCGCCATGCTTGCGGACTGCTTCATATAGAATATCCTGTATTAACGTCATTTTGCTCTCTCCCAAAATGAACAGCTACCGGTCTTAGGTCTCAGTGGCCGGGTGTTCCTGCCTGCATCGGGATTGGCTCCGCTGCAGCGGGCTCAGCTTGATCGAAAAAGAAACTATACCAAACCGGCGTAGATTATTATGACCACGTCCTTCGTTTCGTACTCGTCCTCGTGCTCCTCCTCGATGTCTTTGAACTGCTTTCGAGGGCGAGTACGAGTACGACGACGAGCACGATTTAATTACTCTATTTTGGGGTTAAAATAGTTGTAGTTTCACACGAGCCAAGGCCTCCGGCTACAGAACAGCCGGTCTGATCAGAAAAGAAACTTTTGGGAATCGGTTCCGAAATCGGTCGTTGTTGGGTTTCGCATTTCGTGATAGCGCCGCAAAAATGTAGGTTGGGTTGAGTGTAACGAAACCCAACAATGCCTGGAGTTGGCTCAACCCAACCTACAATGGCAACCTAGACTAAGATGGAATCAACTCCAGCATTTGAATTGTAGTTTCATAAGAGCGCGGCCTCTGGCCAAAAAAACGGCCAGTCTGATCAATGATAGAAACTTCCAAAAGCAAAATTTAGATTTTGGAATGCGGATTTTGGATTTAAGGTATTCTGTCTATTTTAAATTGATTGAGCGAAGCGATTCCATCATTCGCCATTCATCATTCGCCATTCGTCATTCCAATGTAGTTTCATAAGAGCGGAGGCCGCTGGCCGCGGGCGTCCAGTCTGATCGGAAAAGAAACTATTAAAAAGCGAATATCGAATATCGAACAAGGAATAATGAATGTCGAAGTAGGGTATTCTATCGATTTTATTTATTGAATAGGCAGAGCGAAGCGATTCCGCCATTCGTCAATCGACATTCGACATTCGACATTCGACATTCCAATGTAGTTTCATAAGAGGAGCTAATACCTCAGTCCCCTGACACCTGACACCCGAAACCTGACACCCGAAACCTATCAGTTGCTCGCTAACGATATCACCAATACCGCCGGCAAAACGAAACCTTCGCTACGACTCACTCCATCGGAGCCAGCCAGTGATGGGATGTGTTCTTGACCGGCATGCGGTACATCACCGGGTCCCGGCCAAACACCTCCAATTCGACGGTGTCTCCCAACGTCAATAGGGCCCAGGATCCGGCCGCATGGGGATGAGTAGTGAATGTTTCGCTCAGGGACTGCAGGCTAAAATGGGGGATGCCGTCCATGAAGTGCAACTGGTTCCAATGGACGTGGCCGGACACCACGGCGATGACCTTCTCGCTGCCTTCGATCAGACGGCGTGCCAGGTGTGCGTTCCGGTGCTGCTCGCCGTGCGTATAGCGACGCTCGAAATAGTAGTTGCCCACCATCGAACCCGTATCGACCGGCATATGTGAAAACACAACGCTGGGCAGGTCGGTGGCTGCCAGATCGGTTGCCAGCCAGTCCAGGTCCTCTTGTTCCAGGCGGAACCCCTGCCCTTCATGCAGTTTGCAGGATGCATTCCAGAAGACAAGGTGCCAGCCGTCCATGTCCAGGCTGTGGTGGTGCAGAGACCGGCCCAAAATTGCTTCATGGTCTGCAATAGACAGGTGAACCACATCGTGGTTGCCGATGATATGCCGGCGGTCTTTGGTCAATGATTTGAAGGCAGCGCCAACCCGGGCCAGGTGTTCGCGGTCGGTTAAAAGGTCGGCGTTGCTGATGCGATCACCCAGATCGACCACCAGGCCGACATCCATCGCATTGACCTGCCGGATAAAATTTTCGAGCAGATCCAGCGCCACGTCACCTTTCTTGCTGTACCGGTCGGGGCCATAGTGGATGTCAGTGATGATAGCTATTCGCAATGATTTTTGCATAGTAATTTCAACACTGTCTCTTAAAGGCGAAGCCCGCTGGTTGCGAGCACCCAATTTGATCGAGGGATGAAACAGTCGTCATTCCCTGAAGTTTCACACGAGCGCGGCCTCCGGCTAAAGGAAAGCCGGTCTGATCAAATAAAAAACTATAGAATTGGAAAGAAAAAGAGGAATGGATTCTTATTTAAAAAAAATAATTGGACAGGATCAACAGGATGGTCAGGATAATGCGGCCTTCGGCCGAAAGGCCCCTCGCCGGAGGCGAAAAAAATCCTGATAATCCTGTTGATCCTGTCAAAATAAAGAAATTAAGATCGAATCCATTCCACAGCCTTTAAATAATTTGATGTTTCATAAGAGTGCGCCCTCTGGCCAAAAAAACGGCCAGTCTGATCAAAGAAAAAAAATTTTTGAAAAAGCGAATATCGAATATCGAATAATGAATGTCGAATGTCGAAGTAATGTATTCTGTCTATTTTATAAAAAGACCGAGCGAAGCGATTCCACCCTTCGACATTCTGCGGTTCGATATTCGATATTCTGCGGTTCGCTTTCAATTTAGTTTAATAAGAGCCGTTTTAAAACCATACATTCGGCTTAATCACTGAGTTGCTGCACAAATGTTGGCTTGATGCCTTGAAACCACTTCCTGTCATTTCACTGCCGCAGCAACCTGCGGAATGTACAAAACCACCTCCGGAAATAGTATAATCAGGGCCAGCACAATGAAATCGGCGATGAGAAACGGCATGATGCCCCGAAATACGGTACTGACCGGAACATTGGTGACGCTGCCCACGATGAACACGTTCAATCCCAGGGGCGGCGACACGAGTCCTATTTCCGCCGTTTTGACAAATACGATCCCCAGCCATACCGGATGGTATTCAAGGCTCATCATTATCGGAAAAACCAGCGGCAAAGTTAGAATCAGAATCGCCAGCTGGTCGAGAAAAAAGCCGAGGATCAAGTACATCAGGATAAACGGCAGAAAAATCCACCAGCGGCTCATACCCGACGTGTGAATGGCCGCGATCAGATCCTGGGTCGATCCCGTCAACGTTAGAAACACGCTGAAAACCATGGCGCCGATGATGATGGTAAAGATCATGGCACTGTTGCGGGTGGCATTCGTCAGCGCGGTTATAAAGTCACCCCGGGTCATGCGCCGCTTGATGACCGCCAGTAGAAGCGCCACCAGGGAGCCGACCGCGCCCGCCTCCGTCGGTGTGATGACACCGGTATAAATCGAGCCGATCATCACGACCATCAGAGCAATCACGGGCCAGATCGGGATCAATGAGCCGGCCTTCTGCCTGAGAGAGTAAACCTGTTCACCGGCCGGTGCAGCTGTGGGCCGTATTCTGGTAATTGCAAATATGGTGACCGCATAGCCGGCAGCGGTCATCAGACCCGGTACGATACCGGCCAGCAAGAGTTGACTCACCGAGGTTTCGGTGAAAATCCCAAACAATACCAGCCCGATGCTGGGTGGAATCATCAGGGCCAGCGTGCCGACGGTGGCGACCACCCCGGTGGCAAAGGCCTGGTCATAACCATAGCGCTTCATTTCAGGGTAGGCGGCCGAGGCTAATGTTCCGGCCGAGGCGCTGCTCGAGCCTGAAATTGCGGCCAGAAGAACACCGGCGGATACAGACGCAAATGACAGTCCGCCCCGCAACCGGCCCAGCCACATATGACAGGCGGCAAACAGTTCCCGCGTTACCCGGCCGGCGGTCAGAAATTCGGCCATCAAGATGAACATGGGAATGGTCGACAGCGAAAAACTGGCGGCCTGCTCATAGGGTGATGATTTGAGGACTCCGAGGGTGGTCTGCAGGCCGGCGATGACCAGCAGGCCGGCAGACCCTGAAACCAGCAGGGAAAATCCAACCGGCATGCTGTTCAGCAGCAGCAGAAACAGCAGCAAGATGACCAGAAACAAGGTGAGACTCATAGCTCACCTTCTTGCTGATCGTCCCGGCCTAGTTCCGGAGCAAATATCTCATAAATCAAGCGCAGCGCCATCAGGCCGCAGCCAAGCGGCACCCAGACATAGCTCCAGTAAATGGGAAATTGAACAGCGCCGAAAAGCTTGTCCTGGTGGGCAAACTTATCGACGGCCTCGAGTCCTGAGACATAGGCAATGGCACCAAAGGCGATGCCGCCCAGGGCTGCATTGCACCTTTCAGACAGGCTGAAAGGGATTTTATGCCGGTATTCATCCAACAACTTGAGCCGAATATGCCCCCCGATGATATAGGTGCGCGGCAGGGCCATAAACACGAGTATGACCAGCAGGTAATACTGGGTGAACTCATACTGCCCCGTAATCGGGCTGCCGAACAGGTAGCGGCTCAGCGCATCGGCACTGATGGACAGCATCATCACAAAGATCGAAATCATGGCCACAGCCATGTAAAGTTTTTCGAAAAGCGCTAAAAAGCGACCAAGGCCTTTATCGCGGTAATGATCACTGTTCATTGAGATAACGCTTAAAGGCCTCGAGAATTTTATCACCGGGCAGGTTGCGGTTTTTCATCTGATCCAGCCAGACCTTTTCAACGGTTGCCAGCCTGACACTCATCTGTTCAAGCACGGCTGGGGACAAAGCGTAGACATTTTTCCCGGCGGCTTTCATTTTTTCATTGGATTTAGCGACCACCCTGTCGAAGATCGCGGCTGCTCCCGTCCCGGTTGCTTCACCCGCTTTGCGCAATATGGACTGTGTTTCGGGCGACAGACCCTGCCACACATCTTCGTTAATCAGGGTGGCAAAAGCCACAGAGCCCAGGCCGGCGTTTACCGTGGAGCTGTTCAACACTTCCTGCAGGCTGTATGCTCGCCAACCGGGGATCGTATAAATCGCGCCGTCCACAGTACCGCGCTGCAGGGACAGATAAAAATCGCTCGGGCCGATCGTTACCGGGGTTGCGCCCAGGGCCTTGGCCGTCAGTTCCATAATGGCGCCGGCGGTGCGCAATTTTTTGCCCTTGATATCGTCAAGACTGGTGATCGATTCCTGGGCCGTCAACTGAAGCTGGTAGACGGGCGCCAGCGACACCCACAACGGCCGCACGCCATGGCGCAAAAATTCAGCCTCCAACAGCTCCTTGTTGGCCAGCTTGGTATAGGCCCGGGTGCCGGTCGTGACCTCGTTGAACAGGCCGGGCAGCATGGCCGCACCGGAAAGGGGCATGCGGTCCGACACATACACCACACCGCAGACGGCAATGTCGGCCACCCGGTTTTTCACGGCATCCAGCATCCCGGAGGCCTTGGCCAGCTGTTGGGCCGGAAAATGCTTGATTTTAATGGTTTTATTCGACATCTCGTCGACTTTTTTAATAAACGCCTGGGAGCCTGTTTTGGAAGCGAAATGCGTCAGTGGGAATTGATCAGCCAGTCGAAGGGTTACGGATTCTGCCATGGCATTCGTCGTTGCGAATAGAAAAAGTGCGATCAATAGCGCTAATCGTTTTCCTGTCTTCATAATCGGTCCTCCTTTTCGATTGGGGAATTAAGGGTCAATGGGCATAAATTGCATAACCGGAGGATATCGCGGGCAATCCGCTAGAATTGAAAGTTATCGATAAAAATGTATAGCATTCAGAAAAAAAGCAGTCAAAGAATTAATGGCAGACCTCGGTATTTCAATTGAAAGCGGGAATTTGATTCCCTGCAACGGCAGGAGGGATTGATGGGGTGGGCATAATTTAGATCGCATTCCCGTTTCCAGGAAATTGCTGCCTATGAAAAAAGCAAGGTTTTATCCGGTTTATTCGAAAATCGCCGAAAATTAATGGTTATCCATAAACAATAAGATGCTGAGCACGGTAAGGCTTCCCAAGACTCCGGCAAAGACAGACAAAGTCCCGATTGCCCACATCATACTGGAGAACCAGGCCGACGCATTGGTGTGCTTCAAAAAGGTAAAAAATCTCCAACCGGATCCGAAACAAATCAACACGGTACCAGCGATAAATAATGGTTTTCTCATTTCTTTCCCCTAAGTTTGGCCTGGAATTGAAATCTTGTGGATATAAACTATTTCCGGCGAAGGAAACAGTGTCAGTGACCCTCGCCGGCTAAGTTGCTTTTTCTGATCAACAATCTATTTATCGGAATTTAACTAAAAAACTTTAAGAAAAATTAGTGTGACGGTTAAAGCGGATTGCCCAGCTGAATCAGAAAGACCGGGCCGGATTCATCCAGGTATTCAGGCTGAACCACGGGCCAACCCAGGCCGACCCGGAATGACGACAGCCTGCCCCAGCCGATTTGCAAGGAGGTCACCAACTCAAATCCGGCTCCGATCAGCGTGTCGTCCACGGAAATCGAGTCGTCGGCGGCCCCGACGTCGACAAAGGTGCCCAGCCGCAGACGATGGAGAAACAACGGCAGCGTTTTATAGCCCTGCTGGAGATTGAGCAGCGGCCAGTAAACTTCCACCCCGGTGGTGTAGGTCTCCCCGGCTTCCAGGATATTGTCTTCAAATCCCCTTAGCGGAAACAGGCGGGTCGGCCTTTGGGTGAAGTACCCTTCGGTCAGGTTGCCGCCGATGCGGAAGGTGTTGTGACCGGGATTGATGTCGCCCCAGGTTTTGCCCGCCAACAGATGAAAGGTGGTGTATATCTTTTCGCCGAACCACAGATCGAAGCCGCCGAAGAGCGATTGACTGTCACTGGTGAAAACATCGAGATTGACCCAACCGCGATGGCGTCCGATCTCACGTCCCAGGCTCATAGATCCCCAGAATTCGTCGCCATTTTCACGGGAACCGGTTCGCGGCTCATACCAGCGGCCGTTGGCCGCGACTTCCAGGCCCGGTATCAGGCCCGGCTGCCAGGCGACCCTGACTTCGTTGCGTCTCTCGTCCACGGTACGAGCGTTTTCAGGTGTGTAGTCAATTGCGTAGCGGTTGAAGCGCAACCCGAAGTCCGCTGCATTGGCACCGGCCGCCACGGAAAGGTAATCAAGATCGAACGAATAACGCGCGCCGGCGTCCACGCGATATCTTCCGGTGACGTCATGTCCGGCCGTCACCAGTCCAATCTGAAAATCGTTGGCGGAGATAAAACCGTCCGGCCTGACATAGTTTGGCCAGAGGCTCTTAAAAGGTGTGTAAGGTTTGGCCGTTTCCGACCCAGGACTGCGGGGGGGGATTGACCGGCGCCGGTTCTTCTGAAGAAAATACGACTTGCGGGATATCGGCAGCTTCATACTCAGCGATTTGCCAGCCATTGGATGTCAGACATAAAAAATTATTCAAACGGGGCAACACCGCCGCCGTCGGACAGTGGGAAAGCTGGCGCATGTCAGCCGCATGGATTTGAAAACGCCCGGATACATTGGAAGCAAAAACCAGACGACCCTTTTGCCACCAGGGGTCCATTTCAATCGACGGTGCGGAGGTGATGCGGTGCCATTGGTCGTCGTACACCCAGATATCCCAGTTGCCCCCGATATTGGCAGCCACGGCAATGCGGCCGTCGTCGGCTTTCACCGGTCCCGACATCCCCAAAACCCCCGGCGGAGACGGCACGAAGACGGCATCTGATTTTTGGGTTCTGTAAAATTGTTCCAGCCAGAGAGATTGTCGATCCGGCAGCAGAACCAAACCGGGTTTGTGGCCCCGGCGGCCGACGGCCACGTTGCCCGGGCCCGGGTCCCAGACGTGATTGGCACCGAACACCAGGGGCGTTGTATTGCGATATTCGTATAGGCGCACGCGTCCGCGCCTGCTGTATTCCGACAGCCTTACGCCGTCGTTTTGGGTCAAATATCCATAGCGGCCCCTGGAGCGCCTGCTGACGACCCCCGGATATATGCCGCTGATATTCCAGTACACCAACGGCTCCGGCCAATAGCCGGTGATAGTCAGGCCGCCGCCGGTCTTCTTTTTGCGATCCAACTCTGCGCGAAACATTTCCCAGAGGTCCGAGTATGATTTCCCGTAGACTTCACGGGCCTTTTTTTCGATTTCGATCGGCACCAAACCCTTGCCGTGCAGCCGGATGAATTCCAGAACAGGCTCCCAACCATGATGCTGATATATCCATTGAATGAAGGGAATGCCGAAAATACGATAACTGTTTCGTCCGGGCCATTTCTCGGGATGGTGACTGATATCGTCCATATCCGGTAATGCGATGTTCTCAAACAGAGCGGTGTTATAAGGATCCTGGTGGCGTTCGCCGGTGTATATCCGATACAGCAAATGACAAATACCCGCTTTAATCCACTCCGGCAGAATTTTATTGGGCGACATCAACTGTCCAAAAACTTTTTCAGCGGCGCTGTAAATGCCGGAACGATCGCTGTATATGGCCTGCAGACACAACCCTTTAAAAAAGTAATAAGTCCATGGATCGGCTTGCAGGTAGCCGTTCTCCAGCACACCGGGCGCCCGCAAGGGGATGCGTATTTCGCGATGTGGAATCGTCTTGACTGCAACTGCCGGGCGGTCCAGTTTATTGTCGATGATAACATGCAGGGGAAATCTGAGTGGCAAGCCTTGTTCTGCAAGAAAATCTCGCATGGCGGGATATTTCTCGAGCAACCGGCTTGCAATCCGGCTCTCTTCTGCAGGATAGTACAAAAAAAGACCATCGGACGCCCTGTAGACCAGGGCGCTCGACGCATGGATCGGGAGTAAAATGAAGACAACAGCCGCAAGAACAAATCGATTGATCAATTTCTAAATCCGCCGGTAGATAGTGGCAACAGCATATCTTAATTATACAATAAGGTTGTGCTTAAAGAAACTGAAAATATCGAATCAAAATGGCAAAAGTACTAAAATGCAAAGATGTCGGAATGGACTGTGATTTTATGGCTCACGCCGAAACTGAAGAAGAGGTATTGCAGCTGGCCGCCGAGCATGCCGGTCCGGCCCACGGCCTGACTGCGGTCCGGCCCACGGCCTGACTGAAATGTCGGATGATGTTGTTGCCAAAGTCCGTGCGGCAATTCATGTTGAATAGCGAATATTAGGAAAATAGACCTCAAAGCTTGAATGATGCGTTCGCCTGAAAATGAAGGCTGTTCGCCCACAATTCAAGCTTTGAGTCTAATTAGTGCCTGAGCGAAGAGTCTGGTTTTAGGTAGGTTGGGTTGAGCCCAATTTGAAATGTTGGGTTTCGTGCCTCAACCCAACCTACTAAAGTCAAACCTTTGTCACGATTTAATTTCAATGGGCGAAACCCAACAAATCTGTTAGGTGCGTTTTCGGGCAACCACTAATTAAACAGCTTCTGATAAGATCTCTCAATGCCTATATTCCTCAATTCCATATCCTAGATCAAAACTTTTTTGTGCAATGCAGCAAATGGCAGACGACGTAAGAGGCAGACTGATTAATTATAGACCTTACCCTTATTGGTTCGCAAATTCCATTATTGCGGTTTATCACCTGGGCGGATTTCACCCCTAATTATCTATGGCTTGCTCTGCGTTAAGCAACCCGGAACTCGTTGGCCCGCCTTAACCAACCCTTGAGAAAGACGCTCTGGCTCGGTTTATTTTCGACGATTTGGTGGTAGAATTGAATTCGCTTGTCAACGAGAAAGTTGATGAGTTCTTCACCGAACCGATCGACAGCCGTCCGGGCACAACCGATCGTCTCGTCACCGATACCGCCATCGACACCGCATGGGATGCCCTGTTCATTCAAGACGCTTTGAAACATTTCGATGGCGGCCCCCGGACCGTGATTGATGCTCATGTCGAAAACCAGGGGCTGAATTAGATTGGGAAGTCGGTCTATTTGCGGGCCCACATAATATCGGCTTCGATAAATATCCCGGGCTTCGTCGATCGTGAGAGACCTGACATCGTCGATCGACGCTTCCCGGCCCCGCCATGAGGACAAAGTTGCCTGGGTGACACCGAAATTTGTCGGACCGCCGCGGTCTGCCGGATGATTGACGAAGCCGCCCTCCCGGTCCAGGATGTCATCGATCATCTGATCCGGTGTCTTGCCGGATGGAAGCTGATCACCCGGCGGCGCAGACGCGGCTGCGGGGGCGGGTGAGGTTGACAAAGTCTCGCCGGCGGCTGACGGTTCCGCCCCGGCGGACGAGACACCGCTGCCGCCTTGTCCACTATCGATCCCAGCCGCGGGCTGCCCCTTGACGAGGCGCGACGCGTTTTCTGCCAGCGGGGTGATGTCTGCCAGGGCGCCGTTGACCCGGGCCAGGGCATCTGAGGCCCTATTCGGATTTAGTGCAGCCACGACCGCTTTTAATTCGGCTATGGCTGCGGCCATGCCGCTGGATGCAGCGACGAATTCAGCCTCCGCTTCTTTGAGCTCGGCGATGTCGAGCTCACGTATGGCGGATTTGATTTTTTTGGCCTCAGGGCTGCTGGGATGGATGAAATTGAGGGCGTCATCCAGTTTGTTGCGTGCTTCAAGGTAGGTTGACATTTTCATGCTCCTGCTTTTTGTGATGATTTTGGTTTGCTATTATCGCGTCAGATCGTACCTGCCGCGACAGGGGGATTTCTGAATACAGCAATTGCGTCTCTCAGTTCGAAAGCGACATTGATCAGGCGATAGGCCTCACGTTCGATGTCGATGGGGGCATCCAGACTGTCTGACAGTATTGTCAGACTGCGCCTCGTTTGCCTGAGCAGCGCAACGTATTTTACCATGAGGTTATAATAAGCATTTTGCCTGGTGACGATTTGCGTGTATAGGGCGTCGTTTACGCGCAGCACTTGCATGAAGATATTCATGTTGGCGTGAGCGGCGTTGTCGTACTCCGGCTTGCCGGATTGGAATGGGAACGTGTCAGGCAAGGGCGGAATCGTCTTCGTACGGGTTCCTATCGCCACGATCTCGGCTCGAAATTCCGCCATTTCATTGCTCAGCCCGGGATCGGTCGGCGGGCTGAAATCAGCCAAAAACGGTTTTATCTCGAATCCCACCAGGCGGATGTTATCCTTGGCGACATCTTGGCGGCTTTTTGCACGCGGCACACTCGCCCTGTAAATGGGCGATGTCTGCTTTTCGAGAGCGGTCAGAATGTTGTTAACCGGTTTCTGGCCCTCTTTTACGGCTTTTTTGAACTGCTCCCGATTGTCGGCGTCCTGGGCCAGTTTAATAATCTTCGTCGCAATGTCGGAGAACTGCTCGATACCGGGCACTACCGTTCCCCCGATCGAAGCCAGGGTTTGCAGCGCACCGCCGAACTGATTTATCTGAGCCTTGATTTCGGCTTCGGGTCGTCCTTCCGCCAGGGCGACCAGTGCGTCGTTGTACTGGCGAATGACTTCCAGTGCTTCGCGGCTTTCCTGGATCGCCTTTTCAGCTTTGGTGGTCGGTGCGCCCGGATTCTGCGGCAGGATGAACTCCGACGGGAATTCCGGCTTAGCCCTGGCCGTTTTTTCGTCACCGCCTGCTTCGAGTTGTTTGCGAAACTTGACCAGATTCGCGTAATCCGTCAGGAAGAAGTTCGCGGATTCCTGCACCTCGTCCATGGCCCGGGTGTATGTGGTCAGCGATTGCCGGGTTGCCTGAGTCAGGGCACAGCCCATTGCCAAGACCAGAAGCCCAAGTATTGTGGCGGTTGCCAAACTGCGCCTGGGCTTCAACGGAATTGGCTGTGCCGCCGCCCCGGTATGGTCGAGAGACCGTCCGCGACGGAAGATCTCTGAAGCAACCTGATGCATCACGTAACCTCCTTTCTGCGGTTTGAAGTTTTAGCGGGTAGATATTAACGTGGTTTTTGAAAGCTGAATGAACAAAATCAGTATATGCTATTCCGGATTCTACTTCTGTGTGATTAACTTTTGATAACGATGAGAGTCAAAGGTCAGTTGTTAGCCAATCAGGATTCGGAGTGATTCATATGAGGTTTGGCGATCCAGAGCATTTTGTAGTACTGAAGAAACTTCTATGCATTATCTGAACGGATGTCAAGACGACGCTACCTGAGAGCGGCAATGTAACCCAGTCCCATTTGATCGAAAAAACATTAACCGAGGATTTAAAAAACTCCGAGTTTGGCAAGATGCTGTATCCCTTTATGTCGTGGCCTGCCGTATCCCCGTTTTTAACCCATTATTCCATTTTTCCAACATTCCATCATTCCACGTGGCGGCAAAGGGATGGTTTCTTCAACAACTATATGAATTCAGTCAATGGTAGAATTTCCGAGACATCAATTACCCCTTGCGCCGCAAGGCCATGATCGTAATGTCATCGAATTGATTTTCATTTTGGATATGATCATTGAGTCGGCCTTTGATCTTTGCAATCAGTTCTTTGGCCGACAGAGATGAATTTGCTAATAGGTCCTGCAGCCTGTTTTTGCCAAATGCTTCCCCGGCTTTATTGCGGGCATCCATCACGCCGTCGGTATAGACCAGGAGCAAATCATCGGGCTCCAGGGTCATGGTGCGGGTTTTGAATTCGAGGTCCGGATACAATCCGACGGCCGGGCCGGTGGGATCGAGGGAGGATTTTATCCCACTTGCTCCGATTATGATCGGCGGCTCGTGGCCGCCGTTGATGTAGGTGAGGGTGCCGGCATCCGGATCGAGAATACCGTAAAAGATCGTGGCAAACATGCCGGCCTCTTCGTGGGTAATCGAGATGTAGTTGTTTATGGAGAGAATGGTTTTCTGCAAAATCCCGGTCGGGTCCGTCGTGGGATTGTTGATTGCCAGATGTCCGGCGCTATGCGCCGTACCCGAGAGGACCCGGATGAATGAACGGAACAGGGCCATGAACAGGGCCGCACCGACACCTTTGTCGCAGACGTCGGCAATGACCAGGCCGATTTTTTTGTCTTTACCCAGGGTGAAAACGTCATAGAAATCGCCGGCGACATGGCGGGCGGCCTGAAAATGTGTTGACAGCTCCCAGCCCGGCGGGGCCGGCAGCGCGGTCGGAAAAAATCCGGACTGGATTTGACGGCCGATTTCCAATTCTCTTTCGGCCATTTTGCGGGCCCGTTCCGTTCGAGCAAATAAAAGCGCTTTTTCGATCCCCAGGCCGATTAAGAGAAAAGCCAGGGCGGTGGACATAATCAACACGGGTCGAGCGAAATTGAAAATAACCCCGCCATATAAAAAGAACGTCGCGGCTAGGCCAAGGTACGCTCCGGTGAGGACAACTGCGCCCAGGGACAGCATCGGCGAGGAAAAGCGCAACGACATCAGCAGCATCAGCACCAGCAGCCCGAATTCAATCGACACCCCGGCGTATTGCCCGATCTCCCGCAAAAAGGTCCCGTCCAGAATGTTTTGCAGAACCAGAGCCTGAATGACACCGGAGGGCAGGCGATTTTGGGGCCCGGCGGATCTGGTTTGATAAACTGCTTCCGCTTTTTCGGACAATATCGCGATCTTGCCGGCTAACTCCTGCTTTAATTTTGCCTTTTCGGCCGGATTTTGCGATGCCTGAAAAATTTCGCTGTAGCTATAGTGGGGTATATCGGTCCATGATCGACGGTTGTCCAGGATCATACTGCCGCTGCTATCGATGGGAATGACGATGTTGTGCGGCCCGGAACCATCAGGGGGCCGAGCATCTTTTAAGGTAATGGATCTGCCGGGGGCCACGACAACCTGATGCGGTGGGACTTTCAGATGGCCGCAGAGCACCCGTAGAGAAAGGCTAGGGTAGACAGCACCGCGATAGCTGACGAGCAGGGGCACGCGCCGGATGATGTCGTCCGGGTCTGGCCGCAGGTTGATAAAGCCTGTTCCCCCCGAAACATGGGCCAGCGTCTTGAAAGGACTGCGGGGGTTGATGCCGACCCAAAAGTGACGGGGATCGGCGGCCAGTTTGATCGGCCACCCGCTGGAATCCGGCAATTGTCTGTCAACGGTTTGGGAAGATGCAGGGTCTGCTTCAGCCTTCCGGTGCAGCTCGCCGAAACTCAGGCCGTAGTAGACATTGCCGGCGTTGCGGGTGGCGACGATTAAGGGCTGATCATCCGCGGCACTGATTTGGTCGGTAAAAATGAAATCGATCAGCTGGGCCGATACAGCCATATCCGCCAGGTTGCGAATAATCTGTGCATGCTGGGGCCGGCTGAAATATAAATTGGCATCGACATGCACTACGGCATCGGGCGCAGTTTTTCCCTGCGGGTTGGCCTCCGTCCGCAACTCGAATAAGCGGTCAATTACGCGGGAATTCCAGGCCTTGAAGCGCTCCTGGAACAGCACGAAGATGATGTAGGAAGTGATCAGGGCAACGAGGACCAGCAAGACCCTATATTGCAGTTTGCGCGTGTCGGATGCCTTCAATCCCGCAAGATCCTATCGTTCTTTCAAAATTAGATTTAAATCGAACAGCAGCATGTGCCTGGCCGGCGCCGGACCGTCAGCGCCTTCGATATTAAATGTGCGCAGATCGATTTTGAACGTACCGTTGATCAAAAGACGCGGCCGGTTGTCTTCTCCCATGATCGGCTCGATCTGAGTGAGAGAAGTCAAGGGGATGCTTTTGCCCTTTAGACTGAAATCCCCTTCAACGAAGGCCGGGGACAGGCGGCCGTAGGCAATCGGTTTGCCGTCGCCGGAAATCTTTTGGATTTCAAATCTGGCTGCGGGAAACTTTTTAGTATAGAGCATCATGCTCCCCGTGATAGCTTCATCCAGCCTGGGGTCGCCCATGGTGATGTTGCCGCGGGTATCGATCTCCACATAGCCCCGCGCCCCGCCCACCATTCGGTTGTCAGATAAGGTAAATTCACCGCGTCCAGATTTTACTTCACCGGCGTAGTTGTCCAGCGGGGCCGGAAACCGGAATAGGATCATGGGCGGGTCATCCGGCCCTGAATCCGTTAAAACCCAGTTTTGCGGAATCTCGGCCGAGATGTCCACCCCGGCGGTCTTCACCTTGGGCGCCGGCGGCAGGGGAAAGCCGATCTGCTCCCAGGTCTTGCGAGGTGCGTTCGTGGGCACCGGGTTAAAGCTGTCACCACTTGCGGGGTCGGCAATTATCTGCTTTACCGCATCTTCTCCGGCCGCAGAAGCCTGGCTGAACAGGTCCGGGAAATTTTTCCAGGGTCCGATAATTTTCTTTGAAAATACCGGGGCCTTGCAATCGAACTGGGAAAAAACCACAACCGTTAGATACAGGGTGCCGTCGCCCGACAACCAGGGATTGAAGTCTACGTAAAACCCGCGGTCGGCGCGGTTTAGCTCGGCTGATTCCTGGAGGCGAAACTCGCTGAATCCTCCGGCCACATGCTTTAGCGCTTGTGCAACAAAAGCCTCGTGGTTGTAGTCAGCCGGGCGCGCGCCGCTGACCGGCGCTACCTTCAATGGCGCCCACACCCGGCTGCGGCCCCGGGACCAGACCGGGATGTTTTCCCGGCGATTGAGTTCCTGGCCCTGGGGCACGAAGCGCGATGTGCGCATAAAATTGCGGATGCGCGCGGGCGTCGTCGTGCGTCCCTGATAGACCGAGCGTCCGCGGTAGTTCTGAAAGACAATCAGGGGGGTCAGCGCGACTTGCGCCGGTGCACCTTTGCGTGCATCCAACACATGTACACTGACGCCCATCTTGTCGGCCAACCGCCGAATCTCCGGCAGCGAGTGCTGTACAAAAGCTTTATCGACTGCGGATACCTGCGGTTGAACGAAAACAATCAATTGCCCCCGATCAGCTGCCGCCCTTGCGCTGTGCGGCATCATCAATATTGATGATAGAAGAACTGCCGTAAACCATAATAGTCTGGTTTGATATGTTATTATATTTTTTTTCATGTCGTATTATTGTCGAATACCTGAAACGCTGACCGTGATCCCAACCTCATCGCTGATGCCGCCCAGCATAAAATCCATGCCGAAATCGCTGCGCTTAATGGTGAAGGACGATTCGAAACCTCGCCGAAAATTGCCCCATGGGTCCTTGCCGGCGCCCGTGTGTTTGGCAGTCACGGTCAGCATGCGCGATTTGCCGAGCAGGGTCAGATTGCCGCTGACCTGGTAGGTGTCACTGTCTACTTTCTTGACCGACGTGCTTTTAAACGTCACAAGCGGATGCTCCCCGGCATTAAAAAAATCCGGGCTCTTGAGGTGATTGTCTCTTTTCTCGACTGCAGTGTCGATATTGTTGGCGTCCACCTGCATTGTGACGGAGCTGTTGGAAGGTGATGCTTCGTCAAATACAAACATACCCGTCGGACCGTTAAATCGACCGTAGACAAAAGTCACGCCTTGATATTTGACGCGATAGACTACCGAGGTATGACCTGGATCCAATTTGTAGGTTTCAGCGGCAGACGCTGAAACGGCGAGTAATGCCGTGAGTGTCAAGATCAATATTGTTGTAAATGTATTCAAGTTGCGTCGTGTGTTCATTCGAGTCTCCTTAATTTTTATCTTGATTGCGAACCAAAAGGTCACAATTTGCGCAGTGTCACTCCGTCGGGTCGCAGTCCTTGATCCAAGGGGTACGCATGCTGGTTGATCGTAAAAAAACGGAGCATAAAAAACTATAAAGCACATATTGTGGGCCTGCAAGAAGGCATTGGCTAAATCGACATAAAAATAGGGGTGCTGTATCAGCATCACCCCTTTTTTCTTTTACACGGGTGGAGTAAATATCAGAACCCGGATTTAAAAATTATTCAACCCATCACTATATGCGAGTCGTCCGACGATGGAAAGGAATGCAAAGGCGTACTTAGTTCCTCGAATAAAATAATTTCTTCAACCTGCGGTACAATTCCGATTTCCTCTCCGATTTTGTGATCGTGATGACTGGGAACCAGCGAAAGAATTGTGTCTTTTGAAGGCAATAAAAGGGTGTACAGAATATTGGGGCCCCTGAAATTTTTGCTCAGCACCTTGGCTTTATATTTGCTGTCGTGGTCATGGACGACATCCTCGGGGCGGATCAGGATGTGCGCCGGGCAGCCGTTGCGGCAGGGGTAGCTGAATTGTCCACTCAGAGTTCCCAGGCCGGTTTCTACCTGTCGGTCGGCAAGTACCTTGCCGGGCAGCAGCACGCCTTCGCCGATGAAGTTGGCTACATACAGGCTGACCGGCCGGTGATACAGATTGTAGGCGGAATCCCATTGTTCAAGCTGTCCGTTGTGCATGACGCCAATCGCGTCAGCCATGGCAAAGGCTTCGTGCTGATTGTGGGTTACCAGGATGGCGGAAGTGCCGGACTGTTTCAGGATGTCCCGCACTTCCATAGACAGACGCTCCCGCAAGGCCACATCCAGATTGGAAAAAGGTTCATCCAGCAATAGAATCTCCGGCTGCGGCGCCAGCGCGCGTGCCAGGGCGATACGCTGCTGCTGCCCGCCCGACAACTCGTGCGGATACTGATCCTGAAACGCCGACATGCCCACAACTTCGAGCAGTTCGCTGATCCTGCGATTTTGTTCGGCGCCGGGTGCTCGTCGCAGCCCGAAATTAACATTTTCTTTGACCGTCAGATGCGGGAATAGCGCATAATCCTGAAATACCATGCCGATGCGTCTTTTTTCGGGTGGCACGCCGCCCTTCGGATCGGCCACCAACCGGTCGTTGATCAAGATCCGACCGGTGTCGGGTGTTTCAAATCCGGCGATGGTGCGCAGCGCAGTCGTTTTGCCGCATCCGCTGGCTCCTAAAAGGCAGCCGATGCTGCCCTGGGGCAAGGCCAACGAGAGATCGCTGATGACCGCTTTGCCGTCAAACGACTTGGAAATATTGCGTAGTTCGAGGATGGTTTGCATAGTTCTATCCTGAATTGTCGCCCTTGTTTTGTTTGCTGATACTACAATTGCTTGAAGCGAAATTGGGTATCAGGTACTGGGTATTGGGTATTCGATACCTGGGTATTGGATATTAGTCATTGGTTTCGAAGGAAATATATGTATTCATGTATTTCCTATACGAGTTTTAGCGCTGTCCGCGAGCGTCCAATCAACTCTAAAAAAAGGAACCTAAGAACATCGAACATCGAACGTCCAACATCGAACTCCGCATAATGTATTCTGTCTATTTTTAAAACGACTGAGCGAAGCCTCCGGCTCGTAGAAATTATAGCGCTTACGCCTCGGAGAGCGATTCCACCATTCGTCATTCGACATTCCAATGTAGTTTCACACGAGCGCGGCCTCCGGCTAAAGGACAGCCGGTCTGATCAGAAAAGAAACAAAGATCATGAGCTAACGTAAGGTCGATTTCCGCACAGTTGATTGAGTTGACTGGTTGATTGAGTTGACTGGTTAATCAACCTAATCAACCTAATCAACTTAATAAACGATACGGAGACCCGCCCTATTGCTGCTGGCCGCCTTCGCGCCAGGGATTTGCTGACACTTGACACCTGACACCTGACACCTTCTTTTTTGTGTAGTTTCACACGAGCCAAGGCCTCCGGCTACAGAACAGCCGGTCTGATCAGAAAAGAAACTTTTGGGAATCGGTTCCGAAATCGGTCGTTGTTGGGTTTCGCATTTCGTGATAGCGCCGCAAAAA
>Ga0209339_1000183_pt1 | contig 24091 bp, 20 predicted proteins | sample OlaalgELextract3_FD_187376 | JGI IMG/M metagenome (GOLD analysis project Ga0209339, IMG submission 187376) | Olavius algarvensis symbiont microbial communities from Tuscany, Italy - Type A ELBA extract 3 (SPAdes) (version 2) | ecosystem: Host-associated > Annelida > Digestive system >... | reverse complement strand
AAATGGGCGCAGCGTCGCACAGAAAATGCGACAACTCATGCTCAATGTACGCTTGGTCTTTGACTATCTGCGCATGACTGAAAACTCATCTGCTTCTGCATTTCGAAGATAGAACAAATTTACCGTGCTGGGCGACAAGACATATTGGATGATTGCATTGTCAATTGCCACATCCCTTCATGGCTTTTCATCAGCCACGCTCGCAAAAATCTGAATTAACTATCCTCGTCATAGTGCCTGCCTTTTTTGGAAAACCGGTGGTGGTGCTAAACCTCCAACCTTTGAACTTTGAACTCTGACCCTGGAACCGATCGGTATTTTGTTTATACGAGTTTTGCCGCTTCAACCATATTTGCAAGTTTGGCTTGCACCTGTCGGCGATCCAGCATGCCCAGCCCACAGTCGGGAGCGGCCGCCAAACGCTCTTTATCGATGTGGTCCAGGGCCTGACGCAATCGAGTGACAATCTCCGCAACCGTTTCGATGCGTGAGCGGGCGATGCCGATAACCCCCAGAATAACTGTCCGATGCTTAAACAGCTCGAGCAAACCTAGATCATTGGGACGGTGGGCGTCTTCGATGGAGATCGCGTTCAGGGCTGCTTCGTCCAACGCCGGTGCCAGGTGGAAATAATTTTGTGGAGGGGCCTTTTGGTAGTCCTCGCTGTCGAGCCGGTCCGGGTAGCCGCAACAAATGTGTATGGTTCGCTGGACATTATCCGGTATCCCAAAAAAGCAGCGTTCTAAATTCTCAATGCCGAAAGCCAGCGCGTTTTCCGGTTCCCGGGCAAATATCGGTTCATCGATTTGGATCCAGCGGCAGCCGGCCCGGGCTAAATTGCAGACTTCGATATTAATGGCTGAGGCCAGGTCGGCGGCCAGTTTGCGATCATCATCGTAAAAGGCGTTGTAGGTTGAGTCGATGATCGTCAGCGGTCCCGGCAGAGTAATTTTTACCGGCTTGCCAGTGACGCCCTGGGCCACCTGCCAATCGCGGACCAGAAACGCGTCGCCGGCTTTTACCGGACCGGTGATGGTGGGCACGGCAACCGTCCACTGACTGTCACGCATGGCTTTTTGCGTCAGGCCGGCGAAATCGATGCCGGTTAAATTTCGACAGTGGTAGTGGATGTAGTTTTCACGGCGAATCTCGCCGTCAGTCGGTACGTCGATGCCTAATTGGTCCTGCTCAAGGACTACTTCCCGGGTGGCCCGGTCCAGCACTTCCCCGACCTGGGGATCGTGACATTCGATGCAGTCGTCAAGGGCTCGGGTTGGATCTTTGGCAACAGTGCTCTCTTCACGAAACCAGTCCGGTACGGGCACGTAATCGGGTTTCGGGTAAGCTCCGATGGTGGTCGTTTGAATGGGCATGGCAAAGGCTCCTTCAGGTATAGATGCCCTAAAGCCCAATTTGTCTTAACCTGTTCTTCAGGGCTAACATTGTAGTGGCGGGGTTTATCCCCGCCAAGCGCTTGGCGTCGATCACTGATATCCTAACTGAGTCGATTATAAACTCACCGAGTCAATTCATCGCTGGACAACGGCGGTATCCGCCGTTTAGGCGGGGATAAACCCCGCCACTACATTGTTGGTCAAGTCCATCGATTTTTGTCGTTTCACACGAGCGCTGCCTCTGGCCAAAAAAACGGCCAGTCTGATCAATAAAAGAAACTATGAAAAGGCGAATATCGAATATCGAACAATGAATATCGAATGTCGAAGGAATGTATTCTATCTATCTTATTAAAAAGACTGAGTAAAGCGATTCCACCCTTCGACATTCTGCAGTTCGATATTCGATATTCTGCGGTTCGCCCTTAAACTTCAGGCCTGAGCGCTGCCGACGCCGCCTGCTCCAGGCCGCTGCAAAAAGAAATAGGCCACGAAACCTAAGGCCACCAGCGAAGCCCAAAATAAAAATGGGACTCCCGGTTCGAATTTCGCCAGCCAGTTACCGATCGGCGGTGCAAAGACATTTGCGATTCCGATAGCAGACATCACCAGGCCGGTTGCCGATCCGGCAAAGCGCGGGCCAATGCCTTCCACCTCGATAATCGCCGTCATGGAGATGGCCATGAATCCGTCACGGCTGATGCCGGCCAGCAAAACGGCCAGTGAGATCAATACACCGCTTGCAAATCCCAGAAGGCCGGTTCCGACGCCGATCAGCAGCGTTGACGCCATCAGGAAAACACGGCGGCTGCCGACACGGTCGGATAGCAGCGCCATGGGAACGGCAAAAAGCATGCTTGCCGCGTGAAAAGATGCCAGGGTGCCGTCGGCAAAAGCCGGCTCCCAGCCCAGGTCGCGCAGGTAGAGCGGCAGGTAGCCCAACATACCGTTGACACAGCCGGACACAGCGGCAGTGGCAATGCAGAATACCCACACGCTGCGCAAACGCATCACATGCCCGATGGCTTCCCGCAGGGTGATGGTTTGATTGGTGCGCCGGCTCTGGTCCCGGGCATTCTCCTGGGAAAACCGCCAGAATAGGCCAAACAGGATCGCCACCGCACCGTACACAAACAGCACATTGCGCCAACCGCCCAACAGCGGCGAAAAAACGGTTGCCGCCAACAGCGCCCCGGCCAGAAATCCCAGCGCCATCCCGACCGAGACGACGCTGTTGGCCATGCCGAGCTGTGTTTTGGAAAACCAGACACCGCAGGTCTTATGGACGTTCATCGGAATCGACCACATCGCAGCGCCGGTCAGGAGCATCGTCATTGCCAGCATCGCAAAACCGTTGGAAAATCCCCGTGCAGCGCCGGCCAGCCCGATCAATAAACAAGCACCGGCCAGGGTGCGGCGCGGTCCGAAGCGATCGCCGATCGGTCCGCCGATGAGACCTACAAAAATGCCCATTACGGACCCCATGCCCCAGATCCAGCCGACCTGAACCAGGCTCAAGTTTAGATCCGCGGAAATTTCATCAAACATCACCGGCAACGACATCTGCGGTATTGCCACTACAAATGTGAATGTAAGCGCTGCTAGCGTCAGCACCTGCCATTTGTAGGTTTCTGACTGTATATTATTTTTGTGTTTGGTCATAAAATTAGTATGGGAATGTTAACCTTTATGTTAGCCCAGCCAGCGTCCAGTCTGATCAAATAAAAAACTTTAGAATTTGAAAGAATATGAGGAATGGATTCTTATTTTAATAAAAATAATTGGACAGGATCAACAGGATCGTCAGGATAATGCGGCCTTCGGCCGAAAGGCTTCTCGCCGCAGGCGAAAAAATTCCTGATAATTCTGCGTGCCGGGGCTTAGCGGAGCGAAGACTGGTAAATCCTGTCTAAATAAAATAAATAAAATCGAATCCATTCCTCAGAAGTTTCATAAGAGCGGCAGCCTCCGGCTAAAGGACAGCCGGTCTGATCGGATAAGAAACTGCGCCAAATCAACGCAGTTTCCGATGAACTCATTTGCTGTTTCGTCCTCGTGCTCGTCCTCGTCCTCGAAGCTTTTGAGCCGCTTTAAATGCCGAGTACGAGGACGAGTACGAGGACGAGCACGAGGACGAGCACGATTTAAAATCCCTTTCCTGAGGTTAATGTAGATGTAGTTTCACACGAGTGCGGCCTCTGGCCAAAAAAACGGCCAGTCTGATCACGGGAAAGAAACTTTGAAAAAGCGAATAACGAATATCGAATAATGAATATCGAATGTCGAAGTAATGTATTCTGTCTATTTTAAAAAGACTGAGCGAAGCGATTCCACCCTTCGACATTCGATATTCGATATTCTGCGGTTCTGCGGTTCGCTTTTAATGTAGCTTCATAAGAGTAAGCACCTAATATCGGACTTCCACCCGCCGGTCAGGGAACTCATCTTTTACCAGCCGGGCGGCATATTCTTTGTCACAGGCGCCATACTGCTCGCTGGTGCCGTGAATGATGATGGTCCCGTCGGGTTCGAAGTGCAGGTGGGCACCCCCCAGTTCGTTCACCCGGGCCTTGGGGTATCCAAGTCGGCTGATTTCCGCTACGGTGTTGCGCAGTATCTCTCGGTGCCAGAGATCGCCTGAACGCAGGATAACCCTATCTTCGATGCCGTGGCCGGATATCGAAACCAATAAAATCTTGCCGGCGTATCCTTCCGGCAGTATGATCGCCGGGATTACCTTGTCAATATCTCTTTTATGACTGCCGGGCGGCTGCAGTTCGTTTAAAGGTGCTTCGCCGGCAGCTACCCGGGCGATGTTTTCGGCAAAAAACCGGAAACGCTTTTGGTGAAAAAACAATGCATCCGGTTCACCGGCGCTGTGGGGCGTCAGGATAACATTGTTAAGTGGTCGCAAGCGGCTTGCTGCGGGCAGCGGTTCAGTTGCAAAAACATCCAGCCCTGCGCCGCCGATACGCCCTGTCTGCAGAGCATCGACCAGGGCCTGCTCATCCACCACGTCTCCACGGGACGTGTTGATAAAAAAGGCATCTTTGCGCATGGACGCGATTTCCTGCCGGCCGATCATATGGCGCGTCCGATCGTTTAATGCGACGTGAACGGTGACGATATCCGCCTGTTCCAGCAGCGGATGCATTTTTGACCGATTAACGCCGGCAGCCTCTGCCGTCCGGCGATAGTGATAACCGATAACTTCCAGGCCGATGGCCTGCGCCATTGTAGCAACTTCCAGGCCGATGCGGCCAAGCCCTACGACACCGATGACTTTGCCGGCCAGTTCCGATCCCCGGTAATATTCGGTGAATTTTCCGTCCTTCAAAGCCGTGTCCAATCTAATGATATTTTTGTACCAGCAAAAAATGAAGGCCAGCACATGCTCGGCCACCGCGCGCGCATTGATCCCGGCGGCATTGGCCACACCAATGCCTCGGCGGCGACATTCTTCGATATCGATATTGTCATAGCCGGCACCGGTCTGAATGATTTTCAAATTGGGGGCCCGATCCAGCAGCGCGGCATCGACGGGACTGTTCTCGGGTATGAGGGCATCCGCATCACCGATTTCCGTGGATAGTGATGCCGGCGGCACCGTCAGGATCTGCCACCCGGCAGGAAATTCAGCCGCGATCATCCGATGGATCTCCGGCGGGGCCTCTCTGGCTATGACAACTTTCAATGATTCCTCCTGCGGCGCTTGAATTTTGAACATAGAAAACCTAAGCCGGATAAACCGGAAAAACGAAACTCGAAACTCGAAATACGAAACAAATCCGAAATTCAGAAATTCAAATGTCTCAAACGAAATTACCGTCGTGGCAAAGTTGAATCCAATTCAAATCTTTGTAAATGCTTGTTTGTTAGTGCTTTACAAAGATGCCAACAAATGTTTTGCACAATTTGCGCAAAACTGAGTTTGTAACTGTCTCACCCGGATGAGCCGGTGTTGAAGTAGCCTCACGCAAAGGCGAAAAGGTATCAAGTTAAAATTCAATCTTCACCTTGCGTACTTTGTGGCTTTGCGAGAGACTTTGATGTATCAACATAGATTAGGATTGGCTGAAACTAGAGGGCTCTTAGAGTATTGTCAATGCCAAATAAATCATTGACATTTAATTAAAGCCAACGCAATTAAGTTAGATTATTATTTACCCTCTTTTATCAGTGGCTCGAGTTTAAATCTTAAATTAGCGACATCACTGCGTTCTATCCGTTGTTAGAACAGGCAGAATACCTTAAATCCGCAATCCGAATTCTAAAATCCAAAATTTTCAATGAAATATAAACATTGGCCTGCTATATATTTTTTGGCAACCAATGTAATTGCTATTCAGTAGGGTTAGGCCGGGTATGCCGCAACAGGATTATTCGTCATTTCAGAAAGGAATGTTTCGATTTGAAAAAGCCATGGCCGGCACCCCGGACCGGGTTCCGGTTTGCGCCCAATTGCACGAATTTGCAATGATGGAAATCGGGGTCGATGCCAAGGAATTTTATACCAACGCGGCGATGTTGGCCAAAGGCACATTGGAGATTCAACAGAGATACGGCATCGATGTTCCCGTGCTCGATCTGAAGCGGCGGGTCTGTCCGGGTTTTGTGGAGGGCCAGGATCCGGATGTTGAAAAACTCGGCCCGGTGTTTTATAAGAAATATGCCGTGAAATACGGCTTGCCCTTGATTTTGGGGATCGGGGCCGTATTTTTGGCGACGGCAACGCCGGCGGAAGTGACACAGCGCGTACGTCACTACATCGAGGAGGGTGGTGAAAACGGCCGATTTGCGCTCTACCTGTGCAACCTGGGGGCGACCACGCCGGCCGCCAATGTCCGGGCAGCCGTAGCCGCGGTTAGAAAATATGGAACTTATTAACGCATGCAGAACCATCTCCAAAAGAATTAAATGAATGAGCCGCTGCTTAATGGTTTATGCAATCAGTTATTAAATATATTAACCGCAGAGCCGCCGAGAACGCAGAGGTCGTGATGATTGTCAAACGATATAATTTCTCTGCGTACTCTGCGCGCTCAGCGGTGAGTTTTCATATGTTATCGGATTTATGAAATTGTGTACTTAGCTTTACAGCAGCTAAACCGGAAAATTATTCTTATGAAAATTCCAAGTCAGAAACAGTGCTTTTTACTGATGTGCACAATGAAGATGATGGATCACATCGTGGTGCATTCCATGCAGGTTTGCCGGGTCGCTGCCTTTTTGGCGGAGCAGCTGAATCCAGCGCAGGACCGGCTCAACTACGATTTAATCCGGGCGGCCGCCTTGCTGCATGACATCACCAAAACCCGCAGTTTTAAAACGGAAGAAAACCACGCGGTAACCGGGGGGCAATTTCTGGCCGAAGAGGGCTATCCTGAAGTCGGCGAACTGGTTCGGCAGCACGTCCGCCTGGATGCCTACCCGGAAACAGTAATTCTAAGTGAAGCCCAGATCATCAATTACGCCGACAAGCGGGTGCTTCATGACAGGATCGTGGGATTAGATGACCGTTTAGATTATATCCTGGAAAGATACGGCAAGGCGCCGGGGCTCGAGGAGCGGATTCTCTACCTGTGGGGCAAAACCCTGGACATCGAGGATAAAATTTTCAGCGATCTGTCCATCACCCCGCAAGACCTCAACCGGCTGCTGAAGGCCGAGGACCGGTCCAAAGATTTTCTGGCATATCAACAGGCGTGTAATCTAATTTAACCCCCTTGATTTATTTCGTCGCAGAAAACCTGGTCCTCTGGGCCAGGTCAGAGCCCCTCGGCTATGCCGTGAATCTGCTGCAAGCGGGAGCGGAATGATGGAATACTGGAATGCTGGAATGCTGGGTTTAGTGGACTGGGATCTATTTTTATAAGGATGGCACGGATCAGTTTGTAAAATCAGACCGTCATCCGCTTTGTATTCCCAATATTCCATTATTCCACCATTCCATTATTCCATTGGGATTCTAAGGTAAACTCCACCCCTCTGGGGTGAACTCAAAGCCGGGTCCTCTGGGCCCGGATCTTTACTTGAGCCCGGAACGGTTCCCGCTCCGGTTCGGCCGGTCGGTGACGACGGTGAGCGCGAGATCTTTCTTTGGATTGGCGCTATTTTGGCAGTGTTTGACCGGGAAGTTCGCCCCTTTCCAGCCGCGGGTGTATTTCGGATTCGATCAGCTCCGGGATGTCTCGGGTGCCGGCGACGAGGAAATGAGCGCCGGCCTTCTTCAGCGTCTCTCGATCATGGGCGCCGGTCTCGCATATCCCGACCGTCCAGGCGCCGGAGTTGGCACCTTCCTCGACGCCGGCGGTGATGTCGTCTGCTTTGATAACGGCGGCGGGCGGATAGACGTTGGCCTTGTACATGCAGTCGTAAACCAGGAACGGAGTCGGTCGGCCGCGGACGTTTTCGGAATCGGCAACCACATCAAAGCGGATGCCGAACTTTTCCTCCAAGGTGCCATAAATGGCGTCGCAGGTCTCGACGGGATAGCCGGTGTCGCAGCCGACCTGGATTCCCTCGGCTTGCAGCGCATCGATGGCCTCCTTGACACCGTCGAAAGGTCTGATTAGGTCTTCGGTCACCGCGACTTTGGCCATGGTTGGACGGAACATGTCGAACATTTCATCAAGGTCGTCTTCCGTACAATCGCGACCATGAACCTTGCGGTACTGCTCGGCAACCGCGCCGAAAGCCATGATGTCGGCCAGGTGTTCCCTTTTGAACTTGCCCATGGGTCGGCGGATGGTTTCCCAATCCACGTTCATGCCGAATTTTTGAAACATCTTATCGAAGACGATGACCGGCCCCTTGACTGCCAAACCGTCGTCATTGGGATAAAGATGGCTCAGGTCCTGCGGCCCGTCGCAGACCGTACCGGCAATATCGAGGATGACGAGTTTAATTCTTCCGGTGTATTTAACCATTTTTTTGGTGGAGAGAAATACGCGCGCTAAACAGATAGCCATCCCCCGTCGACAGGTAATCCAATACCCGTAATATGTTTTGCGGCGTCCGAACAAAGATAGAGGACGGCACTGGCTATATCCTCAGCGGGTATGAATTTCTTCGAGGGGTGTTTCTCAACGAGGTGCTCATGTTCCGCTTCCGCGTAGGAGAGTCCCTGTTTTTTCATTCTTGCTTGAATTTGATTTTCGACAATTGCAGTTTTGACAAAGCCCGGGCAAACGGCGTTGCATGTGATGCCGGATTCCGCCGTCTCCAACGCCACGACTTTGGTCAGACCGAGGACACCATGTTTTGCGGCCGTATAGGGACCTTTATGAATGGAGCCGACATAACCGTTCACGGACGAGATGTTAACAATCCGGCCCCAATTATTTTTCTTCATGATCGGTAAAACGCCACGAATGGTATAAAATGGTGCGGTTAGATTGATATCTATGATCCGCTGAAACTTTTCCGTTGGAAATTCATCGATAGGACTGACGTGTTGAATTCCGGCATTGTTGACCAGAATGTCAATTCGTCCGAACCTCTCAACCGTTTTGTCTATCATCTCCGATATTTGAGCTGGATCGGTAAGGTCGCATTGATCGTAATAGGCATCTATGCCGTGGCGATTGCGGAGGGACCCGTGAAATGCTTCAATCTCTTGGCGGTCGCCAAAACCATTGAACATTATATTACAGCCCGCTTCGGCGAGCGCGGACGCGATCGCGTTCCCGATGCCACTGGTTGCACCCGTCACAATCGCTGATTTTCCCTTTATCGTTGATCCCATCTAGATGCAATCCTTTAGTCCCGAGTGATTAATTCTACTATGTCATAATTATCTTTGCATCAACCGTTTAACTTCCCTTTGCCTTGTTTTTTGTGCAACCAAGGGGTTCAGCGAACGGCTGTCTTACAGCGCAAATCGGAGATCAGCGCGTTGTACTCTCCAGCGCCTTTGATGCCTCGGCGGTGATTGCAGCATGCTCAGGTTTGCCCCGACCTAGCTCCTGGACCTTCTTCCAGTACGGAATCGCCTGATCCGACTTGCCCCATTCAGCGTAGGTCTTGGCGAGCTCGTAGTTGGCCTGGATGTTGTCCGGAGCGATCTCAATTGCTACCTGGAGGTTGAGCTCGGCGCGCTGGAAACCTGCTTCGGGGTCGGGATTGACGAAGCGGCCGAGCCCCTTGTCGCCGTTGGGTGGTGGGCGGGGGCTGCGCGACAACCTCCCCAGATTTACCAGCGCCCTGAGGTTGGTTGGATCTAACTCGATGGCGTGGTTGAGCTCCTCGATGGCACTGTCGATGTCACCTAATTCCGCGCGCGTGAGTGCGTTTTCGATATGGGGCGCCGCCACATAACGATCAACCTTTTTCGCCGCCCGGTAGGCGACGAAGGCCTTGTCGTACTGCTTGAGGGCGCGGTAAGCATTCCCCAGCAATATTCTCGGCTCGAGAGCGTCTATATTGAGTTCGGCCGCCTGCTCCAACTCCTTTGCCGCCGCCTCGTACCGGCCCTCGGCGATCAGGGCCTTTCCTTTGTCGAGATGTCTGGCCGAGAGTTCCTCATCGCTGGGGCCACAGGACATCACCCCGACACCGATGACGAGGAGCAACCCAACTCTGATCAAAGTCATAAGTCTCCATCCGGTTTTACAATTTGTCGTCATGTTCTTGCCAATACAACCTGCAATACCCGTACTTTGAGATGTTAGATGACTTTAGCCCGCCACTTCGAACAGATCCGGTCGGACACGCCGACCAGCAAAAAGATGACGAGTATACAGGTTGCTGTCTCGTAGTATTTAAAGAGCTTCATCGTTTTGATCAAGGAAAATCCCAGACCCCCGGCGCCGACTAGCCCGAGGACGGTCGCCGAGCGGATGCTGACATCTAAACGGAAAATGGAATAGCTGATGAACGCGGGAATGACCTGGGGGATAACGGCGAAAAGAATGACCTGCATTTTCGACGCGCCCGTAGCCTGCAGGGCCTCGACTTGCCCCTGATCGATGCCTTCAATCTCCTCTCCGCAGAATTTCGCCAGCATACCGGTCGCGTGTATAGCGATGGCAAGGACACCGGCAAAAGGGCCGAGGCCGACGGCGCTCACGAAAATCAGCGCGAAAATCAATTCGTTAATCCCGCGCATTATGTTGAGGAGCATCCGTGTCAGGTGAAAGACTATCAGATGAAGGCCAAACCGTTGCCAGGTCTCCGTGAACCAGGGGAGCATGATCAACGGCGTCGTATTGCGGGCGGCCAGCAGGGACAACGGAATGGAAAAAGTCACGGCCAGCAGGGTCCCCCAGACCGCGATTTGGACCGTCTCGACAAACGCGCGTCCCAGAAATGATATATATTTCAGATCGGGCGGGAACATGCGGATGATAAAGTCCCACATGTGGTCGGCCCCTCTGATCAGAGCGAGGGGGCTCATTCCGATCCGGTCAGCGGTGAACCAGAGAACGATGGCCGTGAGCACCCCCAACCCAAGTGCCTTGGCGAACCAACGCTTGCGGCGGGCGGCTTCCAATTGGATGGTAGCGGCGACATTTCGCTCAGACGTCGTCTTCATCGCCGGCCTCCGAATCGCGGTAGTAAATTTGTCGCAGAATGTCGTCCGTCAGCTTACCCGAGGGTCCGTCGAAGACCAGTTCGCCCCGCGACAAGCCAACGACCCGTTCGGCATACTCACGCGCGTATTCCACCTGGTGAAGGTTGCACAGCACGGTGATGCCGAGCTCACCGGCGATCTGCTTGAGATATGTCAGCACCTGACGCGAGATCTTGGGATCGAGGCTCGCCACCGGTTCGTCGGCCAGGATCACTTTCGGTTGCTGGGCCAGCGCACGGGCGATGGCGACTCTCTGCTGTTCGCCTCCGCTCAGGGTATCTGCGCGCTGAAACGCCTTGTGATCCATGTTGACGCGCACCAAAGATTCGATGGCGATCCGTTTGTCCTCTTTGCCAAAGCTGTAAACCAGGCTGCGCCAGAAAGTATGGTAGGCAAGTCGCCCGCTCAGAACGTTCATAAGGACCGACAGCCGTTTCACCAGGTTAAACTGCTGGAACACCATGCCGACCTTGCGGCGCACCGTGCGAAGCTCACGTCGGTGGTTTGTCACCTCATGACCGTCGACGATAATACTGCCGCTCGTCGGCCCCACCAGCCGGTTAACACAGCGCATCAGGGTCGATTTGCCCGCACCACTGGGCCCCAGGATCACCAGGAACTCGCCTTCCCGGACGTCCATGCTGACGTTTTTGAGTGCTTCGGTCACACCGGTGCCGGTGTAGGTTTTACTCACATTCTTAAGAGAAACCATCATCGGGTCCTGCTTCTGTCCCGTTGTTGCGGCTGCGGTGGATTCCGGATTCACGTTTGTCAATTCCTTTCAGTTCCCTTGGTAGCCTTAGTATATCCTGCTTCGGATCAGCGTTGAGGCGTAATCAATAGCCGTGACCATGCCGAAAATCACGAGCAGAGTCAACGCCGTCTCGCGGAATTCGAACAGCTTGATGGTTGTCACCAACTCGAAGCCGATGCCCCCGGCGCCGACCATGCCGAGCACCGTTGCCGAGCGCACGCCGACCTCAAACCAATACAACATGTAGGTCACGAACTGTGGCAGTACCTGGGGAAAGATGGCAAAGAGGATTACCTGGATGCGCCCGGCCCCGGTGGCCTGGAGGGCCTCGACCGGTCCGGGGTCAATGTTCTCCATCGCCTCGGCATAAAGACGGCCGAGAATGCCGGCATAGTTCATACCCAAGGCCACCGCCCCTGGAAATGGCCCCAACCCGACCGCAGCGACGAAAAAGATCGCCCAAATCAGTTCCGAGATGCTGCGAAACAAATTGAGCGTCGATTTCGCGACAAACCGCACGGCTGCCTGCCGGATGATATTGCGGGCCGCCAGCACACCGAGCGGAAGCCCAATCAGGGTCGCGAGAAGGTTCCCCCATATGGCGATATAGATGGTCTCGATTGCCGGCTTCCAGATCTTCTCGAAGAAACCCCACTTGGGTGGCACCATCAGGACGAAATACTCAACGATCTTGGGGATTCCGCTGGCAAGTTCCTTTGGTCTCAGATTGACGCCATCGGCGCACCAGGCCAGAAACCCGATACCCGCAGCCAGCAAGACCATGTGATGCAAACGCCATTTCTTACGCGCAGCCAGGGAAGCGAAAACATCTTCTCGGGCTGCCTGAACGGAATCAGCCATAACTTACCCACCTGCGCCGCAACCGGGGCGGCAGTCCATTGGATAAACATCAAACATACCAGCAGCGAGGTGGGATGACCATGACTCGCCGCGCGCAGCGATGCCGTTGATTACTACTACTTTTTCTTCTTTTTGCCTTTTTGCGTGAGGTCCAGGTTCAACGCAGAAGCAATTTGCCGGATCACGTCATAGGTCTGATCCGTGGCCGGATCGAAGCGTGCGACGGTGCCCATCTCGCCGAAGGCCATGTTCTTGAAGCCGTAAAATGCCTCGCGGAGTTTCTTCTTCAGATCTTCCGACAGGCCCTTGCGGTAAAGCATGGGGTTGTTCGGGATCAGAGCCGACTCCCAGATAACCTTGATGTCTTCGCGGTCGGCCAATCCCTTGGCATAGGCCCGCTCGAGGATGCGGTCGGCCACCGACGCCGCTTCGACCTTACCCTCAGCCACGGCCACGATACTGGCGTCATGACCGCCCGAGTACATCACCTGCTTGAAGTCTTTCTCGGGTACAATGTTTTCCCTTACGAAGAAGGCGGAGGGGACCATAAATCCGGAGGTCGAGCCCGGATCGACAAAGGCGAACGTGTGGTCCTTGATGTCCTGCAGGGAATTTATGGGGCTGTCCTTTTTGGTAATGATGATCGAATGGTAGCCTGGCTGCATCGTTTTTGCCGTGACGGTGATGGCGAAGGCCTCGACGTCTGCCTGGGTCGTTGCCAGCACATACGAGAACGGGCCCAGCAGGGCCGCGTCGATGTGTTTGGCCCGGAGCGCCTCGATGGTGGCGTTGTAATCGGAGCCAACGAACAACTCCACCTTCATGCCGATCGCTGCGGAAAGTTTGTCCGCGATGGGTTGTGATTGGCGGACCATTGCCCGCGAATCTTCGGCCGGAATGAAGCCGAGCATGAGGACGCCGGGTTTGGCGGTTCCATCATTCTGGGCCAGGGCTCCGGATACCGCCGTAATAGCCGAAAGGACCAGGACCAAGGACAGTAATTTGAAGAAACCTTTCATAATAACACCTCCATTTGAATATTGCGGTTTTCGTTGGATGGCATCTTGATACGAAAAAAAATGCGTAGAGCAATTAGATACGGGCGCTGTCAAACCAGGTCATTTGAGTCATTTGATTCAGCAATCCCAACCCCCAGTTTCGGCATTGCCCGAGAGAGCTAACCCGATGACTATCATATATTTGATTAATGATTGTCAAGAAATATTTTAGGATTCGAGTTAGCGCAGGAGCGTATGGCAAAATTATCCACGTACGGTCCTGGCGAGGGCTTCGGCTGCGCAACCGGCCGCCGCTGCTCTGCTGCCAGATTTCTTCTTGACACACAAGGCTAATTCCCCTATATCACTCCTTTGGGAAAGCAATATCATTTCTCTCAAAAGTTTATCTTTCCAACGATAATTAGATAGTAAGCCGTTGCCGGCTGCTGACTCAGCTCCAAGACTTGTTGCAGGCGATGGTGCTCATTCTTGTCCGGGTTGAGATTTTCCAGTTTTTTGAGTAGTAGCCATCCCGAGCCTTTGAGTTCTTGCCTGTGATCACTATCAGCTCGTGCCTGCACCTGGCGATTCAGCTGAGCCGATTTGTCATCAATCATTTTGACAATGTGAAAATGGTCGATAACAATCGCAGCATTCGGAACGTTTCCCTTAGCCGCACTGATATAACCCAGGAGACATGTCCATTACCGCTGCTTTCTCGCAAAATTAGAAATTGAATATATGTCCATATTCTATCAATTAAACGTTAGCTTCAACCGAATGAACCAGAATTTTCAAATTTTTTTCAAGGAGGTACTTAAATGAATAAAATCAGCATGGTGATGTTTGATCTCTCCGGAACCACCGTCTATGATGACACCGGTGTGCGGGATTGTTTATATAAAGCAGCCCAGGAATTCGAACTTAAAACGACGCCCGATGAAATTTTACTTCACATGGGAACCAACAAAATTCATCTGTATCAGTTTTTGATCGCCCGGTCGCAAGGCCAGGACATCGACTTCAAGGATTTTGAAAAAATCCAGGATCCCGAAACCTATGATCTGGCCAAGCAGGTCTTTGACCGTTATGAAGAAATTATGATCGCGCACTACCGGTCAAGCGTTACCGAGGTGCCCGGCGCCGCCGACACCTTTCGCTGGTGCCATGGCCATGACATCAAGGTGGCCACCGACACCGGGTTCCACGGCAAAATTACCGAGGCCATTATGGATGGCCTGGGCTGGGTGCGCGACGGCCTGGTCGACTGTTCGGTGCACGTCGAATCTGTGTCGGGCGAAAGGGGCCGGCCGGCACCCTATATGATTTTTTATGCCATGGAGCAACTGGACGTCCAAAGCGTGCACGAGGTCATAAAGATCGGCGATACGCCGGCGGACATGTTGGAGGGCCGCAACGCCGGCTGCCGCGGAGTCATTGGGGTTCTAAGCGGCCCAAGGCCGGTGACGGCATGGGGCAAATACTGGCATACCCATGTGATCGAAAGCGTCAAGGACCTTCCGGAACTGATTGAGTCTGAATTTTCGTAAATCACCCGATTCCTCCGTAAGGTTGACTGCGCGGGATCTTAAGGCTGCTGCCTATCAGGCGGTGGCACATTCCTTTTGGGAGAATTCATATGGATGATAGATGGGAGGGTTTTTTTAATTTAGGCATAGTCTTTCCGAAGCTTTATGCCCACGCGAATTCAGGGGAAGGACCGATCATTGAATCCATTTCAAGGCTGCTGCACGATCCCTTTTTCAGCGCCATTGAAATCAGCTGGATAAAAAATGACGATCGGCGCCGGGAAGTTCGTGATCTTCTGCAAATCAGCGGGATGGAAGTCCTTTTCAACGGGGCCCCGGCGATCAGAGGGATGGGGATAAACCTGTGCGACGCGGATTCCGAATTGAGAGAGGCTTCGGTGGAAAATTTCAAGAAAGTCATCGATGAAGCATATTTTCTGGGAGCCAAAATACTGCACTGCGTTAGCGGCAACGATCCCGGACCTTCTCAACGGGCTGCAGCCAAACGGAACTTGGTCGATTCCCTCAGACAACTCTGTCAGTACGCCATGGATCAGGCTGGCGATTATGCCCTCGTTATCTCCTTGGAAAACAGTGATCGCGATGTCGATCGCAGGGCTTTGCTGGGCCCCACGGAGGAAACTGTCGAACTGGCCAAAGAGGTTCGCAGAGACTTCTCAAATTTTGGCCTCCTGCTGGATGAAGGTCATTTCCCGCTGATGAATGAGGATCCGGAAAAATCGCTGGAATTGGCTAAAGGCTATTTGACCCATGTTCACATCGGCAACTGCTATTCGAAAGACAGCGCTAAGCCGTATTTCGGTGACAAGCATCTGCCCTTCGGTGTCGCCGATTCGGATGTCGGCCATACGGAACTGGCAGCCTTTATCCGGAAATTGAGAGAGATTGGGTTTTGGGGGGAAAAATCATCTCAAAGGTTGCCGGTGATAAGCTTCGAGGTTGGCCCTTGGAAGGGTGAAGACCCTGAACTGGTCCTGGCGAATGTGAAAAGGGTGTTTGCCCGGGCCTGGGCATTGGTTTAGGCGCTTCTGAAAAATTGCGACGTTAGTGCCTGCGGTGGGTTTCGATAGTGGCAACGAACTAATTACGATAAACGGTTCCAGTAGTCAGTTTTTCGATTCTAAATAAAAGTCATCCGGGGTGGTATTAAATAATGAAAGTTCTGATCATTGGTGAATTCCGGGAGGCATCCAAAAAAAGGATAAGGGATATCTTTCCCGCCGACTGGCAACTGGCCATCGTGGCTTCAGAAGAGTTAAACGATCAGTTGGATGAAGCTGAAGTAATTATTCCCGAACACGTCAATATCGATGCTGCTTTTCTCAAGCGCGCCAAACACCTGAAGCTTGTTCAGACCGGAGCCGGCTTTGACAACGTCGACATCGAGGCCTGCACGACCAACGGTGTTTACGTGGCCAATGCCGCGGGTGTTAACGCCGTTGCAGTTGCCGAGCATATTTTTGCCCTGGTCCTGTCCTGGTATAAAAACATTCTGATCCTGGACCGCAAGCTTAAACGGGGAGAGTACAGTTTCGACTATAGCGGTGCCGAATTGTCGGGCAAGGTGATAGGAATCATCGGCCTCGGCAATATCGGACGGCAGGTTGCCGCTTATGCGCGGGCGTTTAAAATGCGAGTGCTGGGCTATGATGTTCATCCTGTGGACCTTGAGGACTCGGTGGAACTGGTTGACTTTGAAAACCTGCTTGAAAAATCGGATGTCATCACGCTGAACACGTTTCTCAATGCTCACACCCATCATTTGATCAGCCGGCAGGAGCTGGAATTAATGAGGCCTGATGCAATTTTAGTCAACACATCCCGCGGGCCGGTTGTCGACGAGAGCGCTTTGATCGAGGCGTTGCGATCGAAAAAAATCGGCGGCGCCTGTCTGGATGTTTTTGAAACCGAACCCTTGCCGGAGGCCAGCCCGCTGCGCAAGTTGAACAATGTTATCCTGACACCCCACACCGCCGGGATGCCGGACGGCCTGAAATTCCACAAAAAGCGGTATGAATATTTCATTGAAAATATAAACCGTGTTTCCAGAGGGCGGCCACCGATGAACGCCTTAAACCGAATCGGATGATCGCCTGAACCGCAGCACAGTGCAGAATAAAATAATGCGCTTAGCCGCTATGTCCAAGTAACTGAAAAAAGGCACCTGTGGGAACGGCTTCCAAAAAATCCAATGCAATTGTTCTTTCCAGACAACTGAATAAAATTATCATGAGCAAGACAGTCATTTTTGATTTGGGCGGCGTTTATTTTTCCAACGGCACCCAAATCGCAATTGGATCGATTGCCTCCAAATATAAGATCAAACGGGAACCGGTCGCCAACATTCTAAACGGTGATGCGGGGGGGGGGGGGGGGGGGGAATATCGAACCGGCATGATCACCGCGAAAGAATTTTGGGACCAGGTCCGTCAGCATTTGAATATAGATGGATCATCTGAGGAACTGTCGGCACTATGGTACCGGAGTTACCAGCCGGATGACAAGACTGTCAAACTAATCGATCGGTTAAGAAACGCAGACCACCAAATCCTGTACTTTTCGAACAACACTGCGGAACGAGTGGCCTATCTGGATCAACAATACAATTTTCTGTCTAATTTTGATGACGGCATTTTTTCGCACGTGGTCAAGTGCAAAAAACCGGACCCCGCCATCTACCATCTCCTGCTGGAAAAAGCCTTAAATCCGGCCGCGGCCTGTGTCTACATCGACGATAAACCTGATTATCTCGAACCGGCAAAAAGACTGGGGATGGAGGTGATTGCCTTTAAAAACGCCGTACAGCTTGAAGCCGATCTGAAGGAACTGGGTTTGCTGGATTAAGGTTATTGAGTTGATAAGTTGATAAGATGGTAGGTTGGTAAGTTGGTAAGTTGGTAAGTTCATAAGTTTTTAAGCTATCAGGCGGGCCTGGAAGCTGGGAGGCGTGAAAGCTGGAAGGCTCGAAGGCTGGGAGGCTGGGAGGCTCGTATGAAACAGTGAAGGTTTCCCCGCTTACGCTTCGCTTCAGACGGGATCGTAGACAGGTGTCAGTGTTCAGCGTTGCCTCTGGCCGCGAGCGTCCAGTCAGATCGAGAAAGAAACTACCATTGATCCATGACGTTATTATAGATGGTGGGAGCGGTTTTTAACCGCGATTACCCTGGTAATCGTGGCCGGAGACCACTCCCACAAACCACTAACTTATATCTGAATGACCCTTAATATCATGTTTCATAAGAGAGCGGCGGCCTCCGGCTAAAGGACAGCCGGTCTGATCGTGAAAGAAACTTCGAAAAGTAAATTTTAGATTTTGGAATGCGGATTGCGGATCCGGATCAGATTTTAAAATTGAGAAGAAAACGAGGATGAAAAAATGACGAAAAACGCCAGGGCCGCTGTCATGACGGCGGCCGGAAAGGACCTTGAGCTAAAGGAATATCCACTGCCCCGGGTGGAACAGGGCTGCATCCTGGTCGAAGTTACCTGCTGCACGATCTGCGGGTCCGATGTGCACTCATGGATGGGCCGCCGAACTGCGCCGACACCGATTATTCTGGGGCACGAGATTGTGGGCCGGATTGCAGCGCTCGGGCACGGGGTTACCCATGACTCCGGCGACCGGCCGCTGCAGGTTGGCGATCGCATCACCTGGACCATCATGGACAACTGCGGCAAATGCTACTTTTGCCGCGAAAAAGGGCTGATGATGAAATGCCGCAATCTTAAAAAATACGGTCACGACAACTGCCAAGACCCGCCGCATTTTATCGGCGGATTTGCGGAGTTTTGTTACATTACCCCGGGAACCTGTGTTGTCAAGATTCCGGATCGGCTGACCGATGAGGAGGTGGCCCCGGCCAACTGCGCCCTGGCAACGGTAGTCGCCGCCTGGGAAGCGGCCGACGTACAGCCGTTTGAAAATGTCCTGATCCAAGGCGCCGGCGCGCTCGGCTTCTATGCCGCGGCGTTGGCCAAGCATTATGGCTGCCGGCGTATCATCGTGACCGACATTTTAGATCACCGCCTCGACTTCATCAAGGCCTTCGGCGCCACCGATGCAATGAATGTCAGCGGGATGTCCGATGAGGATATTTTGCAGCGGGTTCGTGATATGACTGGCGGTTTCGGCGTGGATTGTACCTTGGAGGTGGCCGGGATTCCAGACCTTATTCCAACGGGATTAAAGTGTTTGCGAACCGGGGGACGCTATGTAGAAGTCGGCAACTCCGCGCCAGGGGCTAATTTTACCTATGACGCCTGTGATATTGTCTGGCGCCGACTGACGCTCAAAGGCATTCATAACTACGATGCCAGGCATCTGCAAGCCGGCGTGGATTTGCTGGCCATGACCCGCGAAATTTTTCCTTTTAGGGATATCGTGACCCACCGGGTGAGTTTGGAAAACATCAACGATGGCATGCGGCTGGCCGATTCCGGCGAGGCCATTCGGGTGGCGGTGGAGCCGTAGGCTGGGAAGCTGGGAGGCTGGAAAGCGAGGAGGCTGGAATGCCTGGAGGCTAGGAGGCTATAAGGCTGGGAGGCTAGGATGCTTGGAAGCAATGAAGCTGGGATGCCAGGAAGCGAGGAGGCCGGCAGGCTAGAAAGCTATGATGCTTGGAAGCTATAAGGCCCAATATTGGGATGTTCGGTGCCCCCAGCTTCCGGGCTTCCCGGCCTCCAGGCTTCCCTGCCTCCCAGCCTTCGAGCCTCCCAGCCTCCCAGCTTTCATGCCTCCAAGCCTTATCGCCTGTCATTCCAATAATCTATTAAGTGCTGAATAAATCTCTTGCGGGGAAACTCAGTATGGAGCCACTTACATGAGCGGGTTCGCAATGGGCGTTGTTCTGTTTGCCGCTCTTTTTCATGCGGGTTGGAATTATCTCACCAAAAAAAGCCTCGAGAAAATCGTTTTCGTGTGGTGGTTTCTGTTGGTCACGCTGATTCTCTACCTGCCCATGGTTGTTTATTTCTGGCCCCATACCTCCATTTCCGCCAAGGGGGCTTCCTGCATTGCCGGCAGCGCGCTGTTGCACGCACTCTATTTTTGGACCTTGAGCAAGGCATACGAGGGCGGAGATCTCTCGCTGGTCTATCCAATTGCCCGGGGTTCGATGCCCCTGTTTGTGACCGTTCTGGCAGTGCTTTTGATTCAAGAAAAACTTTCCGTGGTCGGCGTATCGGGAATCATCCTGGTCGTTGTGGGCATCTATATCATTCATCTGCGGTCCTTTGCCGGCCGATCATTCCTTGAACCCTTTCAGGCTATACACGGCGGTGCATCGCTGTGGGCCCTGGGTACAGGGGCCAGCAACGGAATCGGGTCATTGGTCGACAAAATCGGGGTCGGTGAGGTTTACCCGCCGGTTTATATCTATCTCATGTTTATCGGTGTTTGGCTGCTTTTACTGCCTTATGTGCTGATAAAAAAACGGGCCGAGCTGAAACTTGAGTGGCAAGTGAACCGAAATTCGATTCTGGCGGTTGGTTTTTTAGTCACGTTTACCTATACCATGATTCTTTTTGCCATGCGGATGAGTCCGGTGAGTTACGTGGTTGCGGTTAGAAATGTGAGTATTCTATTTTCCGCTTTTTTTGGAATCCATTGGCTCAAGGAAAAACATCCAGCGCAGAAAATTGCCGGGGCAATCTTGATTATGGCCGGGGTTGTTATCATCGGGTTGAGCAGATGATTGTAGGTGTCGGGTGTCGGAGGACCCGTCTTCGCTCTCCGAGCTACGCCGTGGCAAGCAGAGGACAGAAGACAGAGGTCAGAGGACAGAAGACAGAGGACAGAAGACAGAGGACAGAAGACAGAGGTCAGAGGACAGAAGACAGAAGACAGAAGACAGAGGACAGAGTTTGGAATTGGGAAGTGGGAAAAAGGGCAAAGGGCATAGCGCATAGAGCCTGGCGCGTGGCGTAAAGGTCAGAAGAAAGATTGTTGAAGTGGGAATGCGGCCTTCGACGAGCTCAGGCGAGACAAAGGGGGGAAGGGATAGGACTGAGTGATGAGGACTGAGAACGAAAGTGGGAAAAACTCGCAACGCATGCCCCGCAACCCGCAAGTCGCAACCTGTAACCGAAGAAAGAAGACAGAGGACAGAAAAACAGCAGTTATTTGTTATTGATTATTGGTTATTAGTTTGAGCCGATGGTCCTTTGAGAGCAGAGGACAGAGACTGGAAGTGGGAAGTGGGAAGGCGTAAGTCGGAAAACGACAAAGCGCATGGTGCATGGTGCATGGCGTGAAATCAGAGGGCGAAGTTTTGAATTGTCGGGCGTCATTTATAAATCAATAAAATTCCACAAATCGGTATTCGACATTCGACATTCGACATTTATGAGCCCACACCCCGCACCCCGCACCTCGTAACCCGTAACCTTTTATCCATTAGACACTAAACACCAAACACTAAACACCAAACACATTAAAATCTAACAAATATAGCATAAAGTAGTCGCAATGATGCCTGCCTGAATTAAGCCGGTCAAATCAATGACTTTTCGTCATAAAAAACATAAATAATATTATTTTGACTTATAGTCTGAATGAGTTCAAAGTTAACGGAATATATGGTTTATCGCGTGAACACCGCTTTTCAAAAAATTCAAAATAATATCAGGAGGAAATAATGGATAGAGACCCGATGATGCGCAGAAAGACCGCCATCTCCTATAAGACGGAAGAAAAAACCGTCATGCGCGGCTACAATTTAAGCGATTTGGCGGAAGAGGGCTATTCTTTTTATGATGCCATGTTTGTCTTGTTTCAGAACCGCATCCCCACTGAAAAAGAGGAAAAAATGCTCAAATACGAAATGGGCGTTTTTCTGGAGCATTCCATGTCACCGTCAGCCGTCGGTGCCATCGGCGTCAGTGCCGGGCGGCCCAACCTTCCGGTTTGTGTGGCCGCGGCGGTTTCGACCTTCGGCGGTGTCCACGGGCCGGGGGCAGCCCATGGATACATGTTGAACAAGTACCTCGCACGAGCCAAAAAAGAAGGCAAGACCGTGGATGAAATGGCCAAAACCCTGGTCGATGAGTACATGGATGCCGGTCGACCGGTCATGGGCATGGGACAGCCCCAGCACATTGACAGTGATCCCCGGGCGGAACCGATTCACCTGCGGCAGGAAGAACTCGAGCTTGAAGGGGTCTACCTCGAATTTCAAAGGGCCCTTGAAAAGTATTTTCATGCCCGCCGCAAAGAAGCGGGACGCTCCTATGTGGGGGTCAACGTGGTGGGATCCGGGAATACGGCCCTGATGGAAATTGGATTCTCCCCCAATGCCGGCTGGTGCATCGGCAGCGTCGTGCGGGGATTCAGCTGCGCCGCCCATGCCCTTTTCAATATGAAGAAGGGCCGGGCCTGGGGCGCATCCAGGAACGAGCCCATGGTTCAAATGATCGATCTTTCCATGATCAAGTATACCGGACCCGAAGACCGGGTCGTCCCCAAAAAGGAAGAGCAGCAGGAATACGCCAGGAAACAGAAGGAAGAAGGAGAATACAAAAAATGGGTTATCTAGAAAAAGAAAAGACGGATGAGCTGAATAAAATAAAAAGGGAACGCCAAATCGGAAATCTGGACAGCCCCAAAAATCCCTTTGACTATTATGAAAGAGAATACGGCACCGTGCCGCGCGATACGGAAAGGGCGCCATTTCAGTGGGTGTCCGAAGTGGCCTACAAAAACGTTCATCGCATCGTTGCCAGGGGGTATGACACGACAGAGCTGATGGAAGAGGGCTACGGCGTCATTGAAGTCCTGTTCGTGGACTATCAGGCACGGATCCCCACCGTTGAAGAAGGCCAGATGCTCAATTATGTCATGATCATGGCCCTGGAAGACGGCCTTTCCGCCCCGGCGGCCATATCCAGGATTGTTGCCAGATCCAAGACCTTTTTGACCCAGGCCTGCGGGGCATCCATCATGGCCTTTGGCCATGCATACGGCGCCTATTCGGCTTTCGGCAATCGCCTCGAAAACTATCTTAGCCGGGTCGACCAGGGGGAATTCTCGTTGCAAGCGGCAGCCGAGCTGCTTGTCAAAGAGAACCTGTATGATGAAGCCCTTGGCGTCTCCGGTCTGATGCTCAAAGACCCGGCGGCCAAACGCATGCTTGCCCGGGCTGAAAAACTGGGGGTGGCCGGCAAATATATCGCCTTCACCAAGGAAATCGTCAAGGCAGCGCAAAACGCTTATGATGAGCCAGTGGATCTGGATATGCTCGGCGCCACCGGCGCCGCCATGCTGGATCTGGGCTTTACCCCTGAGGCCACCTGGGCGATTCTGGCGGTCACCCGCTCTTTTGCCGCCGGCGCCCATTACATTGAAGAAGTCGAAAGGGAAGGATCAAACCGGCTGGGTCAGGAATTAACGCCCCAAGAAGATTACGATGGACCGGCCGACCGACCGGTGCCGCCTCTGTCGGAGCGTGATAAAAATGCCAAATCCGCTATTTGCCGCAGCCCCGAAGAGTGGTCGGCGCGTTTTGAGGAGATGAAAAATGTGCGCGGCAGCGGCTTCAGCATCGTTGAAGAGATCGAGGACCCCAGCAAGAAGTCGGGCATTAAGAAGGTGGGGAAATTATAATTCAAATGACTAAAAATGACTAAAATGACTAAAATTGATGAGTCGTTTCACGCCATCGCTTGATATTAAAAACGACAGAATTCCAAAACGTTAGGCAATTGAATCATTCGATCCGGTGAGAGACAGCTGTGCCTTTGTAAATTCGAAATTAGTAATTTAGGACGCAGATTTTCGCAGATGCACGCAGATTTTAAAAACAATTATCTGCATCGCCTTCGGCCAAAAAAGGCTAATTAGTGCCTGAACGAAAAGTCGGTGTTCAAGCGCGTCAGCGGACTAACTAGTTTTCATTCATTAAATTGCTACCGTTCAGGTCGTCCTCGTCAGTTTTAATTCGATTTTGAGCAGAATTTTTTCAGAT
>Ga0209339_1000180_pt1 | contig 24161 bp, 18 predicted proteins | sample OlaalgELextract3_FD_187376 | JGI IMG/M metagenome (GOLD analysis project Ga0209339, IMG submission 187376) | Olavius algarvensis symbiont microbial communities from Tuscany, Italy - Type A ELBA extract 3 (SPAdes) (version 2) | ecosystem: Host-associated > Annelida > Digestive system >... | reverse complement strand
GAGCCCTAAGCACCATAATCTCTCCTCATACGCCTTGTCTTGCATATTTATTATCATTTTTGTGTACCTGTGCTGAACCTTTTCCAACAGTTCCTTATCCTTACTGTAATATGGATTCCAAACACTGAACAATACTCAACATGCGGTCTATAACCAGTGTCTTATAGAGACTAAGCATAATCCTAGGTTCTTTATACGATATCGTTCTCCTTATCATACCCATGACCCTATTAGCCTTGGTATAGACTAAAAGTGGACCGTCTCACTATCCCCGCGCTCCTAGTTTGAGTGTGATTTGCTATAAACCCGAATCCGAACCCGAAACCCGGGTTTTTACGTTGTCCAAACCCGAAACCCGGGTTTAGGAAAGACCTGCGGGTTTGGAATCCCTAGTCGTGGCCTCGTCGCTTGATCCAGATCAAACTGATCCATGAGGATACGTGAGACACAATCAGACAAAATTTGTGAACAGGCCCATTGGCTGCAGCCTGCACGTGCTTGTTTAGTGTTTCTATGATCACTTAGCAACGGCTGTCAACAAATAGAGATATTTACGCATCAGCTAATTTTATCAACAGTTTGTGTACAGCATGGGCAGGTTTCGTCATTAAGATCTAGTACGGATTTGTCATTCGTGTAGAATTATAGTTCTGTTAATAGTCATTTCTGCTTACAGGTACAAAATTCCTGACTATGAAGTGGCATCGCAAGTCAACATACATTAAAATGTTACTTCGAAGTATGGACTTCTCGCTCCCAGTCCCAATACCATTCGTTCCCAGGAGTTCCGTGGAACTGTCGCTGCATGGAACTTTTGCTTCTTGGAACTTCCATTCTGTGTAACTTTTCTACCCTGGAGTGAATAGAGCAACAAATGTGTATATGATAGAAGCGAACAGTCCATGTACAGAATGTTGGCTCTCAAAAAAAGTAGCGCCGTAACGTTATCAAAAACCAGCCTTCTCTGAGTTTTTGCTGGACCACCCTTATGCGTTAATTGCTGATGTCAGTCCATCCATCGTATGCTGTCTGTCACATTATGCTGTCAACAGAGTGCAACCATCACAACCTGTTGATAACACTGATGGTCCATAATGTTTACAACACCTGTGGTGTTACGTGAAAGTGGAACAGGAGACGGGCCAGCTTTATTTATTGAAGTGGTGATCAAGGTTTATTTTAGGCCTCTGAAAAAAAGTGTAGTGCTACCCCTTGCCATTGTAAAAAGGGGTAGAGCTACCCTTTGAACATATAAAAAAAGGGGTAGCTACTTGTTGAACGTGTAATTAATAAAACCCAGTGGTTTTTATAGCATACGGCCCAGTCATTGATACGACTAATTACTGGTACAGAAAGACTACTGACTTCGTATCCAGTTTGCATTATTAACGTTAACGTGTCGAACCAACAATGATGATTGGCGAATTTAGTGTGGCATAATACGTCCATTGTTAGCCATTTCTCGCGAAAAGAAACCATTATTCACCCAAAACTACTAATTTACTATGCTTATGTAGTAATGTGGAATGCGTAATGCTGCCCCTCTGTTGCCATTTAAAACACGTAGGCCTACCCGTCGCCATTATTTTTTACGCATAAATTTTCGACCGTTTTCATTTTTTACGCGTACTACACATGCTAAAATAAACCATGGTGGTGATATTCTTGTTTTTAATTTTTGTTGTCTTGCTTTGATGTCCCGTTAAGTGGGCCTAATTCAATCAATTTATTTCAATCAGGAGAACCCATAGAACAATAAAACAGTACAGAAAAAACACAAACATAAAGACATGCAAAAACAGGCAGACAGACAGACAGAGAAAATGCAATTGACAATCGACAATAATCACAATAAGACGTAGACATAGACGTAGAGAGATCCAGGCTCAGGCGTAATTGCCTCTATAGGCCCGTTTTCAACATACAACATACTTTTACTGATATATACTAATAAAATTGTTTAACTACCATTTCACTTCGATTTCATGTACCGTGAATATCTGACTGATAATCATAAATAATATCATGATTTTTCCAGAAATTATCACGTCTACCTTTAAACTAACAAACCAATAGAGCATTAATTAATTACTTAATTAAATGACTTCTAAACCATGAACGGAAAACAGGAGCCCTGTAAATTTTCTTCTTAGCTTCTACAAACATTAGCCAATTTAAATGAAAATTTCACGCAATATAGCTGAGGGAATGCTGAATTTAATGTCTGAAAATAAATTGTCTTTCTATTAAATGTTCTTTGTTAGCAGTGATGCAAAGGGCATTAGTAAAAGTGTCATTACAGCAACAGAATTAACCATTGAAGATCAATATTTACGTAAATGCTGGTAAATAAAAAGTATGAAGCAAACTCTTTTCTTACGATATTTCCTGACACAGGAAAGAGTTCCAGCGGATTAAATGCTTAACAGAGAAAACAACAGTACTGGCATCATTGACTCATGTCCGGGGTGTGGTCGACCACACACTACCCATCCAATTGCAAAGATCAGTAAAGTTAAAGATCTCGCACTGATTTTTATTGATCAATGTATTTGACCATCAAGTTTTCATCTTCTGTCAAAAAAGCATCTTAAGCAATCATTTTGCTACACTTTTTTACTCACTCACAACCATTTAATGAGATGTTCATCTTCAGTAGTAAATCCCATTGCTGTACTGGCACTTTTACTAACGTCCTTTTTACATCACTGCTAACAAAGAATGTTTCACGAAAAGACAAATTATTGTTAGATGTGTAAATTCTGCATTAATTCAGCTATAGTGTCTGAAATTTTCATTTCAATTGGCTATATGTATTTGTCAAAGCTGTAACGAAAATTTATCGGGCTGTTTTTTCCGTTCATGGTCTATGTTACAAAGTTTGACAAACATAGACACAAACAATGCAATATATTTTGGGAGATTATCATACAATGCAATTATATTTTGACCTTCAAATAGCAGTGATCGAAGTTTTTTTCTGGTTACTATGGAACATGGTTTTGTACTCTGCTGGTTTAAGTCTATGCATTACTAAATTGTATGGTGTCCTGTGGCAATCAGATTTTGGTCAAACCTTTACATGGTAAAGACTGGTAATTACATCTACAAGCTTCAATTGACATGTCATCCTGAACACATGATCAAGGTTCTTTGGTCAGGCTTAATGCACGTTCTTTGTTAAAGCTGATCATAAGTTAACAAGACATGAAGAAGAGAAAGAGATAAGTTGCAGCGACTTTTTGCAGAGTGACAGTATGGTAGGAGCAAAATTCCCGTAGGCCTACATGGAACTTTCCCTCCTTGCTGTGTTTGTTCCCCAGCACGAAAGTTCCAAGGAGCAAAAGTTATGGGGAGAAATATTTCCACAGTTGGAACTTTTGTGCCAGGGAATGAATGGTCTTGGCAGCAAAAAGTCCACTTCCTAACTGTTACCATCATTAATATGTTTGGTTTTGCAGGTTGATGTAGTTTGAGTTTCACTGTTCAACTTTACCTGTTAGAAGAAGTGTGGCATTTTGTTTCAGTATTTTATTCTTTATCTACTATTAACAGATTAGATTGATTAATTTACAAATACTCGAAAGTTCATTGGGCACAAAACTGAAAACATAATATTTTGATACATTGTAGAACTGACGAGCATATTTTATACAGCATGCCATCAGCAGGAGCTGTGATACCACCCACAATTATTCCACTTCGCAATCCATCATCAAGTGGAAAACCGACTTCACATATTGATACAAAGACATACATTGAACTGGAAAGTGGTATGTGACGATGATGTCAATTTTGCTTTATCAATCTAGTCTTACATGCAGTCTTTACGTTTTCTGGAACATTTTCCACCATTTTTGTGTTCTGAAATAATCAGCTTAATGTTCTACTGTACTGATGATGTGATATTATGTGTTTATGCAATTATAAATTTGTCGAGATTTTTGTTATTGTTGCTCTTAGCAATAGAGGCATGTCTGATTGTCTGTCTATCTATCACACACTGGTAATGCATCAAAACTGATTAACCTAGTATTGTGCTGTTTTCACTGATAGTAATCCGGGGACTCTACTTCTTTAGAACAACTTTCATACCTAGGTCACAGGGACACCAACCCTAACTCTGGAAATCCCGGCGTGGAAAACTCTAGGACTGCGCTCAGCACACATTGCATAAGGGAAGGGCGTGCTGCTGTTGTCTGCAGACCAGATTCTCCTTCTGCATTTCTGCATTGTTTTGCATGAAAGTGTGAGTAGATAGTGTGCTGAGCGCAGTCCTGGTAGCACCAACTATCATTCTGCTCTAGTTTTTACTGCATGACACTATTGCAGAGCCCTGTGCTTGCTATGGCAATTCTGTCTGTCTGTCACACTCAGTTTAACATGAAGTTATTAACAGAATGCACTGGTATACATTTGTAACAGTAATAATAATAGCAGCAGTAGCAACAACAACAACAACAACAAAATAATGTTTATGTTGCTGTTGTCATTGCACAGTCATTGCGATAGTACACCAGGTTTATTTCAAGAATGTAAAACATGCCAATCTGCCTTTCGGTTAAACTTAACTTTTTAGTTATCTCATTATTTGTCTAACTGATTCTTAAGTAAGTGAGCAGACTCATTATCTGCTAATACAACAATCATTCTTATATACAGAATGCAGAATTGACTCTCTGATTAGTTGATTATTGCATATGTGACAGGAACTCCAGAATGCAAAATTTTCTTTACAACAGATGGCTCTAAGCCAAACCACATGCAGCCAAAAGTTGGCGGTAGAGAGACAACATTTAGATATAGAGGTCCATTCACAATGAGCTCAGGAAAGCGGACACTGAAGGCAATTGCTGTTGCACGGTATGACTGTTTTGAACATTGCACTTCTTTTAACCCTTTAGAGTCCATGAAGTTGGTACACTGGCCATTGACTGTTACATTTAGTACAGCGAGGAGGGGACTGGGTGGGGCCCTAGCCCGCCCAGGCCCTTCCTTGCTGTACCAAATGTAACAAATGTAATTGCTATTTTGTGAGATTGTACTTTTATATGTGTTTGCTGTATTTTTGCAATTTGACAGCAGTGTTTTTCTTTTTTTGTTCTCTGCTCGCTTATTACATTTCTGTCAATGAAGACTGCTACTACTAACAGCCCACCCATCAACGGCCAGTGTACTAATCACCGTACTGCCGTATAATAGTATGTTGCTGTGCAGTTTTAATGTGGGCATTAAAGTGTTAGTGGAGATGCACAAATTAATTGGCCTAATTGTGCAACTACCTTATCATTAAAGATTTTAACAATAGAACATTTAGTAATAGAAATTCCATTAACGTTGTGTCACTAACCTTTGCTTTTGTAAAGAGCCACTGAAAACTGTTTTTATTGGTTATCTCTCTGCCTGTCTGACCCCCGTTACCTCCACTTGACCACATCTGAGTGTGATGTTGGTCTGGAGGAAGGGGAATATTGAGAAAAAAACTGTCTCTGTGTTACAGTATTGTGTACTGTTATAATGTGCACAGGGTACGAGGAGTTCGTACAGGTCTGTTGACTGTATCAAGCTTTGATCTTGCTTGGTTTAGCTCTCTGTCTTCTGAGTGCCCCGGTGTCTTTGCTTACATCCTTCTCTTTACTTTTTAGTGAGCTGAGCCTGGTGGGATTGGCTCTTGACCTGCTTGACTAACCATCATCCATCAGTGCTGTGACGCTGTCGGTTGGGTCATCTGACCCATAAAACCGTCTTCAAAAAGACCTATAATGTGTCGAGTGGGACATTAAACCCATTACATACTCTCCCTGTCTGCTGCAGGGGTGCAGGGGAGGAGGCGACATCAGCTACGCATATAATCGCTCCAGTGCTGAGACCGTTTGGTTTACTACCAGAGCTAAGAAGTCTACTTAGTCGATGTTAGACGGCCGTTTTACTTACAGTTACTGTTATTATTGTTGCTGGGTACTAATGGAGTTTTTTTGGTGAATCCCTTTTCAGTACCTGTTTTCTCTCAGATGACATTATGCAGCTTTTCAATACACCCATCCAGACCCTTGGACTGCTGACCACCTGAGCCACTGGTTTGACGGCACCAAAACATTAACCCTATACCAGCTCGGGCTACACAAGCATAATTGACTAGAGCAAGCATTCAACTATCTCAAATGACGCTGGCCTGCCTGTCTGCTGATGTAGAAGATGTTTGCAATCACACAGTTTCATTCTTTATTTCAACAGATGCCCAGTCTCGCAGTAACATTTGTTACTTTGGTCACTCTAATCCTTTTCTGATTGATTGATTGATTGATCATTCAAGTGCCACTAGTTTTGAATGCCACCAACGGTTGCAGATTGTAGTCCACACTGTCAAATTCTCTTGCACGTCTGAGAAATTAATTTCAATCTAATCTAATCTGTGATTAATTACACTTGTAAAATTGTTCTTAGAGCGGGGTATGTTATAAAGAAACAGTTATATCAAACACTGTCTGCTCAATATATTAATATTGTAGACTGTCTGAAACAGTGGTTTCGAAGAGATGCGGAATAAATTGCTTGAAATTTATTATAATATGTAGAACTTGAACCTGTTATTGTCAAAATATTTTATACTTAAATTTATCGAGTATTGTGTGTTGATGTGGTAATTAGAGATGGCTTAAAGGAGAGCAATGTAGTCACAAAGACATTCACTATTGATGATAGCGGGTTGCCTTCCAATGATGACAATGGATTTTCTAGTGACTTTGGAGATGCAGTCCATTTAGAAAATGATTATAGACCAACCAGGTCCAGCTTGGGACCTCAGCCATCACTGGGCTCCGCTAAAGCCAAGGTTTTTATTGTTATTATACATTTCTTTTACAAATTCTTTTTTTTTTGCAATGATCATCTTGTTTAGATTACGTAGCCTTCTCATATATGGATCTGTACGAGTATTGATCCTCAGTGGTATTGTGGTTGACAGTTCTGAAAGAAATAGCGGAGCTGATAGAGTACGGTAGCGAACTGGCTGTCAGTGCCAACGTTTCTGTCAAATTTTGGAATTGACCGATCAGTGTGAACGCCCGTGTAAACTGTGTTTGCTTCGGATTCGGCTTGCTAATTTTATAAGCTGCATAATATAATGTGTTGCTGATTTATTAGTTTGACGCTTTTGTACATGCCATGTACTCAACGTTTTAACTGGGATTGTTTAAAATGAGTAAGGCCCAGTTGCACCAAGCTCTTTTAAAGATAACCTAGGGCTATCTCTAGGTTTAACCAAAGTTTAACTGAAACTACATTGCACCATCACCAGTTGCATACAGACCTAGGGGCTTAAACCTCAAGTAACTTTGATCAGCCATCTTTTCATTCTCTGGTCAAGCTCTGCTTAATCACTTGTGAGATTCTAAATGTGGCCGATGAAAGTGACTTGATTTTTGACAGATTTTTTGAGTGATTATTGCAGTAAACACGTGATTATTATTGCCAAAAAATTAACGTGTTTATGTATGCAAGCAGAAACTTTTTTACATCACGTGGTAGCTGTGACATAGCACTTTGATAGCAGTGACGTGTATGGCCAAATAGGCTGACATTGTATTGCTTCGCCCATTAGCCCCATTTGCTATTAGTGTCATCTCCCATTTCAGCTTGACATGTGGATTGTGTACGTCAGGTTGTAACGGTAAAGTTTTTTGCAGATGGTACAAAGCTACATTCTGTTTTTGATGACAATGTCACCCCTGCTTATCTGCAGTCATGTTGGTCTGCAATAAATGAGTGGTCTGAGCATTGGCATTTAACGTTATCACCTTCCAAATGCACTATATTACATGTCCGTCCCTTTGGATCAACTAGTAATTATGTTAATTTCACGCATCATACTGGTAGTAATAATTTACCTAGTGTTGATTCAGTTACAGATCTTGGTGTAACATACTGTAATAGGTGAAAATTCTCGATGCATGTCGACAAAATAGTGCATAAAGCATCTGTGCATGCCAAACTATTTTGCACTGTTTTCAATCTCGTGATCCTGTCCTCTTTAAGGTGTTTTGTACATTTGTCAGACATATTCCTGAGTGCTCCTCAGTTATTTGGAAGACTAAATGGATTTTCCAGTCTTCCCTACAAGAGCAGATTAGCAAAACTTGGCTTACACAGTTTATAGAGCAGGCGTGTATAACCTTATCTTGTAATGTGTTATAAGATACTTAATAATCAGGTCTGTGTTGATGCTGATACATTCTTTACTCGACATAATGTCAACCGTACACGGGGGCATTGTGCCAAACTATACAAATCTCATACTGTGTCAGTTCGTAATGGTATTTTCTTCTCAAACCGTGTCATGAATGCTTGGAATTAATCGTCTGATGTTGTTGTTTTGTCATGTTCTTCTGTTGGGAGTTTTAAACGTAGATTGCAGTCTTTGGATTTTTCACTTGATGGAGCTTCATGTGTGAGTGTATGTGTAGTTTTTTTACCTGTGTTTATTGTAGTTTATTGTTAGGGGCACATGTTAGAGCAGGATTTTAACCCGTGTTTTAATTTGTATTACTTTATGTCAACAAATAAATTTGATTTGAACTGCTGGCAGTGAGAGATATTCACGTGTCACGTACCAGCCAATAGCAAATGTCCGTGACATGACAAAAATGTGGGTCAGCTATTTTTAACACAAAGTTAGCAAACGAAAGTTTATAGTGAAAGACCAGTTAACTTGATGCAATGCAAAACGATTTAACCTTCAGTTAATAGTTAACTGACGAATAAACCATGTTTGGTGCAACCAGCACTTAGTCTAGCACTCAATGCTTGCATTTCAGTGTAACACAGTGTGTTAAACTACAGGATGTGAACTGTATGTAACTGTAAATACTTGTTGCTTATGGCAGCCCACAGACAAGGCTCTTGTTAAGGCTACTCCAAAGGAAGCTTGGGTGTCGTCGAAAGCTGTTGATTCTTTAAGCTACTCATACGATGCAACGGGAATTCCATACCCAGGTATTCTGTAGAGGCTATTACAGTATCCCGTTCTGTATTTTCATCATTACCCTGAGTTACTACAGCACCCTTTTTAGCTCTTCTGTGCTCAGAGGTGATGGGTTGACTTGGTGAGTTGTCGTTGTCCGTCGACTTTTTATTTAAATTGTTCTTCTCTGTCTGGTTAAATCTGATATTGATGAAACTTGGTACATATGATTTGAGGGCAAGGGCTACAAAATGGCAGAGCGGATTTTGAATATTTGGATAAATTATGCTAATTAGGTCAAATGGTCTCACAGAATGCAGTGGAGATACTTCTGTATGTTGAATACTAATATTACTATTATTACGATAATTGTTGATAGACTTGAGCTAGATTTCATGTTGCTAATAATTAATTTATTATTTATAAAAATTTTAGTTAAATAATTTTATCCCAAACCAGTTCAGTTAGTTGATGCTGATATGATTCAAATTGATTTAAGTTTAGCATGCAGGCTGAATAATCGCATTGTTTGACGATTTGCACGCCATATTTCTGAATTTGAAACATACAGTGATAGACTAAATGTCTGGTATGTGCTCAACTGTTACATGATTCATGCTTACTGATATTGATATACTTACTGAAATCGATGCTGTGTGTTTTGTTTACTATGATGAGCCGATTGTCAGTCAAAAGCTTCTGACTTGTAATTTAACTACAACATTTTTGCTTTAGCTTCAAATTTTGTGTTATTTACTGTAGCTGGTCCAACAAATAACTCAGTACAGCTTCCAGAAGGTCCATTTACTGCGACCAACTATTCAGGAACACAGATGAACTTCTGGGGTGTTGCACCGAATAACGTTCCTCCTTGGATCAACGCTTCACCTTATGACACTCCTGGCCAGCTTGGTGCTGTCACAAATAGTGTTCTCCAGGTCTGTCAGTTGTGTCATGATGTAACTTGTTAGGATTTTACTGGAAAATGAAAAGCTTATTACTTCAGATTAAATGTTTGCAACATCATCACTAATTATAAACATTAGGCAGCATTGTTATTGATAGTAACCAAGCAAGCATCTTTAAGTGGTGTGAGTCAAACCCGCAACCTCTCGGTTACGAGTATCGGACTCGTAACCGAGTGGTTGCAGGTTCGACTCACATCCGGTCCACTGCAAGCAACCTTGAGCAAGTTGTTAACCTACTGTGTGCTCAGGCCAACTCAGCCTCCTACCTTCAGCGGGACGGAAAATGAGTAGTAGCTATGGCTACTGGGTGAAGGCCTAGTGTGGCTGATTGGGGCAATGGTGTGTCTGCTAGATGCACCATGGGTCCAATTGTCCGTTAGCGCGGGCAATGGATGGCCATATAATGCGCTGCGGCACCATTGGCTCATGCCAATCAGCTGCAACTTCCGAGATTGTAAAGCGCTGCTGGTCACGAGTCTGACTCATGTAAGTGGCGCTATAGCAAGTGTCCAGACCTTTGATTGCCCAATATAATAATCAGTTTGTTAGCCAACTGTGCAGAACAGTTTATAATAATATATTTATCAGTAAAGCACGGTGACATGCTACCAGCAATGCAAACGCTTATCTAGGCTGGCTGCCCATAATCTGATGTCACAAAAGATTAACCAAAGACACTAATAATAGAATAACAAGTAGCTCTGCTGTCGGAGAGAGGCCGCGCGATGCTTCGTGTCTGTCAATAGTACAAAACGTCGAGTAGAGTCTGTTATTTTTAGTTACGTAGGCTACAGATTTGTCACTGCGTGCAGTTAAATGCGCTGTTCTGTTGTCTTTGGCGTAATGTTGAAGCTTCTTGTTATAAACATTTCGTCGTCTTCTCCGGCAATTAACACCGCCGCTTACTACCAGCGATGTGTCATAACTTGCGACACGCTGGCCGTGGTACACCGACGACCGCGTTTACAACACCTGCCTGTTGCAGCGTTAATAACACAGGCAGTCAAGCCAGATATAGGCTCCGAATCACGATTTCTGCCTACCCCACCTGCATTCGACGTTCCCGTTAGGGGGGTTCCCGTCGAAATATTTCTATGCCGTTTGGCACGGAATAACTAGAATGGCGTGGCTACCCGACGGTGAACAAATTTTGATGATACGTGTATTTGTTTTGACACAATTCACGAACGTGACAGACAGACACACAGACAGATATAGACAGATCGACAGACACCGCTTGATGGCATAGGCGGCGCTTATGCATAGCATCGTGCGGCAAAAAGCTAAACCGAATAAAAAAAGCTAACTCTGAATAGTGTACTTGTGCTGTCTTGGAATACTCTATTCGATGAGTGATGTTATACCGGGTGGGCCAGATTAAACGGGGCCAATGCAGTTTCTTTCGTCGTAGTAAAGCACATTTTAGAGAATTTTGATAATTTTTGGCAGGTGAAATAACAGTTCATTTATGCACTTTGAGAAGCATAAAAATTAAATACTTTTCGCTAGAGGGCGCTACAAAGGCTATTGATTGTCTGTGTAGTAGCATTTTAGCCTCTTTACTTAATTCTTAGAAACTTCTACATTAAAACGATTTTAGGCCTATTATTACCATAGAAGTTGTTTGTTAATAGCCTATTAACAAACAACTTCTATGGTAAAAAATCGTCTGCTTTTGCTGGTACTTATTTATTAGCATCTATAATGTACTGTAGTCTTTTTTGTATGAATAGCTACCTGTTTTTGCTAAAATAACGCATATTGTATTTTCTGGACTCCCGAGTACAACACGGCTTTCTTTGCAAATTGGCCTGTCAGCCTGTATCATAAGTGATGATTGATAGACGTGGCGCCTTCTAGCGTGTTACACTTTTAATAAGATAAAATTATTGGCATCATGTCACATGTCGCCCTATAGTTTATACCGGCCAAAAATCATCTAATTTTATAAATGCGTTCGATTGTAACAAGCAAAAATGTGAGCTGGCCCCGTTTAATTTGGCCCACCCTGTAGTTCAGTGGTTAGCTTTTAATTTTGTATACTAAAATTTCAAACAGTGCGTGGGTACTGTAGTCTATCTTCTTTACGTTTGCTGACAGAGTATGGATCAGCCTCGCGTGAGTCTCAATGACCTGCGTCAGATAATTCAGCTCGAAGTTGAACGGCTCAGTGCTGCAAAGCCTCCAGTGATTGAGTATGTGGAAAAAGTCCCTGAACTGAAGCCAGAAAGTGCAGGAAACGGTGCATTTTGTACTCATTCATACTTACTTTCTTAAATAGTTAAATGTACAAGTAAGCAATACTGACATAGGTTGGCGGTTTAGCTTAGTGGTATCATGTTGGTCTCGATCAACGTAGTTACTCTACGCTGGGCCCGGTTAGTGCCTGGATGGGTGACTGTCGTCAGGCGGGTAAACTATCTCGGTATGTAACCAGCCACCCAGGTCAACTCAGCCTGGCTATCCCTCTGTGGGTAGGCGCTATGAGTACCAGCTTAGGCTGGGAAGATAACTGTAGGTCTGGCGTTGCACTGGCCATGTGTCACAGACAGTAATCGTTTATGCACCTATACGGGCTCAACGGCCTACGAAAGGGAGATGAGCGCCCCACTTACGCTCCTTCGGAGTATGGCCCTCCTTTGTCTTTACCTTAATACTGACATACCTGCTGCACTCTGGCCTACACCCGTTTGACATATCAGATTTATGCTTTGGTTTGATTGTCCTATTTTCATCTGACAAATGCTAGTATGCATATTGTTGGATATTAAATCTGCTGTAATTCTTTTTTCTTTCTGTTTCTCTTTCTTTCTTTCTATACCGCTCCACATATCTCGGCAATGGTGACTCAGATCGGCGTGAATTTTTGCACAATGGTACAGCTATCATCCGGACACATCTTCTCCCCTTTGGCGGCAATATCTTTCGGGGTCACCAAATGCAGGGTCAAGAAAGGGGCTCGGATGGACCATTTTGGCCTCTCGGACACTGATTTTTGCCATTTGACCGCGAATATCTCGAAAATGGTAAGTTGGAGCGTTAACTTATGTTTCAATCAGAGTTTAACATCAGCTCAACGAGAGCTTTCTAAAAATGTAAGGCACGCACGGGGTGCTACCCCGAGAGGAGTCCATTATAAGCAAAATGTGTTGCATTTTTGAGTATTTTTCACCTGTGACAGACGCGAGACCACTTGTGTGATCTTGTGTATGGTGCACACTATGGTCTGACTGTTGATGTCAGCTAGATGACAATGAAGGTGACGTCTATCAGTTATAGATCGCTATTTGTGATACACCACGTGCATTCGACGCTGCCGTCAATTTTAATAGTTTTGAGTAGGCTATGACAGAGGCATACAATCAGCGAAGGAGATGTTGCCCTAGAAAAGGGGACGATGGTATTGCACATAGTTTTAACTGCACCCCGCGTTTGTCGGATATGCATCTTGCTGACGCACTTGTAATTTTAATTTCTGATTTTTATGGATGGGAAATTTTAGTTTTATGTGCACCAGTGTGCCTTTTAAATAAATGCTATGTGCGTGAGCCAGACATGCAAATTGACTGTTTTCGTCGTACACTGAAAACGTGTCTTTTTGATCAGTACTCGGCACATCGAGTGCATTAGATGCATTTTTGCAACGATGCGCTGTATAAATTCACATTTACATTTACATTTATGTATGTGATATTTGTTACTTGCCGCGTGTTCTAGGAAACTGGAAGGATCAATTGTCACATATTTATGCTCATCTACTCAACCAGTGCAATGTTGACAGTGCTTTTCGAAACAAGATCGGACAGCCGAAACTTGGCAAAGTAAGTTGTTATGTGCCGCATACACCGCTGTTTTACGATGCACCTGACTAACTTAGTGTGTTTATCGCGGCCGTTCATCACCTTTGACAGAATTGGACGGAAAAATTCGGACAATGTTCTGTTTTTGAGTTGTTAATTAAGAGTGAGTCACATTAATCCAAGATAAATCGTATAGTTATTAAAATTTATTAAATAAAACAAATTACAACACTGATGTTATATATAAAGGCTGGCATCTTTATATATATTTAACAGTTTCTGTAGCAAGAATGCTAGCTGCAAGCATGCAATGCTGAAAAACGGTGTGAGCATTGAGATGATCTCATGGTAGATGTTGACTCGTCTCTTCTGACGACATGTCGCCGTACGCCTCTCGTTCTTGAACTTCCTCTGTGACTGACCATCGGTTGATCACTGACTTGTCAACTGTGCCCTACGACCAGAAAGATCTTTACGTCTTCTGTCGAACGTACACTTCTGTGGAGTTGTTGGCAACAAAACACGACTAGACCTCTCAAATGGCCGAGTCCGTCGACAGTCACTTCACTCCACGATATAACAGTAACAATGTACTGATTAAGGTGACACTATCGCGTCAAAGACATTGCAGGGGCACCGTAAACAGGTTCATTTACTTCCTGTTATAAGTCTCACAGACTTCCAAATCGTCTGCCACTACTACACTATGTAGTTTCATTAACACGACTTCAATGTGTCGTTTAAAGTTCTTCCATTACTCAGTAGAATCTCCTTATTGGCTGTCGTCCCGTGACGTCATCATTTAGTGATGATCCTTTGACTCAGTTCACAGCAAAACCGTTTTTGTGATGCAAGCAAGCGCGTGAAGCCACTTATAGGTGCCAGCGACTTGAGGCGATCATCATGCACGTGACACTGTCACCATGCTGCAGAGAGAGACGCCAGATTTTATCCCTCCAGAGATGTGGCTACCCAATTCACCAGATTTGAATCCGGTGGACTACAGCATCTGGGGTATCCTTCGAGAGAGGGTCTACCGTTCGCGGATCCATGATATGAAGGAGTTGAAAGAACGTCTGCTGAGGGAGTGGAGGCTGCTGGACTACACCATCATCACGGCAGCGATTGCGCAATGGCATAGTCGTTTGAATGCATGTGTTTGCGTGAATGGTGGACATTTTTAGCATAAATTTTGATCCTCTGACTTTCTGCTGAGTTTTGTTTGTTTGATTGATACTGGTTTACATAAATGTGATCGATATAAACATGTGCAAAGTGCTAATATTGTGTGAAATATGTTACTTTTGTGTCTGACACTTTTACACGGTATGGTAGCAACATAATGAACGTATGGCAGGAAATTCTGATGCCAATGACTTTATCATTCTCTTATGAAGTAGTGCACGAAAAATTATAAAAATCCGTCAATATTTGTAAAAGTGATGGCAAAAAAATTAGTGGCACCTTTTTATGTGGACACAGTGTAATTTTGTAGACATAATCTCAGTAGACGGTGGGAAAACGTGAGCACATAGTGTGACTGACAACATACTAGTGAATAATTTCTTATCGGCATCACGTAAAAAATCAGACAACAACATATTGCAGTTGATGAACGTTGCCAAGTCATCTGCATGCTTGGTCTGCTTCCCACAATGTTAAATCTATGCTTCCTCTCGCGTTCAGTGTTGTAAAATAAAATATTGTGAAACTAGTATCTTTCTCCCCTTCCTCTTTTCTTTCCTTTCTGCTACCTTCTTTTCCTATTTCGTCCATTTCTTTTTCCAGTTTTACCTTTTCCTTCTCCAGTCTAACTCCTTACTATGGCTGCAAAATAGTTTCCCCGTTGCGACTGTGGGATCTGGAGGACTGCTTAAGCTGTTTCAGTATGTCAGATGATGCAACGTAACTGGGTACAGAATTCCACATATTGACAACTTTGTTACTGAAACATAATGTATCTAAATCATATTCACAGTTATAGTTAGGGTTTGCCGATTCACTGCTGCCACCAATCTTATCATTACACGAGCTGTCTCGAGTGATAGCTGAGCATCTTGTCTGGAATTAACACACCACTAAGATTATATCCCTTTGCAGGCCTTAACTTTTATGAATATACACTGTGTTCCAAAAAAGTAGTACACCAAACTCATGGCGATAACTTTGTCAATTCTTAGCGGATTTTCAAATTTTTTTCACTGCTGGAAAGCCAGGTAAATTTCCAACAAAACTCATATAATACTTCCCACAGTATGTTGCCGCATTACCTTGTGAAAGTTAGAAGTTCGAGTTTTGGCATATCTGGAAGAAAATGCAGGCAAAAACGTAACATACTTTGATTTTTGAACACACACCCAATTTTAACGCATTTAACTTGCTATCTTACTTGTTGTTTCAATTTCCAGTTTCTGTTAAATATGCTTTGTAAATAGCAGACGATTTTATCTAAACAAGTATTGTGAACTGAAGCAGCATTTTCTGCATGTTTGGCATGGCATTGACTTGACCATCACTGACAATGCAATTGATGAGTGGCATGGACGTCTTCGCGCATGCATGCGGACAAAAGGCGGACACTTCGAGCAACTATTGTGACAATATTCAGCTATATGATAAGAGACGTTTCTGTTTTTGTCAAATGTGACACGATTTTTAGATAGTTTTTTTGGAAATTACCACAATTTCATACTTCTAAATTTCGCAAGGTGGTGTGGCAACACTCTGAAGATGTGGTGGGAAGCATTACATGGGTTTTGTTGGAAATTTACATGGCTTTCCAGTAGTGAAAGAATTTTGAAAATCCGTTAAGAATTGACAAAGTTATCACCATGAGTTTGGTGTACTACTTTTTTGGGACACAGTGTATCAGTGCTTTAAAGTGTTTTGGCTAAGTCTGGCTTGCATCTACTTTAATACTTATGTTTAATTTAATTGCTTGAATTAAGTTTTTGTACATTTTTTGAGTATTTTTGTGCATATATTATCATTTTGCAACGACAATGCTTATTTTACCATTTTTTTCTGTGATACATTATGTAATTCTGTTTCTAAACAATTTTTTAAAAAAACATATAGGGGTGACTGTGCCATTGTTTGCTGCAGATTGTTCATGCTGATTTCGATGAGGAAGACGACACATTTCTTTTGACAGTTTCTATTGCACGGGCTGGTTCTATGCCAAAGAAGCCAAAACCAAAAACCCCTCCCCCAAAAGTGACTCCTCCCCCAAAAGAGACTCCGCCTCCTCCAAAGCCAGCCCCAACTCCACCAAAACCCAAGCCAGCTGCAAAGCTCAAGACAATTGCAACAGCTGCAGCCAAGTTGCAACCTCCGAAGCCGAAAGTAGAAACAAAACAGGAAAAACTGAAGAAACGAGATCCGTTCTTTGAGACAGAGGAATATGAAGTAAGCAGATCAGTCTATGTTGTCTTTACTGATGTAATTAGTAATTTACTATTATTTTTTGAGAAGTTGAATTAGATTGAAATGCGGGGCAGTCGATTGATTAGTCTAATTCCAGTGGCATAGCTCTGTATGATTGTTTGTACCTGGCAGAGGGAACGTTGAAGCCTTGGCCGACATTTAATGCTGAAGTGGACTGTGAAAGATTGCGGAAAGCAATGAAAGGATTAGGTTGGTAAAGATCTAATTGATGTCCTGTCACTGCTATTATTGATTAATTGTCTGTTAACTTACAAGAATACGAAACATCTATAGCGCAACTAATCTGGGGGTAAAGTTAAACAGCAGCTCAAGTGGAATGTTGTGACTTGTTGTTTTTATAAGTCTTTAATTTGTTCTGAATGAGTGGACAGCAGGTGCAATCAGTCTGGATCGTGTTTATTGTATTAATAAGGTACGGATGAGAAGACTATCATTGACATTCTCGGATACCGCAACGCGAATCAACGAAAGGAATTGGTGCTGATGTTTAAGACGATGTTCGGAAAGGTAATTAAATCGTAGTGAAGATAGTTTATGTCTAATATTGTAGCATTGGCACTGGCACTGATTTCGTTAGCTTTGGGCTGTTAAGTAGGCTGTCAGACAATGTCTTGGTAATGGCCATTTCTACACTTCTTTTTGTGTGTTTTTTTCTCTCTAAATAATTGTTTCAACATTCAGTCAACTCTGTCTGTGAAAGAACAACACGTTTTAGCATCATATACTTCCCAGTTCAAGGGCTCAGTTATGTCCCCCTGTAATGTGTCAGCTTTTCTGTAGCATTAAAGCATCTTTGGTTGCACTGCTGTAGATATATATATATATTCATCTTTATTCACCATAACGGTAGTAGAGTACAGTATAAAAAAAATCTATTGAATGTAAAGTCCAGTGACTGCATTGATCTTTTGTCCAAGTTGCATACATCTAGAGCATACATATGCTTTTGATATGTTCAGTTGTCATTAAGTTTGCAATAGGTTAACATGTGGACATACTGGTACTCACTTCGTCCATTGCATGAGATCAGCATAAAACGTAAACGAGTTGTAAATGTCTGCTGCCAGGATTTATCTGGAGAATTGGAGAGCGAACTCAGTGGCAATTTCCGGTCATGTGCCAAGGCTCTTTGTTTACCGCCCGATGTCTACGATGCATCGGAAATCAAGCGGGCCATCAAGGTATGATACACTGCGTTTTCTTTGATGAGCTGCAGAGTGTTGCAGTAATTTTGAACTGTTGGCAAATTTGCCCAATAAATTGTGTTTAATTAGCATTTAAAACTTCATTTGGTGTGTTTCAGGGTCTTGGAACAGACGAAGATGCTCTCATTGAAATTCTCTGCACACGCACAAACGTGCAGATAAAAGCGATCGTTGAAGCATACAAGAAGTGTTAGTAACTACAACATGCTTTCTTGTTTACTTATTTGAGTGTTGTGGAGAAGCCATTGAAACTTCAAATAGCTGGGCTGAGTGAGCTCAGAGCTGAGTGAGTTATAACTGATGGCAGTTAATGCATTTATACCTCTCACTGCCACTTTAAGTAGGTGTTTTTTTTTAATTTCGTGTTGTTTGCACTGATTTATGCCAAGAATAATGAAACTTGAACAACAGCAAAAACACTGGTTTATTTTTAAAGCTGTAAAATAAATCTTTGATAGTTGTAAAATGTGATGCAAAACTGCATGTTTATTGATGTCTGTTGCTATTTTTGTACTAGTTTGTGCCATATAAATCATCCAGCATGTAGTGTGTGAACTCTGTTTTTAATTTTTAAAATACGTATTAACTTATAATAAAGTCATCAAGATGTTGAATAGTTTGAAATCAATAACATATAAATTTGAAAGTGAAATTAACTGTTGTTTTGATTTATTAATTAAGAATTGATTTTAGTGTGTTAATGTCTATTTCTTAGTTTCTATTTATGCTTGAGTTTGCATGTGTGCAGTGTATGGGAAGGACATGGAAAAGGATGTGAAGGACGATACATCCGGGCATTTCCGACGTTTGCTTGTGGCACAGATCACAGGTGGTAGGGATGAGAATAAAACGTTTGATCGGACTGCAGCTCAGGATGATGCACAGGCTCTATACAAGGCTGGAGAAGCCAAGTGGGGCACTGACGAATCAATGTGAGCATTGACTTCAGTTCAGAGTTCTTTTGTCTTTATTTTTAATTTTTAATTTGAGCCTTTTACTGCGAGAAAAGTTGCATTATACAACATTCAGGTTCCTAAGAAACCAGTGTCACATTTCAACTCTTGTGACTTTTTATAATAATAATCATCATCATGATCAATGTAGCCAGCAACCATGTGATGCTGGTCTGGAGGAAGGGGAATATTGACAAAGCTGTTGTTTCGAGCATTCAGCGTCGCTGGTCCTGCGGCGTGGAACAGTTTGCCGCCGGACTTTCGTACTGCATTAACACTCTGTTCTTTCAAAAATCTGCTCAAGACTCATCTATTTTTTCATTCATTTCAATTATCTACTTAATTTCGAGAAGCGTGTGCTGTACGGCGCCCTTGTAGTGACTTTATGGACATGTTACGGCGCCTTATAAGTTGTCCTATTATTATTATTATTATTAAAGCTGTTTCAGTGCTACAGTATTGTGTACATATTGTAATGGTGCACAATTATTCTATGAGCAGTTCTTACAGGTCAGTTGACTGGATCGGGCTTTGATCTTTGTTGGTTTAGCTCTCTATCTTCCAAGCGCCTCTGTATCTTTGATCTTCGTGTTGCTGTGTATATTTAGATAACTATTTGTTAATTCTTTACTTCACCTGTTGATGAGCTGAACCTGGTGGGATTGACCTTTGACCTGGTTAACTGACTTGCATTATACAACAATGTCAGTGCTACGACGCTGTTGGTAGGGTTATCTGACCCTAAAACCATCCCCAAAATGACCCACAACGTGTTGAGTGGGACATTAAACCCTGCTATAACTTTACCATCCTGTCTTATGCCCGTCCAACAGCTTTACAACAGTGAAGACAAAATTCTGCTTTCTTATGCATATTTAAACTTTGTTTTATGTCAACTAGGATATTATTGTGCATTGATATCGTGATGATGGAATCAAAGTTGTCACGTTCAATGTAAGGTAATATTAAGCTCAGACATCATCATTATTGTACAAGCATGCTTAATATATTGATGCACGTTATTTAAACATTGTTGGTTTCATTTTACTTTAAGTTTTTAAGAAATTATTTTCATGATTAAATAGTAATATTTGTGACTAGCAGTTAATAATGAAAGGAGGAGTTGCTCATGATGATGATGATGTTGATGGTTGTTATCACTGAGAAATAGCTCATTTGATGGTGTTATCAGGTAGATTTGTTTTGTGCACTACAGGTTCAATCAGATTCTATGCCAGCGAAGTTTTGCACATTTGCGGGCCGTGTTTGATGAGTATGGCAATATATCTAAGAAAACTATTGAAGATGCGATAAAGAGTGAGTTTTCTGGGGACATAAAGGATGGTCTACTGACAGTCGGTGAGAGACAGATTTGTGGTTTTCGGTTGAATGTAGGTGTATTATATGATGTGATTTCTTTCATATTATTTGTTAGCCATTTGCGTTTTAAGAATAATGCTACTATGCAATTTTTTGGACAATATTGGAACTAATGAAGTAAAATCAGAACTAATGATGTAGAAAAACAACAACAACAAGATGTCATCAACCGAAAGTTATGATCGCACTGAGCATAGTGAAACGATGATGTTTCCAGTGGTGTTTACATTATTGAGTACATGGACCGTATGCTCACCAGGACTCCCAAAGACCATTTGTCAAAATTGTACAAATCTAATGTTTCTTTTAGAGATAGGGAGAGTACAGCCTCCTTTTTGGTCTATAATGTAGTTGTTAATATCTGGTCATAGTTACAATTTCATTGAACGATATGTACTATTGTGTATTTGTCAGTGCGAGTAATCCGAGACAAGCCAGGCTACTTTGCACTAAAGATGCAGAAAGCGATGAAAGGTCTTGGCACTGATGATCAGGCTCTCGTGCGTATTATCATTTCTCGCAGTGAGTGTGACATGGTTCAGATCAAGAAGTCTTTCGAGCAGCAATTTCAAGGCCAACTTGCTGATTGGATCAGGGTTCGTTATCATGATGAGCATTGTAGCATAGATGTTATGATGTGTTTTTGATGTTTCTTTATGACGTTATCTCTAATCTTTATGTGCATCATTGTTGTTTTTTGTCGCATTGTGAGGTGTGAGTTGCACATAATTTGTTTTTGCACACTATACAGCTGTTGATGCTTTCTAATTAAACTGTTCAATAAATATCTTGGACAGTTAATGTCAAAGGTCCAAACTTGAGATATTCTAAATGTGTTATGACTACAGTACAATACTTGTGTCTTTGATGCAGGATGACGTATCGGGTGACTACAAAGAGATCCTGCTGGCCATGATTGGAGAACGACCACCACCTGCTCCAGTCCCGGAGGAAGAAGATGCTGGTGAACCAGAACTAGAAGAAGTGGAGGAAGAACACATTGAAGTATGGGTTTATTTCAAGTTTTTTCTTCAGTGTCATATGCAGAATCATAACTAATGTCAAAACATTACTTTTAGCTAAATTAATTAAAAATGTGGTTGTGTGGCTACTGCATCTGCATTGTTTCTTGCTTTTGTACACATAAACTATATATGTAATGAGTCAGTTAATAAAACGTATCAGTCCAACGCTATCAATAATGCTGATGCTTGGTACGGAGGCAGTCAATAGTTGACTGTGGCAGCATCATTAAAATATTGGTCTAAAAGTGTACAGAGCACATGCAATGAGTGTCTGCTTATTGTATGCAATAGGTATATGTCATATTTTATGTGTCCAGTTGTGTATGTGTGACTTCTAGCAAGAGGGAACGTTGAAGCCTGCCGATGGTTTTGATGCAAAGCGTGACTCTGAAGTTCTCAGGAAAGCCATGAAAGGATTAGGTTTGTTTGTTTTATTTTGGTGTGTGTTTTGTTCACAATCTAAATAGTTAATCTTCAGCACTATGTGCTGAAACATCTAATGTTTCAGGCAGATAATTGAAGCTTAAATTACTATTCATTTGTCTTTGTGTTTGCAATTTGTTCAGTGTCCATGTACATTGTATTCACAAAAACATGCCCTTTCATTTTATTATATTAGTTTTGGAAAAAGTAATAATTTTAAGGAAAATTTCAGCCAATGTATTGAAGAGAATGCTGATTCTGTGCAAATAATTTGTTTTTTGCTAAACATTCTTTACTAACTGCAGTGTAAACTGGATGTCAGTAACAGTGTTGTTGCAACAACAAGATTTACCATTGAGGATAAGTATTTCATTAAGTGATTGTGATGATTGAAAAGTGTGAAGCAGAATGTTTCATTAAGATGTTTTCTGAAAGAGCATGTAATTTTGGTGTGATAAAAATAACAATCAGAGAATATGATAGCAGTTACAATGATTAATATCCACATAGTTGTCAACTGCACATTTCCTGCAGTGCACAACTGCAAAGATTGACGAAGTTAAAGATCAGATGCACTTCCTGCTGCAATCCTTCCAATTAATATAGGCTAGGCACTGGCACCAAAATATACCAGTGACTTGGTAGTATTATGTAATATTTGTATATAATATGGTAAGGCATGTTACTGTAACAGGGACTGACGAGGCTGCCATTATACAAGTGCTCGGTAATCGATCCGTGGATCAGCGGCTGGAGATTGTCAATACATTTAAGACGATGTTCGGAAAGGTAAATAAAGCCTTCAACCTTCAGTTGCCAAATTGATGGTTTTTGCTGCATACGAATGCAGCTGCTGAAACCGGAATACTGTCACAGAAACTGAGACTGTAATTCTGGGTTTTTGCATGTTCTTTCGTTCAGCCGTCAGTGTCGTCCTGGACTGCTCTACCAGCTTTTGTGTGACATCAGCATTTTGTTGAGCAGTTTGTGCCATATCTTGAACATTGTGTTTTTTTGTTGAAATTGAATTTCCACTTTTTATCACCTACAAAATACTGTCATTATGTTATCAGTGCCAGTGTCCTTGTTTGAGGACACCATATGGGCAACTACTTTTGTGAGATGTAATGTTCAACCAAAATACTTCTTGTAGAGCTGTCAATGCAACATTGCTTCACATTAGTGTTTATTGCTATCAAAGAACATCCATCGTTTGATCATTGCAAAATATCAGTTTAATAATGCTGCTGCTGATGGTGATGATTATGATGATGATGATGATGAAGAAGTGTGACAAAAATTATAATTTCTGATGTGCTAGCAAATACATAGAGTTTTAGTATACGTGTACTGTGAAATAATAACAGAGACAGTGATTTATTGGCAGTGTAGAAGCAATATTTACGATGTTGTGTGCAATGCCACTGAAGGATCTGATAGCAGAACTGAAGTCAGAAATTAGTGGCAATTTCAGTCACACAATCACATCATTGTGCAAGTCGCCAGCTGAACGTGATGCCGACGAACTCAGGAAGGCTATGAAGGTTACATTTGTTACATGTTTTTTTCAGCTTTTTACGTCTTTAATGTGAAATAATTTATGTAATAATACAATGTAATGAAGGCTGTATTGACAAACAACTCAGTAATTATGTCTGTTTTTTTGCTTTGGATTAAATTGTAATTAGAATGCCACGTCGAATAATATGAAGTTGGTACACTGGCCATTGATGAGGGCTGCTACATTTGGTACAGCGAGGAGGGGACTGGGCTGGGCCTGCAGCCTGCCCAGGCCTGTCCTTGCTGTACCAAATGTAATAGCCCACCCATCAACGGTCAGTGTACCAATCACCGTATTGCTCTATAATAGTCTGTTGCTCTGCAGTTTGATGTGGGGGGGAAGGTAATCTGCGTCCCCGTCGCCCTCCCCGCGAGTACCTTGGCGAATACACCAGCTGAGGGAAACCGAAGATTCCACCTGCGGACCGAATCCTTATGGAT
>Ga0209339_1000176_pt1 | contig 24773 bp, 18 predicted proteins | sample OlaalgELextract3_FD_187376 | JGI IMG/M metagenome (GOLD analysis project Ga0209339, IMG submission 187376) | Olavius algarvensis symbiont microbial communities from Tuscany, Italy - Type A ELBA extract 3 (SPAdes) (version 2) | ecosystem: Host-associated > Annelida > Digestive system >... | reverse complement strand
AGTTTTAGGGAACTAGGCCTATAAAAGGAGTGATTTTAGTAGTACTTATATCAAAAAAAGTCAAGTAGTATTTTATCTTATCATGCTGATATAATGAGAATTTTTACGTTTATGCGTCCACTCTATAGTATCTTTCCTCATCGCGATTTCTTCCCCGCCCCAAGATCTCTGGCCTTCAGCCAGGGCGGCACGAGCTGTCGGGCGATGGGCAGCACCGGGCAGGAGAATCGTCCGGTGTCGACGTCAGGCAATATCTCTTCGGCTATTGTGATAAACTCGAGCGGTAAGCCGCTCTTGTCTGAGAATTTCCGGACAAATTCATAGCCATTGTAGATTTCGTCAGGATTGGTTTCGGTGATCAGGTTGGCGTTGCCGATTAGACCGGTGATCGTCAGACGCGCTGCTTTTTCAATATCATCGCGGATCTTCAAACATCCTTCGATTGTACTCGTCTGGGGCCGCATGGGATTGACCACCTGCAGCAAATGCAAATCAATGCCCTTGAAAGCATCCGCCAGGGCTGCCAGCACCATGGCACCGACGTCATCGCCACCGACATCCAGCACCGTCAGGCCGCCGGTAATTTTAATCATCCCTGCAATGACCGGGCTGAGTACCGGGAGGTCTGCATGCAGGTACTGCTCCGGCGGCAATATCAGCTCTACTCCCAGCGCCTCGAGTTGGGTGCGGGCCTCCCGGGTTCTGAAATAGGGATTTACCAGATCGAGATCGGCTACGCGCACATCTAACCCGGCGCGCTTGCGATTTACGGCCAGATTGATGGAAACTTCGGTCTTCCCGCTGCCGTAATTACCAACGATACCGACAATGCCGTCTAATTTAATTTTCAAATTGCACCCAAAACCGTGAATCGAATTAATAACGCCGTAAAAGTGACACCAGGGCTTCTGACATCCAAAATCGAGATCCGACAACCGATGAAAACTGGATGCCTCAAATCCAAAATCCGAAATCTAACCGCCCCGCAAACCGAATTGGGTAGCTTATGGGTAAAATCATCGAATGTCAAGGGTTTTCGGGACCATGCACCGTAACATCGAGGGGTCGAATAATGCCCCTAAACAGCAGAATAACGGGAACAAAAAACAAGATGGTTTGATTTAAATTTCTGATCCTTGCCATCATCGCATAATCGAAGCTGACGGCTATTTTTATTCAGAACTCATTCCGACGGAACCCACTATTCCAACATTCCCATTTTTCATCATTCCACGGCATAATTTTACGGCCTCGCCAATTTTCTCCGCCCCCCTGGCGGCAGGATAAAAGAATGACCCGGAGGACCAGGTTTTCTGAGTCAGAGCAATATTTTCCTTTGAGTTTTTGGGGCGCGAGGGTATAATCGGCCGTATGAAGAAAATACGAACCGGCCTAGATAGAATCGTCCGGGATTCCGGAAAATGGTTATCGCAGGAGCGCATCGGCCTTTTGTGCAATCCGGCTTCGGTCGACAGCCGCCTTAACCACACGCGTCTGCTGATCGACAGTGCCTTTCCCCGGCAGCTAAAGGCCCTGTACTCTCCCCAGCACGGTTTTTTTGCTGAGAAACAGGATAACATGATCGAATCGGAAGACCTGATGGATTCGGTTTTGCAGATTCCGGTTTACAGCCTTTATGGAAAATTTCGCAAGCCCGATGCCCGGATGTTCGAACCGATAGATGTCCTGTTGGTGGATCTGCAGGATGTCGGCACCCGGGTATACACCTTCATTTACACCCTTTCCTACTGCCTTGAGGCGGCCAGGGAATACGGCGTGCGGGTAATCGTTCTTGACCGCCCCAACCCGATCAATGGGATTGGTGTCGAAGGAAACTGTCTGACGGCCGATTGTGCCTCTTTTGTCGGTCGTTATCCGATTCCCATGCGTCATGGGTTGACGATCGGAGAACTGGCCCAATTATTTAACGATCATTTTGCGATTGGTTGTGAATTGGAAGTCATCCCCATGAGCGGCTGGAAGCGGGGCATGGGATTTGATGACACCGGCCTTCCCTGGGTGGCGCCATCACCAAATTTGCCGACGGTGAGATCGACCCTGGTCTATCCCGGCCAGGTTCTCCTGGAAGGCACCAATATATCGGAAGGACGCGGCACGACCCAGCCGTTTGAGCTGTTTGGCGCCCCCTATCTCGACGTGCCAAAAATAATCGACGCCTTGGGGAACAAAAAATTACCCGGGACTTTTCTCAGGCCTGCGGTATTTGAACCGACATCGAATAAATGGCAGGCGACCTCCTGTCGGGGATTTCAAATTCATGTCACCGATCCCGCGCGGTTTAAGCCCTACGCCACAACTCTGCACTTAATCAGGCAGGTCATAGCAAACCATGTGGACCAGTTCGAATGGAAACATCCCCCCTACGAATACGAATTCGAAAGAATGCCCATCGACCTGATCATCGGCGACCGCAGTATTCGTAAACGCCTGGAAACCCTGGACCCCATTGAAGAAATTGAAGCCGGATGGCAGGCGGAACTCAACCGGTTCAAAGGGATTCGACGCGAATATTTATTGTATGATGAATGAGGGTAGAGCGTTTTCGGAAGTGGGCCTTCGACGAGCTCAGGCGAGACAAAGTCGGAATGCGGATGTGGGAAAAAGCGGAAGTGGGAAAAAGCAGAAAGTGATAGGGTAAGAAGGTGAGAAGGTAAGATTAAAACGGATTAGCATCAAGAATCCAGTATCGAGTATCCAGTATCGAATATCCAGTATCCAGTATCAAGTATCGAGCATCCAGTATCCAGTATCCAGTATCCAGTATCCAGCATCCAGTATCAAGTATCGAGCATCCAGTATCAAGTAACCAGCATCCAGTATCAAGTATCGAGCATCCAGTATCCAGTATCCAGCATCGAGCATCGAGTATCCAGCATCGAGCATCAAGCACCAAGCTCCAAGGATCAAGAAATCGGAGGCCAGTAACCTGTGAACAGCATCCAGCAATCTGAAATCAAAGACTGGACCCGCATGTGGTTTAAGACGAACAAGGTCTGGATGGCGGTTGACGCCCAGGGGAAACCGGTTTTAAAAGACGGCAAGGTCCTGGTCAAATACCAGCTCAAGCAGGATTATGAGTACTGGGTAAACCCCGGCAATGTCAGCCCCATCGACTCGCCGCCTCCCAAGGCCAAAAGCCGCCGGAAAGCCAAATCGCGCCCGAAAAAAAACGCCCAAGACCAAGCCTACGACAAGTCGGAGCCCCTGGAAGAATCAGCCTACGGTGATGGGATCTGCGTATTTACCGACGGAGCATCTTCCGGCAACCCGGGACCTTCCGGCATTGGGGTGCTGCTGCGATACGGCGGGCATGAAAAAGAAATATCGCAATTTATCGGCAACGCCACCAATAACATCGCCGAGCTAAAAGCGATCCAGGCCGGGCTGTCGGCCCTGAAGACCACGGACATCCCTGTCCGGCTTTTTACTGACAGCAGTTATGCCTACGGTCTTTTGGTGTCGAATTGGAAGCCCAGAAAAAATCAGGATCTTGTTGATTCAATCAAAAAAACAATGGCCGCATTCAAAGACCTGAAATTTATCAAGGTTAAAGGCCATTCAGGCCATCCCGGCAACGAAAAAGCGGACCTTCTGGCGACCTCGGCCATACAAAAAGCTCAAAGCTCATAGCTCATAGCTCATAGCTCAAAGGTGAAGGCTGATAGCTGAGAGGCATTCGGTGTTCGGTATTCGGCTAGCGAGGTGCGAGTTGCGGTTTACGGGTTGCGCGTTGCGAGTTGCGGTTTACGGGTTGCGCGTTGCGCGTTGCGGGTTGCGGGTTGCGGGTTGCGGGTTGCGGGTTGCGCGTTGCGCGTTGCGGGTTGCGCGTTGCGGGTTGCGGGTTGCGGGTTGCGGGTTGCGCGTTGCGGGTCGCGCGTTGCGGGTTGCGGGTTACGGGTTGCGCGTTGCGCGTTGCAGGTTGCGGGTTGCGGGTTGCGGGTCGCGCGTTGCGAGTTGCGGGTCGCGTGTTGCGCGTTAGATGTTTGGTGCAATTCGCGAGGCGCTATGCCCTATGCTCTTTGCACCCGGCCCTCAGCTCTCCGTGCTATAAGCTATGATCTTCATTATCTCACCTTCCCACCTTCTCACCTTCTCACCATCTTTTTTTCCACCTTCTCACCATCTTTTTTTCCACCTTCTCACCTTCTCACCTTCTTTTTTTCCACCTTCTCAACTTCTCACCTTCTTTTTTTTCCACCTTCTCACCTTCCCGCCTTCTTAACCTCACATCTTTAGCTTTTCCCGCCATGCTCCTGCCCTTTGCCCTCTGCACCATGCTCTCAGCCCTTCGCCCTATGCGCCAGGCCCTTCGCCCTATGCGCCAGGCCCTCCGCCCTATGCGCCAGGCCCTCCGCCCTATGCCCTATCAGCTTTGAGCGTCCCCGTCTGCGGCAGCCGTAAAAAAAGCCCGGCAAACCGCGCTGCCGGGCTATCAATGGTAAATGTATCGCTTTGATTCTACTCTTTTTTTAAAGATTCGATTTCATCTTTCAGCTCAGAGATCTCCTGTTTGTATTTTTCAACATCTTCCGTAGTTTCGGCTGGGACCTCCGGGGTCTCTTCGTTTGTCCAGGTATCTTTGAGCTCGTCAACTCCCAGATAAATGGCCAGAGCGCCCCCGAGCAAAAGCATTATGGGAATCGTTCCGGCCATAACGGTCAGGAATTGGGGAAACCAGGCCACAATTCCAATCAACCCGAGTATCGCTGCGACTACACCGCCAATTAATGTCTTCATATAGTACTAACCTCCTTTCACAATAAATGAAAATGTAAATTAATCTGACCAAGCCATAACAGACCAGGCGTTAGAGAGTTACCAATTCAGTTTTGCACAAAATGCGTAAAACATTTTTCGGCTTCTCTGTATACCCATGGTATACAGGCGTTTACGAAGATAAATATAAGCGTCAACTTTTTAGTTAAACGATCGATAGTGATATAATAGACAGAGCGAAGCGATACCACAAATCTTCAATCTTCAATCGTCAATATTCAATTCCGGCTTGTCCGGGTTAGGTATTAGTGTCCCACAAGTGGTTTTTGATAAATTTGAAAATTAACATAACATAGTATAATTCGCAAGCCAATAAAATATTGCAAACCTGGTGCTATACTGTTAGTTTTAAAAGTAAATATTGTAAAAAATGCAGCAGCGAAAATCCGAATTCCGATTTGAAACGACAGGGACGCACGCTTTAATACATACATTTTTGACAGAATCCAGGCATAATGACAAGCAAGACGACAAAACCGGACGACAGCGGCAGGAGAACCAAAGGGTGGTTCGGTAAAATTTTGCAAGGTACCCACGATCATTACACCTGCCTGCTGCCGGATAACATCGGCAATTTCACGGGCCTGCTCCTGAAGCTTTTCTATTCCGGAATCAAGGTCGACCGGGAGCAGACCGAAACGATCCGGCAGCTGGATAAAAATGCGATTGTGGTGTATGTCAGCAAATTCAAAAGCTATTTCGAATATCTATTGTATTACAGCCGCTACCGCAAGGAGGATTTACCCTATCCCCAGATCGGATTTGACTACAAAGTCTATCAATGGCAGCCGTTCTCACGCATTATCAGGATTATATTGGCCCGGCTGGACTTCCTGATTCGGCACCGATCATGGCCCAACCCTTACGCACGGGACTACTACCAAAAAGAGCTGATCAACGGACGAAGCGGCTTCCTGTCCCTGGTGGGAAAGAAAGGTTTTTACCGTCGATTTGTAAAAGCCGAGACGGATCCGATTCAATACCTGATCGAAACCCAAAAAACCATTGACCGCCCGATTTATCTTATTCCGCAGCTGATATTTTTCAGTAAAACCGCCCGTCGCGAAATTCCCACCCTGATCGACATGCTGTTCGGGCCCGAAGACAAGCCCGGCAATCTCAGGCGCCTGTTCATCCTTTTTAAGAATCCCGGCAAGGTTTTTGTAGAGGTATCCAAACCGGTCAACCTGGAACGCTACCTGCAGTCCGCTGAACTAAGTCCCCGATCCACCGCATATCAGTCATTGGTACTGCGCAGGGATCTGCTGGTTCAACTCAATCGCCACCGTCAAAGCATTACCGGGCCGATCCGCAAGTCCCGCCAGGAGCTGAAAGAAAGTATTCTAACCAGTGACCGCCTGCAGGAATACATGAACAACCATGCCGCAAGCCGCAATATCCCCATTCACGAAGTTCGCCGCAAGGCCGATGGCTACATCGATGAAATTGCCGCCAATTATAAACCGGCCTTTATTAAAATCGCATCGGTTATTGTGGGGTGGATCATTCGCAACATGTTCGACGGCGTGGCGGTAAATTACAGGGTTCTCAATCAGGTCAAGCAGACCGCACGCCAGGGGCCACTGATCCTGATCCCCTGCCACAAAAGCCACATCGATTACCTAATTCTGGATTACGTCCTGTACCACAACAACATGCCGGTGCCTCACATCGCTGCCGGAAAAAACCTGTCATTCTGGCCCATGGGCCCGGTATTTCGCAGCGGAGGCGCATTTTTCCTGCGCCGCACTTTCGGGGGGGCCGTGCTTTACTCCAAGGTGTTTGCCGAATACATCCACAAGCTGCTCCAGGAAGGTTATAATATCGAGCAGTTTATCGAAGGCGGCCGCAGCCGCACCGGCAAACTGCTGATGCCCAAACTCGGATTGCTGTCGATTCTGATCAACGCATACAAAAGTGGGGCCTGTGATGACATGGCGATTGTACCCATTTATATCGGCTATGACCGAATTGTCGAAGAAAAATCTTATTTGCACGAACTTGGTGGCGGCCAGAAAGAATCGGAAAATATTCTCCAGCTAATTCAGGCCCGCAAATTTTTAAAAAAACGCTACGGCAAAATATATATTCAATTTCATGAACCGATTTCCCTGAATAAATTACAGCGGATATATGATCGCCCTTTGGTGGAGATGAAATCCAAAGAGCAGAATCAGCTGATCCGGAATTTAGGCTACCAGGTCATCAACGCCATCAATCGGGTAACGGTTGTCACGCCCCATGCCGTGGTTGCCGGCGCCGTGCTTAACTTTTCAGCCGACAAGTTTTCCTACAACGAGCTGATGGCCGTTAATGAAATCTACCTGAAATATTTAACCGCCCAAAACGTCAAAATGGCCGATTCCCTGACTTCCGATCCCCGGCGGGTTTTCGATCAGGTTATCGACCTGTACTGCCAGCGCAAGTTCATCGAGCCGTTTGCCAAAGGCAAGCAAAAAGAGTCGGTGGACAGGCATTTTGCCATCAATGAAAACCGCAGGCTGAACCTGGAATATTATAAAAACAACTGTATCGCATTTTTTATTCCGGCCGCCTATACGGCCATGGCCATTCTGGAAATGGACGCCTTCCGGTTTTCAGCCTCTGACCTGCATGCCGGCTATGAATTCTGGCAGGATTTTTTCAAGTACGAATTCGCTTACGATGTCGAAAACCGGCCGGAATTCAATGTCCGCAAAAGTATCAAAATCTTCATCGATAATGCGGTCGTCGTTCCGCATAAAACACTGCCCGACACATATGATATTACGCCGGCCGCCTTGCGCACCCTGAACATTTTTTCACTTTTTCTTAAAACCTATTTGGAATCTTACTGGATTGTGCTCAGCTACTACAAGCGCAATCCTCGAAGTTCGGCGAAACCCAAGGACCGTCTTAAAAAAATTGCAGCCAGGGGCAACCGCATGTTCAAGCGCAAAGAGATCGATCGCAAGGAGGCATTGTCCAAGGTCAGCTATCAAAATGCCGTTGAGTTCTTTACCAGCAAAGGCATCAAGGGCTCCGACGATGCCAAGAAAATCGATGGCTACGCCGAATCCATCCAAAAGGCCTTGAAACATCTGAGATGAAAGCAATGATACTGGCGGCCGGATACGGAACCCGTTTGCGGCCTTTTACGAATCACACGCCCAAACCCCTGTTTTCCATCGCCGGACGTCCGCTGCTCGATGAGATCATCGGCCGGCTGCAGCAAGCCGGCTGCCGGGCCGTCATGATCAATACCCACCATTTGCATCACCAGATCGAGGCTTTTGTGGCCGACCAAAACTACAGCCTCGAAATTTTTACCCGACATGAGCCGGAAATACTCGGCACCGGCGGCGCCATAAAAAACGTGGCGGATTTCTGGGACGATCAACCCTTCATGGTCATTAATGCCGACATCGTGGCCGATATAGATCTGGCTGAAGTTTACGCAGCGCACTGCCGACATCAACCGCCGGCCACACTGGTTTTATGTGATGATCCCACCTTCAATAGCGTCATTGTCGATCAGGACCAATGGATTACGGGTTTTGCGGAATCGTCCGCCAAAAATGACCGCCGAACAGATCCCAACCGGCTGACTTTTACCGGCATCCAGGTACTGGATCCGCAGGTTCTGGATTACATCCCGGGCGGCAGGCCCTACAGCAGCATCGATGCATATAAAAAAATTCTGGCCAAAGGTCAAAAACTGGCGGGCGTGGTCGTGCCTAAATGTCACTGGCAGGATATCGGCACGCCGGCCAGCTTTCGCCAGGCGGCGATGGACCGGTCGGTACCGCTGGCATTTGAGAAAGTATACCCCCGGGCCGGCAACAAGCAGGTTGAGCGCTTGAAGCTCAAAGGAGATGGCTCTGCAAGACAGTGGTACCGTCTGAAAAGCCGACCGGGTTCCATGATAATGGTCGACCACGGCATTCGGCCGACACGATCGACGTCGGAAGTCGACTCGTTCGTTTCAATCGGTGAGCATCTTTACCGCCAGGGGGTGCCGGTACCCGAAATATATTTCTATGATACCTTCAGCGGCCTTGTTTTTCTCGAGGATTTAGGTGATGAACACCTGCAGCAGACGGTAAAATCGGGGGCGTCACCCCAGGCGATCATCGTTTTGTATCAGTCCGTTATCGATCACCTTATTGAAATGTCCCGGCAGGGGGTGGAGAAATTCGACCGAGACTGGTGCTATCAGACTCCGGCCTATGATCAAAGTATGATTCTTGAAAATGAATGCCGCTATTTTCAACAAGCCTTTTTAAAAGGTTATCTTGGCTGCAAAATCCAATTCAAAGAATTGGAGTCTGATTTTAGATTACTGGCCGACAGCGCGCTGCAAAATCAGACGATAGGGTTTATGCACCGGGATTTCCAATCGCGCAACATTATGCTCAGACGCGGTGCCATATTTTTTATCGATTTCCAGGGTGGGCGCATCGGCCCGCTGCAATATGATCTGGCCTCTCTTTTGATCGACCCCTACGTGCAATTGCCGCAGCAAATGCAAAACCAGCTGTTGGAGTACTGCCTGCAGAAGCTGTCAACCCAGACATCGGTAGAACCGCACCGGTTTCGAGCCTGCTATCGCTACTGCACCTTAACCCGCAACCTGCAGATCCTGGGTGCATACGGCTATTTAAGCCGGGTCAAAGCCAAAAAGCAATTCGAACAATATATTCCACCAGCTCTGCGCAGTCTCAGGAAAAATCTCGCGGCCGGCGATCAAAATGAATTTCCGCGCCTGTCAGGAGTAGTAGAGAGAATTTGCAATCATTTTGACAGCAAATATTAAAAAGGTTTCAGGTGTCGGGTATCAGGTGACGGGTGTCGGGTGTCGGGTGTCAGGTGTCAGGTGTCAGGTGTCAGGTGTCGGGTGTCAGGTGTCAGGTGTCAGAGGGTATCGATTGCGGATTGCGAATTTAAATGAATAAAAGCCCGAAATTGATTTGATGGAAAGAGGTCATCTGTCTTCTGCGTGCCGCGGCGAAGCTCGAAGAGCGAAGACGGGTCATCTGTTCTCTGTCATCTGACCTCTGTCATCTGTTCCATTGTCTTTGACCAGACCCAAAGGACCGGATTTTCTGCGACAAAAAATAACGAATAACAATTAACAAATAACCATACCGGAGGTAAAACATGAACCCCATCAAAGTCATGGTCAACGGGCTGCCCGGCAACGTGGCTCAAATCGTGGCCCGGCATATTCTGCTGGATCCACGATTTGAGTTATTGCCCTTTTCATTGACGGGACCCGAAATACAGGAATCCGAGTACCGATTGGAAGCATTATCCCTGGAACTTATCCAATCGGAGAATAGAGAATCCAGAACCGCTGCGATAAAAGCACAGCAGGGAGAATTTCTGAGTGTGGACTTTACCCATCCATCCGCGGTCAATGTCAACGCCGATTTTTATTGCCAAACCGGTTTGCCGTTTGTCATGGGCACCACCGGCGGGGACCGCCAAAAGCTTATTGAAACCGTGAGGTCGTCGTCTACCGCGGCTGTCATTGCACCCAATATGGCCAAACAGATCGTGGGATTTCAGGCCATGATGGAGTATGCGGCCGACGCGTTTCCGGCCCTGTTTGAAGGGTATACCCTGGAGATTAAGGAGAGTCATCAAAGCGGCAAGGCCGACACCAGCGGCACGGCCAAGGCCATGGTCACCTATTTCAATCGCCTTGGCATCCCTTTTGCGGAAGATCAAATCGTCAAGGTAAGAGATCCTGAGATCCAGCAGGCCCAGTGGGGCATCGAAGAAAAATACTTGAATGGCCATGCCTGGCATACCTATACCCTGGTCTCCGAAGACCGGACCGCCCGCTTCGAGTTCACCCATAACATCGATGGCCGTGAAATTTATGGCCGCGGCACCCTGGATGCCCTGCTGTATTTGACTGAGAAAATAAAGGAAGGCGCCGGCGGCAAGGTGTATACTATGATCGATGTTTTGAAAAGCAGCTGATGGTGAATGACGAATGTCGAATGTCGAATGAAGAATTGTGGAGGTCGCTTCGCTCCGTCATAATATTTTTTTTGGTTATTTGCATGGTAACTGAAAGAGCAAATTATTATCACTTTTCCGTCAAACCCGCGAAGGCTTGAAACCATTATTCGCCGGGCTTTTACCCGATTATAGCTCTCAGCTTCGCTGCAACCGTTCGAAGATCCCTATGCCTTTTGTGGGGAAAGATAAAATTAATTACCAAGTTAATAATAATATCGACAGCATTCCTTAATTCGACATTCGTCAATCGCCATTCGACATTCCAAAGCGTCTATCGGCTTCGCTCCGGTAGATTGCAACCCAACAACAATTTTATTTCGTATGCTCTATGACCTCAAACGCCTTATCCAGCGCCTGGGCCAGTTTCTCCGGCTGATTGCCGCCGGCCTGGGCCATGTCCGGCCGACCGCCGCCGCGGCCCCCGACCACCGCCGCAATTTCTTTGACGATATTGCCGGCATGATAACGGTCGGTAAGATCTTTCGTAACCACGGCAATCAACATGGCTTTGGATCCCGCCTTGCTGCCCAGAACGACAATACCCGACTTGAGTTTATCTTTGAACTGATCGGCCAGGTTTCTCAGGGCGGCCGGTGTCTCAACCGCCACACTTTTTACCATCACCTTGACGCCGTTGATGGACTGCACGGCTTCCGTTGAGCCACCGCCAGTATCTGAGGCTAATTTCGTCTTGAGCTGATCAACCTCTTTTTCATAGGCTTTGATCTCCGACAGCATCTTTTTCACCCGCCCGGGGATAGCCGGCGCATTGTCTTTGATCAGGTGGGCCGTCTCCAGGAGAATTTTGTTGGCCTGCTGGGTATAATCCAGGGCCGCCTCCCCGGTCAGGGCCTCGATTCTTCTGACGCCGGAGGCAATGCTGGACTCGCTGACAATTTTAAAAAGCCCGATATTGCCGGTTTGCCCGGTATGAGTCCCCCCGCAAAGCTCCCGGCTGAAGTCAGCCAGGGAAACGACCCGCACCCGGTCGCCGTACTTCTCTTCAAATAGGGCCGTGGCGCCGGATTTAAAGGCATCTTCAGCATCCATTTCCCGGGTGCTGGCCGGCAGGTTTTCGCGGATCTGCTGATTGACGAGTCTTTCGATGGTATCCAGGTCAGCGGCGTTGACCTGGGAAAAATGGCTGAAATCGAAGCGTAGCCGGTCGGGAGCCACCAGCGAGCCGGCCTGTTTGACATGCTCCCCCAATACCGTTCGCAATACCGAGTGTAGGATGTGGGTCGCCGTGTGATTCAACTCTGTCGCCCGGCGCCGGTCTCCGTCCACCTGCAGGGTAACCGCCTGGCCCGGGCTGATCGGACCGGCTGTCACGTTGCCCTTGTGAATAATCAACCCGGTCGGATCCTTAAGCGTGTCCAGCACTTCTATTTCGATATCGGATCCGGCAATCGTGCCGGTGTCACCGACCTGACCTCCGGCCGCAGCGTAAAACGGGGTAATTTCGGTGACTATTTCAACCTGACGGCCTTCCTCGGCCTCGGCAATCTCCTCGCCGTCCGCAACCAGGAGCAGTATTTTTGACTCGGCGCTCAGGGAATCATAGCCGACGAATTCGGGCTTGATGCCTTGGGCCGAAAGGTTTTTGTAGGCATCGCTGATGCGGTCAAACGTTGCCACCGTCCGCGATCGGGCCCGCTGCCGATCCATGGCCTGATCAAATCCGTCCATATCGAGGCTCATGCTTTTATCCCGCACGACATCCTGGACGATGTCCACCGGGAAGCCGAAGGTGTCGTACAATTTGAAAATGATGTCGCCGGGCACCTGGCTTTTGCCCTGGGCTTGAATCTCGGCCAGGGTGTCGTTCAACAGCTTCATTCCGGTATCCAGGGTCTCCATAAACCGGATTTCTTCATTTTTAATCACGCTGGTGATAAAGGCCGCGGCTTCGGCAAGCTCGGGATAGGCCGGTTGCATGATGTCGAAAACGACTTCGGCGGTACGGTAGAGAAACGGACGCTGCAGCCCGATATTGCGCCCATAGCGAATGGCGCGGCGCATAATGCGGCGTAGGACATAGCCGCGGCCTTCATTGGAAGGCAGAATGCCGTCATTGATGAGAAAGGCGGCCGCCCGGCTGTGGTCGGCGATGACTTTCATGGCCACCTCCGTCTCACGGGACTCGTTGATGCTCATTTCGGCCAGATCTTCGGCCTTTTCAATGATTGGGCGGATCAGGTCGGTGTCATAATTTGTCGGTACGTCCTGGATGATCGAAACGATCCTTTCCAGCCCCAGGCCCGTATCGATGCTGGGTTTGGGCAGCGGGGTCATCTTGCCGGACTCATCACGGTTGAATTGCATGAAAACGAGGTTCCAGATTTCCAGGTACCGGTCGCATTCGCAGCCCGCGGTGCATTCCGGCCGGCCGCAGCCGAATTGTTCGCCGCGGTCGATCAGGATCTCGGAACACGGCCCGCAGGGACCGGTGTCTCCCATGGACCAGAAATTGTCCTCTTCACCGAGTCTCACAATTCGATCCTCGGGCAGGCCAACCGATTTCTGCCACAAATCATAGGCGTCATCGTCATCGAGATACACCGAGGCCCACAATTTGTCGGCCGGCAATCCATATCCGTTGGTCAGCAGGTCCCAGGCGAAATCGATGGCGCCTTCTTTGAAATAGTCGCCGAACGAGAAATTGCCCAGCATTTCGAAAAATGTGTGATGCCGCGCCGTATAGCCGACATTTTCCAGATCATTGTGCTTGCCGCCGGCCCGCACACATTTCTGCGAGGTCGTGGCCCGCAGATAGTCTCTTTTGTCTTCGCCCAGAAATACGCGCTTGAACTGGACCATGCCGGCATTGATAAAAAGCAGCGTGGGATCTTCCTGGGGAACCAGGGAAGAACTGCGCACGATCCGGTGATCATGCTTGTTGAAATATTCAAGAAATTGTTTTCGTATATCGTTGCCTGTCATGAATGGCTCCATTTAAGTGTTGCGTGTTACGGGTTGCGATTTGCGGGTTACGAGTTACGCGGTGCGCGGTGCGCGGTGCGCGGTGCGCGGTGCGCGGTGCGCGGTGCGCGGTGCGAGTCGCGGGTTGCGGGATACGAGATGCGGGTTGCGCGATGCGAGTTAGTTGTTTTGTGCAACTCGCGAAGCGCTTTGCCCTATGCGTTATGCTCTCTGCCCTATGCTCTCTGCGCCCTGCTCTCTGCGCCCTGCCCTCTGCGCCCTAAACCATGAGCTATCAGCTATCAGCTATGAGCTCCATTATCCCAACTTCTCAACCTCACATCTTCAGCTTTATGCCCCATGCCCTCTGCTCTTTCTTATCTTCTCACTTTCCCAACTTCTCACCTTCTTTCTTTTCCGTCTCATCCGCATCCGGTTCTTTTTTGGCAAATCCCAGTGCTTCACGGGATTTTTGATAGATATTCTCGTATATGTCCTGATTATCTTTCAGAAATCGTTTGACGTTTTCACGCCCCTGACCGATGCGCTCACCCTGATAAGAATACCACGAACCACTCTTGTCGACAATCCCGGCGTTAACCCCGACGTCAATCAGATCCCCGGTTTTTGATATGCCTTCACCGTAGGTAATATCGAACTCGGCTTCTGTAAAGGGCGGGGCCATTTTGTTTTTGACCACCCGCACCCGGGTTCGATTGCCCACGACTTCCTGGCCGTCCTTGATGGCACCAATCCTGCGGATATCGAGTCTGACAGAAGAATAAAATTTGAGCGCATTGCCGCCGGTGGTGGTTTCCGGGTTGCCGAATACCACGCCGATCTTCATCCGGATCTGGTTGATAAAAATCACAGTGGTCATGGTCTTGCCGATGGTGCCGGTCAGTTTCCTAAGGGCCTGGGACATCAGCCTGGCCTGCAGCCCCATGTGGGAATCCCCCATCTCGCCTTCAATTTCGGCCCGCGGCACCAGGGCGGCCACCGAATCAATGACGATGATGTCGATCGCCCCGCTTCTCACCAGCATATCGGTAATTTCCAGGGCCTGCTCCCCGGTATCCGGCTGCGAGACCAGCAGGTCGTCGCAATTGACACCCAGCTTTTTGGCATAGCCGATATCGATGGCATGCTCGGCATCGATGAAAGCCGCAATGCCCTCTTTTTTTTGGGCTTCCGCCACGGCGTGCAAGGCCAGGGTGGTCTTGCCGGAGGCTTCCGGTCCGAACACCTCCACCACCCGGCCGCGGGGCAGACCGCCGATGCCCAGCGCCTTGTCCAGCGACAGTGAACTGGTCGAAATGACGGGCACCTCGATAATCTCCTTACTGCCCAATTTCATGATAGAGCCCTTGCCGAATTGGCGCTCCACCTGGATCAATGCGGTTTCCAGAGCTTTTTCTTTATCCGCTGATATGGCCATGTTTTTCTCCCCTTAGAAATGTCGAATGATCCGCCTTCGGCGGACCGAATGTCGAATTATTGAAGTCGCTTCGCATTATCGATTTGAATTTAGTAACATTATAATTAGACAGGATTCCGTCAATCCCTATATCCCCAGTACTCTTTGGTTATTTGTTACTGGTTATTGGTTATCGGTAAACAGCTATCCGTATCCAGCACCCGATACCCAACACCCAGTACCCAATACTGAATACCCAATGCCGAATACCCAATACCCAATCCTTCAATTCCTCAATTCCTCAATCCCTCAATACCTCAATCCCTCAATTCCTCAATCCCTCAATTCCTCATTTCCTCAATACCTCAATCCCTTATTCATTTTAAAACCGTTTGCTTCAAAGGCGTATACACTGCACCGGTTGGCTTTAGATCACTTTTAAACAAAATAATCCGGTCGGCGGCAAATTGCAAATTTGCTAGATTTGAGTAATCCTCAATTGCGCGGCCGACAATACGCGAATTGACTGCGTGCCGGATACGCCCCAGTGTTAAATGTGCCTTAAAGGGTCTTTTTTCTTTGGGAAAGCCGATTGCTGCCAGCCTCAGCGCCAACCGGTGCTGCAGGTTGAGCAAAATCTCCGTCTCCCCGCCAAGCCCGGCCCAGACAACCCGGGGACGTTTGATGCCCGGAAAGAACCCGATGCCAGTGACGGTCAAGGTAAACGGGGTGCAGTCTTCGGCAGCATCAGCCATTGCCTGCCTGATATCCGCGATATTTGCCGGATCGATATTTCCCAGAAATTTAAGTGTTAAATGGATATTTTGCGGCCGCACCCACTTTGCTTTCAGTGGCAGCGATTTGAGCCCCTGTTGCAGGTCATCCAGCAAAGAAATTACCTCAGCCGGCAGTTCAAATGCAATAAAAGATCGTAAGGTCTGGGACATCGGTTTATACATTGAAAATTGAAGATTGAATTTATACCGCGGAGCGCAGCGAACTCCTCAATTAGTCATTTTTCATTATTCATTATTCATTACCTACCGCGGCAGATTAAACTGCGGCTCGCCGAGCATAAATTTGCCATTGGATATCTTCTTTTTAAGGATATCGGCAATTTCGGCGGCCCTTACCACGCTGGACAAGGGAACGGTGGTGACCTCCTGGCCGTCCAGTTTGATGGAGCCGCTTCTGAGTTCGGCGTAGCTCACCTGCCCGTAGCTTTTGGAAATGCCATTGGGATAGTCGTTGCCGTAGTCGATTATTTGGGTAAAGATTTCCTCATCACTTATGGCGGTGTGCTGAGCGATTTTTTCATTCAGCAGGGGTATGGGTATACCCAGTCCCACGGCCAGAGAGCAGCCGTAACCCTGAATACCCACCCCGACCAGCCATTTCGAACTCATCTGTTTTAAGTCGCCCATCACCCAGAGGGTTCCGGCCGGGGTCAGGGGTATTCCTTTCTTTGTTCGCTTTATCGAAGGTTTATGCTGGGTGCCGTGCCAGGTCACATAGCCTTCGCCACCCCCGAGAAAAATTCGGGTACCGAGGCCGATGGTTTCGTAATAGGGATCGTTAAACAGGGGACTTAACTGCCCGGCGGAGCAGTAATTGGCATTGCCTGCTTTGGGCTTGAGCGTTCCCATGTAGGTATAAATGGTCTTGTTGGTGAGATTAACGGCGCAATTATAATTCTGATACCCGTTGCGCGGGCTGCAAAGGGTGGCCTGGGGCAGGGTGCGCAGGGTCACCTCTTTTTCCACCAACCGGTTGGGATAACAGTCCGTGCCATAGGCACTGGCTTTTAGCTGCACTTTTTTGCCGCCAACCAAGTCCTGGATAACATGCCCGCCGCCGTAGTTGAACTCACCGGGATAAACTTTGTTGAGCGGATCATCCTCGGCGGCTTCCGTCGCCCCGATGTAGCAATCCACGGCTGCCACACCGGCGTAGGCGGGCACCTTGTTCAGCCAGACTTTAGAAGCTTTAATCGTGGGGGTTGAATGACCGAAGTTGATAAAGGCGCCGGATGAACACATGGGCGCGAAAGTGCCCGTGGTGACGACATCCACCTGCCGCGCCGCTTCGACAGGTCCGTCATTTTTGACGATATCGATAATTTCTTCGGCCGTGACGACCACCACCTCACCGGATTTGATTTTCTGATTGATTTCCCGGATGGTTTTGTTGACCTTATGCTTCTTCATGGACCATCTCTCCTAGTTTTGGCTGGGTTGAACCTGATCAAGTTTTGACCGGACATTGTGTTGGATCCACTTTTTGTCCCACCATTCCACCGGATTGACAAATGTATCATTGATCAGCATGCTGAAGTGCAGATGATCCCCCCCGGCCATCCCCGTGCTGCCGGTACGGCCCAAAATGTCGCCCCGGGTGATCCGGTCCCCGGCATCGACGGCGGTGAAACTTAAATGGGAATACATGCTGAACAATCCGAACCCGTGATCAATAATTACGGTACCGCCGTATATCCCCAGGGACTCGGCAAACACAACTATTCCGCTGTTGGCGGCCGGCACCGGGCTGTTGACCAGGGAGGCCAGATCGATCCCCAGGTGTACCTGGCGATCAATTTCTTTTTTCCCGTAGAAATAGGTGCGATGGTCCGCATAGCGGGCCCGGTTGGCTGCATTGGGCAATCTTAAAAAAACTCCCTGCCAGTGCAGTTTATTATCCGTGCTGCGGCAGACTTCAACTATTTTTTCATAGTTGGCCTTGCGCATCCCCCGGTTAATCAACAAAAACCGTTCCACCGCTGACAATTTGGAATCCTGCGGCAGGTCAGATTCGAAATCCGGCAGCTTTTTTTGCAAAAACCGATCGGATATGTTGATGCGATCTTTTCTGAACTTTTTTCGCCGGATGTAATAGTTAAATCCGCTTTTGCCCGGGTTGCCGGCCCGATCGACGGCAGTCAGGTGCATGGCGGTATCGCGGCCCTGATCATATGCGAGTGCGAAAAAAGCCAGGTGAATATTTGGATCATTAAAATGGCCGGGGTGGCCGGGATAAAATTTGTCGCCCACCTGAACCCCGCTTTGCGGACAGGCTTCGGAGGTGCGGTAAATGATCAGTCCGGCGCCGCCCTGATTGATATTGTGGGCACTGGTGAACACCTCGATTTTAGGTGAACGCGTGTCGATCACGATCGCTTTGTCGGCATAGGTTTTGTTGCCTTTCCACCAGTCACGCCACGAGTGATCCCGTACGACGAATCGCAAAGTCGCTTCCCCATCGGCAAATCCCAGATCCCGCGGGGCCACCGGTATTCTGACGGCGGCTTCACCTTCGGCGCCGCCTTTAAACATGCCGGCCGAGGGAAAGGCCGCATCATGCAAAACAACTTCCTTGCCGTCTTTGAGCAAAGCGACCCAGAGTTTTCGCAAACCGCTGTCGGCATCGGAAACCGATATGGCAAGTTCCTGTGATCGGCCTAAAGCAAGGGGCAGCAAATCGATGTCCAGCTTCGGTGCTTCCCCTTCCAAACGCGTTATTAAAAACCAGGTCGTCGGCACCACGATGATCAAACATCCGAATATCAACAACCACAATTTGATATGCTTTTTATCTTTTCTCATTGCTGTATTATGACTGATTTGGGATTTTAGATTGCGGATTTCGGCCTCTCCGAGCTGTAGGCTCGCGCTACGAGCCGGAAGCCGGAGGGGTCATAGAGGCCTACGCCCCCCGGTGGGATTTCGGATTGGAGGAATCGCTACGCTCTATCAATTAAAAAGGACCGTTCGACACAGAAGCTCACGACAGGTAGAATCCCTTAAATCAAAAATCCAAATTCAAAATCTAAAATTGCACCAACTTGTGATCAAGAAAAATGGGCTTAGAAAACCTTTATGAAAATAAACAATTTTCACCAATTCAGGTCAGAGCCATATGATTTACCATTAAAGAAACTGATTAGATAACAGTTAACCTGGTGATAATCAAGGCTTGTTTTCGTTTCTTGACTTTTAATACGACGCGGGCTAAATTGCTCATTAGGGGATGCTGGATACTGGATACTCGATACTGGATACTCGATGCTGGATACTGGATGCCGGATGCTCGATGCTGGGTACCGACTTGCCCGAGTTGGGTATAAGATTTAAGAAAGTGAGAAGTCGAAATGCAGAAGGTGGAAATTGAAATGGATAGAATTCCTTCAATTCCTAAATTCCTAAATCCCTGAATCCCTGAATCCCTGAATCCCTGAATTAGATCATGTCAACACCAGTTAAAATAAACAACTTCACCATCGGCCGGGGAGCGCCGCTGGCGCTTATTGCAGGTCCCTGTGTTATCGAAGATTATGAGACCACCCGACACATTGCGGCAACGCTGAAAGACATCACCGGCAAACTTGATATCCCGTGGGCCTTCAAGGCATCCTATGATAAAGCCAACCGCACCTCGATAACATCTTATCGGGGACCGGGACCGGATGAGGGGCTTAAAATTCTCGCGGAAATTAAAAAAGAGTTCAAGATTCCCATCCTTTCGGATGTTCATCGTATCAGTGAAGTGTCGGCGGCTTCAAAAGTTTTGGATATCATCCAGATCCCGGCCTTTCTGTGCCGCCAAACCGATGTGCTTATCGAGGCGGCTCACAGCGGCAAGGTGGTCAATATCAAGAAAGGCCAATTTCTGGCGCCCTGGGATATGGCCAATGTGGTGCAGAAAATCACCTCAGCCGGCAATCGGAATATTTTGATTACCGAGCGGGGCACCATGTTCGGCTACAACAATCTGGTGGTGGATTTTCGCGGATTAATGATCATGCGCCGGACCGGTTATCCGGTAATATTCGATGCCACCCACAGTGTGCAGCTGCCCGGCGGTGACGGCACCAGCTCCGGGGGACAGCGGGATTTCGCCCCGCTGATGGCCAGGGCGGCAGTCGCCGCCGGAGTTGACGGAATCTTTCTGGAGGTCCATCGAGATCCCGAACAGGCCCTCTGCGACGGTCCCAATTCATTGAAGTTAGACACCCTTGATGACTTGTTGTCCCGGCTCATAGCCATTCATGAGACAATCAATCGCAGTTAAGGATCCGGGGCCGGCGATGCTTGTTCTGGGCCGCTCGCAACGATGGCGCGGACAATTGCCTTAGCCGGCAAAGCTCGGGATTCATAAGGTCACTGCCGGTGGCTGCAAGTGGCCAGTTTGATCGAGAAAGAACATTTGAAAAGCGAATATCCATTATTCATAAGTTACTATTCATTTGTCATTTAAATCGGCGGTGCGCAGCGACCTCAATCATTATTCGTTAGCCACTATTCATTTGTCATTCAAATCGGCGGAGCGCAGCGAACTCAATCATTATTCATTAGTCACTATTCATTTGTCATTCAAATCGGTGGAGCGCAGCGAACTCAATCGTTATTCATTAGTCATTATTCATTAGTCATTTAAATCGGTGGAGCGCAGCGAACTCAATCATTAGTCATTAGTCATTATTCATTAGTCATTGTATAATTAGGTTCCTTAGCTTTGAATCCGCTAGGCTCAATCAACAACGCCAACCGACCTATGGTTACACGAATCCTATGACATCCAAAACGTTGCCGGAAAAATTAAAGGATATTCAACTCCTGTTGCTGGATGTAGACGGCGTCCTCACGGACGGCAGCATCATCTACAGCGATGCCGGCAACGAAATTAAAGAATTTAATGTTAAAGACGGTTTTGGAATAAAGCTGGTGATGGCCGCCGGGATCAAGGTCGGCATTGTTACCGGACGATCATCGGAGGCACTTGATCGCCGCTGCCGCGACCTTGGAATAGATTTTATATACGACGGCGCGCAGCATAAGGCCCGGCTGCTGGATAAAATTGTCACGGATACAGGCACCGGCGCCGACGACACAGCCTTCATCGGTGATGATCTGCCCGACATTCCCCTGATGCGACGCATCGGTCTGCCCATTGCCGTGGCCGATGCCCACGAGACGGTCCGTGACGGTGCGGATTGGGTCACCGCGGCACCGGGCGGCCGCGGTGCGGTTAGGGAAGTATGCGATGCCCTGCTGAAAGCCCGGGGGAAATGGGATAAAATGCTGGAGCGATATCAGGGCAAAATATGAAAAGACGCTAATCCGGAAAGCGGAAATTGCCTGATAGCAAACTGTGGGAGCGGTTTTTAACCGCGATTTATCCGATCCGGTTAATACACATTAATGTTTCAAAAGAGCACGGCCGCTGGCCGCCAGCGTCCAGTCTGATCAGAGAAGAAACTTTTGGGAATCGGTTCCGAAACAGGCTGTTGTTGGGTTTCGCATTTTGTGATAGCACCGCAAAAATGTAGGTTGGGTAGAGTATAACGAAACCCAACAATGCCTGGAGTTGGCTCAACCCAACCTACAAATACAACGTAGCCTATGATGGAATCAACTCCAGCTTTTGAAATGTAGTTTCACACGAGCGGCAGCCTCTGGCCCAAAAACGGCCAGTCTGATCAAAGAAAAGAAACTTCGAAAAGCAAATATCGAATATCGAACAAGGAATAATGAATTTCGAAGTAAGGTATTCTATCGATTTAAATTAATCTGAAATAGTCAGAGCGAAGCGATTCCACACTTCATCATTCGATATTTCTTGTTCGATATTCTGCGGTTCGCTTTTATATTTTCTTGAAGTTTCATAAGAGCAACCTGAACTCAGAACTTTGAACCCTAAACCCTAAACCTTGAACCCTGAACCTTGAACCCTAAACCTTAAACCCTGAACCCTAAACCCTAAACCTTGAACCCTGAACCCTGAACCCTAAACCCTGAACCATCGTTAAATCGGATTGAACGCAGCGATTCAACAAATCCGAAGTGCGAAATCCAAAATCCAAAATTGAATAACCCTAAACCCCGAGCCTGCCCCTTACATGAAAATCAAAAAATTGAGCATCATCCTGCTGATTATTATCCTGATGGCCATTGGCACGGTCATCACGGTTTTTATCGGCTATCGCAAGATCTCGAATGCGCCTGAGATGCTGCTTTCTTCCATCCAGGACGGCGCTAATTTGTCCCTGGGAAAGATTCGACAGACAGCGACCCGCGACGGCAAAAAGGAATGGAGTCTGGAAGCCGGGTCAGCCCACTATATGGAGGATGAAAAAAAAGCGGTTTTGAAAGACCTGTCTATCACCTATTATCTTGAAAACGACCGTGAAGTGTATTTGAATTCCGATCAGGGAATATTGAACACCGACACAAATGACATTGAATTCTCGGGCAACGTTGTGATAAGAAATGAGGACTACCGGCTCACAACGGAAAAATTGAGCTATGAGCACGAACGCCGTTTCATATTCACGGATGTCCCGGTAAACATCTCAGGCCGGGACGCTGAATTGTCGGCGAATTCGGCAACCTTTGATATGAAAGCCAATAAAATCGTTTTAACCGGAAATGTGGCGTCTGTGATTTCACGTAATTTTTCACCGGTTCAAGGGCTGGGTAAACCCTGACTAAAATTTACAATAACATTGCCGGGTCGCTAACCTTATGGTTGCAATTTTAAATCAACTCATCTAAAATAGGAAAAATTTCACCCTTCGGCATAAAAATTGCCGGGCGATGCAACGCCCGTTATTGACGATCAGCCGAAAGCTGATTATTCTACAACCCAAAGACAAAATCCATCCGCAGGTAATATGGCACTTGAACTGAGACAACAACTGAAATTAACTCAGCAGCTGATCATGACGCCGCAGCTTCAAATGGCGATCAAGCTGCTGCAGTTGTCCCGGTTGGAGCTAATGGAAACCATCCGCACCGAGTTGGAGGAAAATCCCGCTCTGGAAGAGGTGCCGGAAAGCGCTGCAGCCGAAAACTTAATCGAACAAGCCGAAACACCCGCTGAAGAAGACCCTGCCGAAAAAGAAGTCACCATTGAAGAAAAGCTCCAACAGGATATTGATTGGAGTGACTACCTGGATGAGTGCAACACTCCCGGAAGGGTGCACTTCGAAGCCGAGGACAGGGACACCCCGCGTTTTGAATCATTTATTGCCCGCAAGGAATCCCTCAACGATCACTTGCTTTGGCAATTCATCATGACCAAGCCGAACAAGGAAGAAGAGCGGATCGGCAGTCTAATAATCGGCAATTTGAATAGAGACGGCTATTTGGATATCTCGGCCGAAGAAATTGCCGAGACGAGTGGATCACCGCTCGAGGAGGTTGAAGCAATATTGTCACTGATGCAGACCTTCGATCCAATCGGAGTGAGCGCCAGAGACCTGCGGGAATGTCTGCTGATCCAGGCCAATTATCTGGGTTTGCAGGATACGATTGTCACCGATATCATCAACAGCCATCTGCCCAATCTGGAAAAGAAAAATTACAAGGCTATCTGCAAGGCCTTGAAAAAAAGTATGGATGAAATCGTATCGGCGGTCAATGTCATCACAAGCCTGGAGCCCAAACCCGGCCGCGAATTCAGTGATGAAACACCGCAATATATCAACCCGGACATTTACGTCTACAAACTTGAAAACGATTTTGTCATCCTGCTCAACGACGACGGCATGCCGAAGCTGCGCGTGAATTCTTTTTACAAAAATTCTATCACCCGCGGCAAAAAGATCTCCGGAGACGCCGAAGATTATATACAGGACAAAATGCGATCGGCGGCCTGGTTGATTAAAAGCATCCATCAACGTCAAAAAACCATCTATCGCGTCATGGAAAGCATCCTGCGCTTTCAGCGGGATTTTTTTGAGCAGGGCATCTCCCAGCTGAAACCGATGGTCCTCAGGGATGTCGCGCAGGATATCGGGATGCATGAATCCACCATCAGTCGGGTAACCACCAACAAGTACGCTTTCACACCCCAGGGCATCTTTGAATTAAAGTATTTTTTCAATAGCTCGATCAGACGATCCCACGGTGGAAGCATCGCATCTGCCAGTGTTCAGGACAAGATCAAGCAAATTATCCTCGGTGAAAATCCTAAAAAACCTTATAGCGATGATAAGATCGCCCAAATATTGAAAAAAGATGAAATCCATATCGCACGCAGGACAGTAGCAAAGTATCGTGAAATGTTAAAAGTTTTGCCATCCAATAAACGCAAACAGATATAAGGAGGTCTAAACGCATGCAGACATCCGTTATGTTCAAAAATATTGATCCCTCTGATCATCTGAAATCATACGTTGGCGACAAATTAAACCGATTTGATAGATTTCTCGACAACCCGGCCGAGGCCAATGTGGTTCTGGCCGTCGAAAAATTTCGCCACATTGCTGAAATCAATATTTCAGGGGATCGACTCAACATAGTTGGCAAAGAAGAAACGGTAGACATGTATTCGGCCATCGATATGGTGCTCGACAAGCTTGAAAAGCAGATTAAGAAAAATAAGGAAAAAATCAGAGAACGCAGATCCGCCTCGAAAAACCGCAATCGATCAATACTGGAAGAGGAAGCCGGCCTGCCTGACGAGGATGTTGAAAGGCAGATCAAAATTCGCAACATTGAATATAGAGTGGACGCATAAACGTAAAAATTCTCATTATATCAGCATGATAAGATAAAATACTACTTGACTTTTTTTGATATAAGTACTACTAAAATCACTCCTTTTATAGGCCTAGTTCCCTAAAACT
>Ga0209339_1000171_pt1 | contig 25119 bp, 21 predicted proteins | sample OlaalgELextract3_FD_187376 | JGI IMG/M metagenome (GOLD analysis project Ga0209339, IMG submission 187376) | Olavius algarvensis symbiont microbial communities from Tuscany, Italy - Type A ELBA extract 3 (SPAdes) (version 2) | ecosystem: Host-associated > Annelida > Digestive system >... | reverse complement strand
ATTGAGCATGATTTTTAAATTCCTATTTTTACTCGACTATTTTTGTAAATTTTACTACTAATAGGTTTTCTATTCCTCACTAAAGCCCCAGTTTTAGGGAACTAGGCCTATAAAAGGAGTGATTTTGGTAGTACTTATATCAAAAAAAGTCAAGTAGTATTTTATCTTATCATGCTGATATAATGAGAATTTTTACGTTTATGCGTCCACTCTAAAGTTTTAAACGAAGGGGCTGATAATATATTAAATTACTATGCATTAAGGAGTTAATAAAAATGCTTAAGAATATGGCCCTATCTACAAAAGTGATTTTTGGTTTCAGCTTACCGCTTATAATAACGTTCTGCTTAGTAATCGGCATTTACACGATAAGCAAAAACGTAGAGGCAAATGCGATATTGGCCAAGGACGAAATCCTTGTATTTGCAGGGATCGCCAGACAGATGAAACTGGATGTCGTCCAGATCCAGCAGTGGCTATCTGACATTTCCGCAACCCGCGCGCAGGATGGGTTGGACGATGGATTCGATGAGGCTGAGAAAAGCAGCCAATCTTTCAAAAAAGGCCTGGCCCAGTTTAGAGATATGTATACAAGCGAAAACGACCAACAGAGCCTGCAAAAACTGAGAGTCTTAGAGGATGCCTTCGAAAAATATTACCAGGTAGGGAAAACGATGGCCCAGGCTTATATTAAAGGTGGTCCGGCCGAAGGCAACAAGACCATGGCAGCTTTTGACGAAGCTGCAGAAGAAATGAGCAACAGTTTAGAGCCGTTTATAGAGCAGCAGATAGAAGAACTCAACAAGGTAATGGAAGAAAGCGTATCGTCTGTCAGCTTTCTCCGGCTGAGCGTTATGATCGCGGGTGTATTTTCTGTGGTTTTAGGGATCCTAATTTCATTTGTTCTCATTCGCTCAATCACCAAACCCCTTAACAGAACTATCGAAGGCATGAACGAAGGCGCTGAGCAGGTGGCATCGGCCTCAAGTCAGGTCTCCTCCTCCAGTCAATCGTTGGCCGAAGGCTCATTGGAGCAGGCGGCCTCCCTCGAGGAGACCTCTTCATCATTGGAGCAGATGTCTTCGATGACCAAACAGAATGCCGAGCATGCTGGCCAGGCCGACAAACTCATGAAGGAAGCCGATCAGGTGGTCCAACAAGCCAATGATTCCATGACCGAGCTTACCGGATCCATGGCGGATATCTCAAAGGCGGGCGAGGAGACTTCCAAGATTATAAAGACCATCGATGAGATCGCTTTTCAGACCAATCTTCTGGCCTTAAATGCCGCTGTTGAGGCTGCCAGAGCTGGCGAAGCTGGCGCCGGATTTGCGGTAGTGGCCGATGAAGTCAGGAATCTGGCCATGCGGGCGGCAGATGCGGCCAAGGACACCGCCGAGCTGATCGAAGGCACCGTCAAAAAAGTCAATGATGGCTCCGAGCTGGTCATCCGCACCAACGAGGCCTTCAGTCAGGTGGCCGACAGTTCCTCCAAGGTGGGAGAGCTGGTAGCTGAAATTGCGGCAGCTTCAAATGAGCAGTCTCAGGGCATCGAGCGGGTCAACACAGCCGTATCAGAAATGGACAAAGTTACCCAGATGAATGCGGCCAATGCCGAAGAATCAGCCAGTGCTTCCGAGGAAATGAACTCCCAGGCCGAGCAAATGAAAAACATGTTGGGTGATTTGGTAGCTTTAGTGCACGGAAGTCGCCGCAGCGATGGAAGGTTTTCTATTACCATGGCAGAGAGTTCAAAAGCCGAAACTCATCGAGCCCTTACAGCTCCAGTTAGGAAGGTCGCAAACAAAGATATGTTAGATCATAATGAAAAAGAAGTCAGTCCTGAGCAGATCATCCCACTGGATGATAATGAGTTTAAGGACTTTTAAGCATTGTTACTCACCAGAGGACTGTGATCTTCTTCAGGTGTCAAAGGACGAACTTAACTTTTTTAGTTAACCATTTTTTCTGACATCGAGCACAAAATTTCGATATTTTATTGTTTTCTGTTTATTCATTACGAACCCTAATGATCGAGTTCATGCGGTTTCGGTGGTGATTATCCACCTAGCGGGTCAGCTTTGAAAAACTCTCCGACTCCTCCATTATTTATTTCATCGAGATTTAGAATCTTGAACCTTGAAATGCCTAGAGAATTAGCAAAAAATTGTATGATCGCTTAGCGCGCTTCAAACCGCTGCTCGATGATCAAAGCCGGTTTGATCAGCAGGGTGACCACCAGCATGCCCGCGGCCAGAATGCCTATCGCGACACAGATTTCCACCCAACTGGGGGCGTAATTAATCACTTCCCCCAACGGAGAAGGGACCATGCCCGGTACAATCAACCCCATGCCTTTTTCGATCCAGATACCGATAAACAGCAGAATACAGGCCGGCAGCAGCACCTTGGGATTGTTCTTACCCGGGTTCCAGATTAGCGTCAGGGTGCCTAAAAGGTTGAGGCTGATCGCGGTCCAGATCCAGGGAACCAGGGCATTGTGGCCGTCGAGGCCGAAATACAGATAGATGGCCGGCAGACTGTGATGCGTGGGAAGGTAGAACTCCTTGAAGACCTCGGAAAAGAGCATGATGAGATTAATAATGGCGGAAATAACGATGATCAGCCTCAGCTTGCGAAAAGTCTCTTGCCCGATTTTAAAGGTGGTGGCGGAATGAACGATTACCAACACCACGGTTATCAATGCCGGCCCGGCCGCAAATGCGGAAGCCAAAAAGCGGGGGCCCATCAAGGGATTGTTCCAGAACGCTCTGGCCGGCAGTCCCTGGTACAGAAAGGCCGTTACCAGGTGAATGGAAAAGGCCCAGAAAATTGAAAGAAACACGAATGGGCGGTATTTTCTTTCATCGGGCTCACGGTTATTGTACTGGCAGTAAAGGATATAGGCCGGTACCAGCAGGTTGAGGGCCAGGTAGCCGTTTAAGACAATGATATCCCACGTGAGCAGCGAGGAAGGCCAGTTGAAAATCCCGATACCGGGTATCAGATGCCAGAGCTTCAATGGCCCGCCCAGATCGGCCGTGATAAACAGCAGGCACATCACCAGGGCCCCGTTGGCCACGCCTTCGCCGATGATCACCACCTTGTGCAGATCCTTGTCCTTAAAAATATACGCCGGTAAAATCAACATCACAGCCGCGGCCGCCACCCCCACTAAAAACGTAAAATTGCCGATATAAAAACCCCAGCTGACGATATCGGACATGTTGGTGGCCGCAAGCCCTAAGTGTGTTTGAACGGAGTACGCATAGATACCCAGCATCACCATGGCGGTCAAACAGCACAAATATAGCTGATAGCCGATGCCGCCCGATAGATTCCACACGACGACATCTCTGACAAAGGAGATGATTCCCTTTTCGGAAGACTTATTGGTTATGACTGTTTCCTGCGCCATTTTTCAATCCTGTTGGCCCGTTGAGCCCGTTTATTTCGGATGATTGTCTAAGAAATAGTTGACTTCACCACAGTTGAATAACTTTAAATATTACTGTCAGTACGTTACCGTAGTTGTGAATAGGAGCACCTAGTCAATAAAATACCAAAATTTGGGATCCGTTCCCAAATCCTCCTTGAACCGGAAGACCTTCTTGTTTTTCAGCACAAACCGGATTTCACTTTTGGGATCGAGCAGGTTGCCGAACACCCGTGATCCGGTGGGGCAGGCCTCGACACAGGCCGGCAGCCGCCCTTCCCGGCTGCGCTGGACGCAGAAGGTGCATTTTTCCATCTGCCCTTTGGCGCGCATGCGGTTGCCGAGATAGTGCTGCTTTTTGGTCATTTCCGCTGCGGGGACCTCGGGGTCGTTCCAATTGAAGCGTCGGCCGTAGTATGGGCAGGCTGCCATACAATAGCGGCAGCCGATGCACCAGTCGTAGTCCACCACCACAATTCCGTCGGGCTCTTTCCAGGTGGCTTTGGTGGGGCAGGCCTTGATACAGGGGGCGCTTTCGCAGTGAAAACACTGCACGCCCATATAAAAATGATCCTCCACCGGCACTTCATGGAAGTACTTGCCGTTGCCCACTTCCGGGCTCATCTGGCCGTGCTCCATTTCAAAAATTCGAATATATTGCGTATTGGCTTTGCGGTCGAGGTTGTTCTCTTTGACGCAGGCCGATACGCACTCCATGTATCCTTCACAACGCGTGACATTAAAGGCATAGCCGAATAAAACATTTTCGATCGGTGCCCTGGAACTCATCTGGACATCGACGCCCCTTTTCATTTTGGCCAACCGTTCAAGGCGTCTTACCGTCTCATCCTTTTCCTCCTGGGTCATGAGCCGGTAATTCTTCTTGAAATATTCGTCCCACTTTAAGGAAAGTTCTTCCTTGGAGCCGAACACATCGCTGCCGCAACCCGCGAGCATCGCCCCGCCGCCAATGGCGGCGGCTCTGGCGGCACCTTTTAGGAATTGCCGGCGCCCGCACGGTTTGCCCTGTCCCTGATTGCTTACAGCCTGCTTTTGACAATTTTGATTTTTAATGGGATCCATGCTAATGCCCTATTTTTTAAAAGGCGGCGAGTAAGTTACCGGCCAACGTTTTTTAAAGCGCGGTGAGTGTGGGTTGTGGCAGGCCACGCAGCTTTGGACGACCCGCTGACCCGCCCAGTACGAGACGCGCTTGCCGTGGGCACCGCCCACCCAGTCTTTTAATTGTCTGAAATGGCACTGGGCACACATCTGGTAACTGTGATCCATATCCACTTTGACACCGGCCTCGGTTTCCAAGGCGTCTCGATCTCCCAAATGATGACACGTAAAACAGGACAGCGGCTTTTCCCGGCCGCCGTGATCCAGCGTAATGTCTCCATGGGCCACTTCAGCAGCCTGGGGCACATTGACGGATTGGTTGTTGTGACATTGGCTGCATTTGAAACGCTCTATTTTGTCCTTGCGGGTTTCGGTCCAGAATAACCCTCCCTGATACCTGGTTCTTACCAGAACGGTATCCTTGGGCCGCGGCCGCACCGAATCAACGGCTTTCGCATCATCAAACGGTGCGTTCGCATTTTTATAGATCTGTCTGACACCTCCCTGCCGGGAATGCGCGGCCCATCCAGCGCCGAGAACCAGCAGCAAAGCAAGCGTCCCGAAAAGATATTTTTTAAGCGGTGTTGTCTTCATATTATTGTGACCATCCAAATAAGATTTGATCGCTTTCTGTCATCGAGCATCCAGCTTCCGATTTTGGATTTTGGATTGCGGAATTCGGATTGTTCCAAAAGCCGCCCCGAGCAGTCAACTCAATCAACTTAATCAACCAATAAACCCAATCAACTTTATTAATTATTTAATCCAGCATCCAGTATCCAGCATCCAGTATCCAGTATCGAGCATCCAGTATCCAGCATCGAGCATCCAGCACCCAGTATCCAGCTTTCCGATTTTGGATTTTGGATTGCGGAATTCGGATTGTTCCAAAAGCCGCCCCGAGCAGTCAACTCAATCAACTTAATCAACCAATAAATCCAATCAACTTTATTAATTATTTAATCCAGCATCCAGTATCCAGCTTTCCGATTTTGGATTTCGGAATTCGGATTTCGGATTGTCCCAAAAACCGTCCCGATCATTCATCTCAATCAATCATTTAATCCAGTATCCAGCATCCAGTATCGAGCATCCAGTATCCAGCTTTCCGATTTTGGATTTTGGATTGCGGAATTCGGATTGTTCCAAAAGCCGCCCCGAGCAGTCAACTCAATCAACTTAATCAACCAATAAACCCAATCAACTTTATTAATTATTTAATCCAGCATCCAGTATCCAGCTTTCCGATTTTGGATTTCGGAATTCGGATTTCGGATTGTCCCAAAAACCGTCCCGATCATTCATCTTAATCAATCATTTAATCCAGTATCCAGCATCGAGCATCCAGCATCACCGCTGCGGCTTAGGATTGCGGATTTCGCTGAAACGGCTTGAAGCCGGTGCCGATATCCGGTACATGACATTGCCGGCAATTTCCCCGCGACGGATGCTCCACCCGAATGGACGCCACCGCCCCCGGGCCCACGTGGCATGCAATGCAGTTGCCTCTCATCTGAAGTTCATGGGGAATCGGCGGTGGTGCACCGGGCAATTCGGATCGACCCAGCCGCGGTGTTGCAATGCTGCGCCAGTCGATGTCGACGAACAGCTCTCGGCCGGTCAGCGCGATGTGACACTGCCGGCAGGCCTCATGTTCCGGATGGGGCGTTATAGGCGTGTGTCTTTTAAGCTCTTGCGACCAGCCGCCCCTGGCATGACAGGCCAGACATTCAACCCGGGCCAAGTCAGGTTCTTCAACCTTGTGCGGAATAACGGGCGGCGACCCGGGGTATTGCCTGCGTGAGTAGTATTCGCTGAGGGTTCGTTCGGAGGACACACCCGCCAGATATTCGCTGGACAACTTGTCGTAGTCGATGAATATGGCTTTCCCATCCTGGTCAAAGTCAAGATCCTGCCTACCGATGACGGCCGTCTCCATCTCCTTGGGTTGGAAGGAGAAGGCCGAAATGACGACCAGAGGCAGGGCAATGATACACAGACCGGCAAAAACGAGAAAGATTTTTCCCACTTTTTTGTCTGACGTTTCCATCATACTCTCTCCAATTTGACTGCGCATTTTTTATAATCCGGCTGTTTGGATATGGGACAAAACGCATCCAAAGTCACTTCGTTGATCAAATAGCTTTCGTCGAAGAACGGAACGAAAACCTGGCCCCGGGCCGGGCGTCCCCGGCCGTTGATGCTGGCCTTCATTACCACCGAGCCCCGGCGGGATGAGACTTTGACTATAGCGCCATTCACGACGCCCATCCGGTTGGCGTCATCCGGATTGATTTCAACGTATGATTCCGGAGCTGCCTTGTGCAGGATCGGTACCCGGCGAGTCATGGAACCGGTATGCCAGTGTTCCAGGATCCGGCCGGTATTGAGCCAGAATGGATACTCGTTGTCGGGGGATTCCGCCGCCGGCTCGTAAGGCCGCAGCCAGATCCAGGCCCGGTTGTCCGGTTTGCCATAAAAATGGAAGTCATCGCCCATGGCGGCCGGGTCGTATTTGGCGTTGTAGCGCCACTTGGTTTCCAGTCCATCGACGAAGGGCCACACAACCCCCGATCGCGCTTTCAAAACCTTGAAGGGCGCCATTCTGTGCTTGGGGGTATCGTGGAACTGAATGTATTCATTCCAGATGTCTTCGATATAGGTTTCTTCGGTCCAGGAGAACTGTTTTTCAAAGCCCATGCGCCGAGCCACCTCAATGATCTGCCAGGTATTGCTCATGCAGTCACCCGGCATGGGAACAATCTGGTCGTTGTGCTGGGTCCGCCGTTCCGAGTTGCCGAAAAATCCTTCGCGCTCGATCCACAGGGCGGACGGCAGCACTACATCGGCCACATCGTAAGTGGGGGTGGGATATATCTCGGATACCACCATGAAGCGATCATCCTTTTCGGCGCCGTTGCGATAGCGGTTCAAATTGGGCATGGTCACCATGGGATTCGTGACCTGGACCCACATGAAACGGATATCCCCCCGGTCCAGGGCCCGGAACATTTCAACCGTGTGGTAGGACGGTTTGGGATCGATGTTTTCCACCGGTACCTCCCAGATTTTAGCGGCCATCTTACGGGCGTCTTCCTTCATGACAACGCCGTGCGGCAGTTTGTGGGTCAGGGTGCCGACTTCACGCACCGTGCCGCAGGCGCTCGGCTGACCGGTCAGGGAAAACGGGCCGTTGCCCGGTTGAGAAATTTTACCCACCAGCAGATGACAATTGTAAACCAGGTTGTTGATCCAGGTTCCCCGGGTGTGCTGATTCATGCCCATGCACCAGTAGGAAACCACTTTCTTATCCGGGTCGCCGAATAGTGATGCCAGGTACCGGATGTCTTCGGCCGATACACCGGATATTTTTTCGACCTTCTCCGGCGTGTAATCCGCCAGAAATTCTTTATACTGCTCAAAGGTGACGGACTCGGCCTTGTCCTTGAACTTGAAATGGTCCTCGGTACCGTAGCCGATGTTGGTTTTGCCTTTATGGAAGGAAACATGCTTGTCGACAAAATCCCAATTGACCCAGTCGTTGCGGATGATCTCATAGCAGATGGCATTGGCCACCGCCAGGTCCGTCTGGGGTTTAAACAGGATGGAGCGGTCCGATGCCTGGCTGGTGCGGGTGGTGCGGGTGGCAAAATCAATGATCTTGACGTGGCCTTTGCTTTTGCGGTTGGCGAGCATTCTGGAAAAAAGCACCGGATGCATTTCCGCCATATTGTTGCCCCAGGTAATAAACACATCGGCGTGATCGATGTCATCATAGGAGCCCATGGGTTCATCCAGTCCGAAACTGGTCATAAATCCGGTCACTGCACTGGCCATGCACAGACGCGCGTTGGCTTCCAGATTGTTGGTGCCGATGCATCCCTTGAACAGTTTGGAGGCCACATATCCGTCGGTAATCGACCATTGCCCGGACCCGTACATGGCCACCGCATCTTTGCCGTGGCTCTTGATCGTTGCCTGCATCTTGCTGGCCACCAGGTCCAGAGCCTCAGCAAGCGGCGTTTCCACCAATTTGCCGTTTTTGCGAACCAGGGCTTGGGTGATTCGATCCTTGCCATAAAGGATTTGGACGGAATGATAGCCTTTGACGCAGCACAGACCTTTATTGACGGTACAATTGGGATCGCCCTTGACGGCCACCGCCCGCTCACCGGAAACGCCGACCAGCAGGCCGCAACCGGTGCCGCAAAAACGGCAGGGCGTCTTTTTCCATTCGATCCCGCCCGCCGCAGAATCGACATTTTTCCAGGCGCTGAAACTGATTCCCGGAAACAGGGTTGCTGCGGCAGCGGCAGCGCTGTTCAATGCCAGGGTTTTGATAAATGATCTTCTGCTGATACTCATGTGTCACTCCTTTGCTAAAGACACGGTTTGTTTACCTCAATTATTATAAAATGAAACAATTCGGTTTAGATTAATCCACGTGGCCGAAAGTCATGCCAAGCGATTCCAAAGATTTTAAACTTTTAAGTTTTTTCTGCAGCGCTTTCTCGGTTTCTTCATCGGGTGTGTCGGTTATCAGGATCAGAATATTTTGATTATCGGCCGGCGTCGCTTCACAGTAGTCCAAGGCTGATAGATCCTTGAGCAAGTCTTGCTTGGCCCCCTGCTTGGGATAGGCCAGGTAGCTGAAAACGGGCATTGATTCTCCTTAATCGCTAACCAAATAATTTTATTTTAAGTAACGGTGCTGTTAAAGCTGTTTCGTTTTCGTAAAGCGGTTCTTTGAAAGGAATGAGCTTTTTATCAATATCGCGAAAATAATTATTTGACTTAAGTCAAATAATCCATATCAAAATTATATAGAATAAAAATACAGTAAAACCTGTATTTTTTGCCTATAAATATACCGTATTTAGCCACATTAGCGCTGCCGCTGGCCGCGAGCGTCCGGTCTGATCGGAAAAGAAACTTTAAAAAGCAAATTTTAGATTTTGGAATGCGGATTTTGGATTTAAGGTATTCTGCCTGTCGTGAGTCTTTTGTCGAACGGTCTATTTTATAAAAAGACTGAGCGAAGCGATTCCATCATTCGTCATTATTCATTAGTCATTCCAATGTAGTTTCACACGAGCGGCAGCCTCTGGCCCAAAAACGGCCAGTCTGATCGGAGAACAGAAACTACATTTTTGTAATAAACGTTGTAGTTTCATAAGAGCTCCAAATATTCAGGAAGAGACATAGGAACAGACAATCGCGAGGAATTTAGCGACCCCCTGTCGGATGGCGTGAAGCATGATCAAAGAAGTTATATACTGCTCGCAATATTTTGCGATGTAGGCCGATGGGCAAAAGCCGCCCTCGCAGGCTTCTAAGCTGGTTGCAGTTGCAGTTGCAGTGGTACTCCAAAGGCGTTTGACAGCTAGCCTGACATTTACTGTTTGGAATCTAACGATGTCAGCATCCGGTAGGTAACAAAACCCTCCGTCCCGCCGGTAAGGGCATCATACAATTTCCGGGCGGTCGTATTGTCATGCTTGGTCAGCCAGTAGACCGAAGCCCATCCGCTGTGTTTGGCTTCCGTCACAACGGCTTCGATCAGGGCCCGGCCGTATCCGGTACGGCGCAGGTCAGGGCTGACAAAAAGGTCCTGGAGATAACAAACCGGATGTACTTCCCAGGTGTCTTCATGGGAAAAATAATGAACCAATCCGGCAACTCGCCCCTGCCCCTGAGATTGATCCTGAGATTTCACTGCGAGCAGACAGTTAAATCGGTGCTGCGGATCCAGAATGCGCTGCCAGAGGATCGTCGTGTTTTCCGGTGGCAGTTTCGTTTGATAAAATACGAGATAGGCGTCCCAGAGGGCTTGCCATTCAGAAAAATCATCCCCCGATGGTGTGCGTATTATACATGTCATGAGTCAATCCTTTTTTCGAAGCACCTTTTGGCCGACCGGACAGGCCTGGGTGCAGATTCCGCAGTTGTGTCCGCCGTGAAATTGAATGAAATGGGTCTTTTTCCCAGGGTTCCATCTGGAAGACAAAGGCAATGCCGCGGTGGAACCTGGCCAACTCCCCGGAAGTGAGACCCGTTAGATCGGCAACTCCATATAGTTTGCAGCCGTGCGAGGCAGCGATCAGGGCGATCTCTTTCTCAAGTATTGCCGTATCCATTTTATCCTCAACGCAGATTAATTCATCGCCCTATTGGGCATAAAGTGCCACGACATAACGCATCGCTCAATGGGGCTAAAAGCCAATTGAAAGTTGTTCGTTGTCAGTTATTAGCTATTGATTTTAAAGAAACCAGATCGATTTTTATATATCACTGATAATAGAAAAATAAAACCAGATCCCAAGCCGTTTCAATTTATGCAGTTTAAAAGAGTCCGCGCGGTTGACACGATTTGACGGGAACCTTAGTGTGGACTAATGAAATCTTGCTTGGATTCACGCTGGGTCCCCAATCTGCAATAACACGGTTGGCGGTAAAGTAACCCGGTTGTCTTTTTCAGCTTGTTGGCAAGTTTATTTTGAAACCGGTCAAATTATGAGGAACTCGTCATGCAAGAGCCCATTGGCCTGCTGATCGATAATATAAATTGGATCCAGCCCCTGGTGCGGGCTATGGAGAAGGCCGGTGTTCCATACCGGCTCATCCCCTATCCCCAATCACCGTTCACCGACTTTGACGGACGTGCCTATCCTGATATGATTTTTAATCGCGTGGCCATTCGCACCGCCATGGGTTCACCGGGGCTGGTCACATTGGTCAGGGACCTGCTGTCAGCTCTCCAATTGCATGATAAGCACATCATCAACAACCGCCACTGCCATCATGTTGGATCCAGCAAAGCCCTGCAGACTTTGGTTTTCGAGCGCGCCGGGGTAATGAGTCCCAGGACCCTGGTACTGCATGATAAAGACATGCTCACAGCGGCTCGGGAACAAATACCGGATGGGCTGCTGAAATCCAATGTGGGTGGTTTTGGCGCCGGCGTCTGGGCGCCGGAGTATCCCGGCCAGGACGCGCCCCCAGCGATGCTGGCGGACGCTTTTTCGGCCGACGGCATGGCCGTGTGGCAGCAAAGGCACATACCCCGGGATGGTGTTATTTATCGGGTGGAAATGTTGGGCGGGAAAGTACTTTACCGAGCCCGCGTGCCGGTGCAATCGGATAAGTTCGACTACTGTCTGGGGGATGCGGACCGCTCCATTGGTACCGAGTCCCTTGGGGGAGCGGTCACATTGGACCAGGCACCGGATATTATGCTGCGGGCGGATTTGGCGCGCATCTGCCGTGTGGCCGACATGGAGGTCGGCAGCGTGGAGTATCTGATTCCCCAAGGCGAAACGACAGCTTATTTCTTCGACATCAATCCGGTTTCCACCTATCACCCCAACGCAGCCGCCCTATTGGGTTTTAATCCCTTTGACAAATTGGCCGCATGGCTTAAAGCACAGGCCCGCCGGAGCTGAATCATATTCTGGACCCGCGCTATAATCACTGATACCCGGATTTTGATTAGGGATTTGATATACTCAAGACTTGACGACGAAGTGCACCGCCGCTTTCGACTCCGGCTTGACTTTCCGCCCCAGACCGATTACACCGCGGCCTTTCAGCTGGGCTCCTTTTCGCTTGAGAAGGACGCTTTTTTGGCCCTTGATCTTCATGATCGTACCGTTTGAGCTCTGGTCAATCAGGGTGAATTTTCCCTCGTTGAATTCAATGCGGGCGTGGGATCGGGAAGCCCGGTCGTTGTCGACCACCAAATCGTTTTTCTTTTGACGGCCCATGGTGGCAATGCGACGATTTTCATGCAGTGTGATGGTTTGGCCCTGATACGTTAATTCCAGAAGGTATTTGGTGGTCTGAATTTCGATTTTCTGAGTGGCCATCGCCGTCGCCGCCAGGTCATTCTCTTCCCAGACCACTTCATAAGTACCGAGCCCACCACTTTTTCCCTTGACCTTTGTATTGTCGATATAGCGTGTTGTGGACTGACGCTCGTGGGAGAGCAGTTTGACCGTGCTCTCAGTGGTGACAATCTGCCGCTGCCCGGCCAGGGCCACCATGCGGGAGGCTACATTGACCGCATCGCCGTATACATCACCGTCTTCCCGTATAACTTTGCCGAATTGTATCCCGATATAAAGATTGGGCGTTCCGAAGTCAGGGTTATCAGGAAAGGGCATATCATCCAAAGACAGGTTCATCTCCACAGCGGCTTCCACTGCGTCATTGGCGGTCGGAAATGCACACATGGTTTCATCCCCGATGGATTTGATCACGATACCCTGATATTTTTCAGTCACCTCTGAAAGAAGGGCTTTACTGGCATCAATCAGTTTTTTAGCGGTACTGTCCCCCAGAGTTTCATAGATGTGGGTGCTTCTCGCAATGTGAGCAAGCAGTATTGACAGATTTTCAGTTGTTTGCGCCATCTTGAGTTATTATCCTAACTAATAAAAAGTTCTTATTTTTAAAAGGTTGAACTACTTTACAAGTAGACGACCGAATCCGGTGGCCTTACCTATTGGAAGCTTGATAGAACTGTTACCTATTATAAAAAAAAACACTAGTTGTATGTCAATCTCGATTTTGTGGCCGGCCGGTGTGGCAATCAAATTTATCAACAGATTTAGCAGGTTATCTGGATTACGATAAATGGAAGGAGGGTTCGGCGTTATTGGTTATTTGTTACTGGTTATTAGAATACGAGGAGATCGATCTGAGCTCCGCTTGCTCTGCGCGGTCTGAAAGGCGAAGAAGAGTCTTCTGAACTCTGGCTTCAGATATTTAATGTCCTGAAACCATTGACCAATAACCAATAACTAATAACGCTGAATTCAATCTGTTCTCTGTTCTCTGTCATCTGTTCTCCGACCTCTGTCTTCTGTCCTCTGTCCTCTGACCTCTGACCTCTGTCCTCTGTCTTCTGACCTCTGTCCTCTGTCTTCTGTCCTCCGCCCTACTTTCCGAACGGGCAGTGCGGGTACACGCACTCCTCACAATCCATACAGAGCCCCCCGTGACCCAGAAAAGCCAGTTCGGCCTGGCCGATTTTCTCGCCGGCCAGAATTCGCGGCAACACCAGGTCCAGCACCGTAATACGATGATACAGCCCGCAAGCCGGTACACCCAGTAAAGGAATATCATTTATGTAGGCCACCAAAAACATGGCCCCGGGCAGAACCGCCGACCCGTAATACATCTCCGTGGCTCCGGCCTGGCGGATTCCCTGGCGGGTGACATCATCCGGATCAACGCTCATGCCGCCGCTCAGCATGAGCAAATCACAGCCACGCTCCAAATGAGCCTGAATCGCATTTGTGATCAATTCGGCATCGTCGGGGGCAAACGTGATATCTTCAACAGTGCAGCCCAGATCGGTCGCCTTTTTAGACAAAACCGGTGCAAATCGGTCTTCGATCAACCCGTGGTACACCTCGCTGCCGGTAATGACCAGGCCGACTTTGGCCTGTCGCAAGGCGTGGACCGAGAGCGTCGCCCCATTCTGCCGGGCGATAGCCGCCGCCCGCTCGATCGGCGTGCGCTTCATGATCAGGGGAATCGCCCGGGTAGCCGCCACTTGTTGGTCTTTTTTAACCAGGGTGTGATTGTGGAGCGTGGCACACATGACTTCATCAACCATGTTAAAGGCCGCCAGAGAGGCCGTATCAACGCTGAACAATCCGTCTCGCTCGGCTAAAAGTTTTATTTTGCCTTCCCGGGGGTCATCATCCCAGACGATACCTTCCCCTGCCAGCCCTTGGGCCAGCATAGCGGCGGCCTGATCTTCATGGATTTCATCTTCGGCCAGGTCGATGGCATAAAGGTGGTTTTTGCCCAGCTTTTGAAGATGGCACAGATCATCATTGCAGACCGTATGACCTTTGCGAAAGGCCGCCCCTTTGAACTCGCCGGGCCGTATTTCGGTAATATCATGGGCAAGTTTGGTCCCCACCGCATCTTTTAGCTTTACTTTTTTTAGCATCTCACTTCTCCTGTCGTCATGCTAGGCAGTCCATTACAAGCAGCTTCAATTTCTTGCAATCTTTTTGCCGTTGGCCGGCTGTTTAACACAGTTGAGCCTTTCCTGCTAGTCACAGTCACCTTGACTGATCTTCGGGTCCGTCCGGCCTTGCAAGGGTCCGAGCTCCGGTTTCCAATTCATATCGGGCCAGGTAATTTCGCGGGCATCGCGATAATAGGCATCATCTGTACAGGGTCTGCACAACGTACGTCCATCTTCAATCACTTCGCGCCGGTCGCGCACCACCTGTCCGCAGCGGAAACAGGTGGCTTTATAGCGCGTCGGTCCGGGCAGATCCTCATCGGGTATGGCAACCCTGACCTGTTGCACCCGAAACAACACACTGTCCGGCATCCGCTTATAAGCTTGCAGTTGCTGTGAATATTTTTGGCCTATTTCCGGAGCATAGGAAGACGCCAAGCTGCGCGCCTCCTCGGTGGATATCACCCGGTACGCTGCGCCGGTTTCAAGATTCATAAAAGTGGCCGCCATAATCCCGTAATCCATAAATTTCAGGGACCGACGTCCCAGTTTAACGCCGGTAACATGCGCGACGGCATCCGCCGTACAGCGGTCCATCTCCACATAGACAATCAGTTTTTTGATCTGGTCGTGGCGGGTGGGTTCATCCAGCCCGATGAGCCGGCAGCCCAGCATTGCCATGCGCACCCCGACCACCTGACCCGGACACAGGTGCCCGTGAGCAGTTGCCGAACTTTCCAAAAGTGCCTCAAATGGTTCCATGACCGCTGATATCCCTGGGTGGATGGTGTATTATCACATAAGATTTCAGATTTCGGGTGCCCCCGCTTGCGCTTCGCTCCAGACGGGATCGTAGACAGGTGTCAGCCTATACGGCAAAAAAACGGCCGGCCAAAACGAAAAAATAAACTTCTTAATGAAGTTGCATATGAGGTAAACCACGAAATACACCAAAAACACAAAAGCCAAAAAAAAGTTCAGTTCTCATTTTCGTGTCTTTCGTGTGGTTTGTGGTTCATCCAAATATAAAAGTTTAAATCCATATACTTTGATATAATTCAATACAAGTACACCTTTGATTTCCGAATTCCAACTTCCGAATTCCGTAGCCCCCTTATGTTAATGTTAACATAACTAAATGTAAAAAAAATGGCTGAGAACCTGTTTGCCAATATTTTGATAGCACAAATTGAGAAATCTGTAATCTAAAATTTTACGACTATAAATTTCATTATCTAAATTCGATATCCGGGAAAATGACTTAGATCAAAAATATGCAGCCAATACTAGGTGTTTTTAGAACTGCACACTGGCTGGCGGGGATAAACCCGCCACTTCAAATTAAGATTCATACAAGGAATAATTGGCTTCACTGGAAGCTACTAACCCAGGTGACGGCGTTTTTACTTATGTTCCTTTGCCTCAATATTATCAGGTCCCACAGGCGGCTGGGGTCTCTTCTTGAGCAGGCTGAAATAAAAGGTGCTGGATTCACCTTTGACGCTTTCGGCCCAGATCCTGCCGTCATGGGCTTCGATGATCGCTTTGCATATGGCCAGCCCCAGCCCGGTGCCCTCGGGTTTGTTGATGCCGGCCGACGGCACGGTGGAAAATTTCTGGAAAATGGTTTTCAGATGAGCTTCGGAAATACCGACTCCCTGGTCCCGGACACTCACGGTAGCATGCGTTTCGTTCTCTTCTATTCCTACCAGGATCTCCATATTCCGGTTGGAAAATTTGATGGCGTTTTCGATCAGATTGACCAGGACCTGTTCAATCCGCTCCAGGTCCATTTCCGCCAGAATATCGCCGGGATTTTCATAGGTGATGGTGATGTCTTTGTCCATGGACAAAGGGCTGATAATCTCGATGACTTCCTCAATCAAAACACTCAAATTGGCTTGATCGAAAGACCATTCGGATTTTTGAGCTTCTATTTTCGTATAATCAAACAGATCCGACACCAGGTGGATCAGCCGGGCCAGATTCTTGTCGATAATTTCAAGATAATTGCGATTGTCTTCCTTTTTTATGGTCCGGTTGAGGTAGTCGATGCCGCCGCGCACCACTGTCAACGGGGTTCGCAGTTCGTGGGACATGTTGGCCAGAAAATCCGATTTCAGCTTGTCCAGGGTCTGCAGCTCGCGATTGGCGTCCGACAGATCCTTGGTGGCCTGGGCAATCCGGTCCTGGAGCTGATCGCGGCCGATCGACAGGCTTGCGGCCATGTTGTTGAACCGCTGACCCAGCATTTCAAATTCATCACCGGTTTTGATGTCGACCCGGGCATCGAGGTTGCCCTTGCCGACCTCATCGGTCATGACCTCAAGGTTTTTAAGCGGTTTGATGATAACCCGGCGCGTCAGGAAAAACAGGGTAAAGATCGTCAAGAAGATGAGACCGGTTCCCGCAATAGCCAGTTTGACATGATTCTTGTTGGCGGCGGACATCATATCATCGATATTCAGAAACACGCTCAATCCTCCACGGACAGCGTTGACGGAATCCCCTTCCCGATTGTGACATTCCAGGCACTGCTTTTCCAGATAGAGCGGCACTATGTATTGAAAATATTGATGACCGCCGTTTTTGGCAAACCGAAACGTTTCATCCACTTTTTGCTTACGGAATAAATTGATGGCCTCCCGTTCGAATCCGTCCGGTTCATTTTCCGGGTTCAGCGGGTTTAAGCTGGCTAAGCGGAAACGGTAAAGATCCTGGCGGGTTGAATACTGGGACAATTTCCGGGTGACCATGGCCGGGGTAAAGCGCTGAAATTCACCATGGCTCGTTTGCACCTTGTCGTCGAAAAAGCAGGCAATATCCTTGGCGCCCGGGCTTTGAAGATCGACCAGCACTCCCCCGCTGTCGGTGACCCACTGGCGGGTCAGGACAATCTGGCGCGCCAGTATCCGGGCCTGGTTGACCACCTGTTCATCAGCCTGGGTTTTGTTTTGAAGGCCGGCCCAGGTGAAGATAACACCGAGGGTGGGGAAAATGATCAGAACGATACAAAGAAAAAATTTCCACTGGAGTGTAATATGAAATTTTTTCATGTCAAAACCTCCTGCGGGATCTAATTGCTACGGCCTGAACAAGATTGGAATCAGGTGCAGACAAAATCCGGATGGAATATTCAAGGTGTGATACTTGGTCGTATCTTAATATCCTAATTTCATCCGCGAGTCAATCGTTGTAAGAGTGATGTTAAATATGTAACAATTATGTTGCAGTTTGAAAATTCGCTTGCACATGAAACCGGGGAGTGCCAAAGTGAAGAAGCGGTGCAGGCCGTTCTACGGTATCCGGCCATCTTTGATAAGCATACAGAATGATATTAAAAATATCCGGCTAGGCGGATTAATCAAAAGAGAACCCGGTGGTGAAGTCTATGCCGAATGTGACCAAGACATCCAGCTATCGCATTCTCGTGGTTGACGATGACAAGGACATCGCCCAGACCATCAAGGGAAATCTGGAGTTGGATGGTTATGAGGTGCTTACCGCACTAGATGGACGCACCTGTCTGCAGTTGGCCAGGGAACGCCGGCCCGATTTGATAATACTGGATTTGAACCTGCCGGACATTGACGGCATCAAGGCCTGCCAGATCATGCGGCGTGAATTTGATTTCCCCATTATAATGCTGACCGCCCGCGATGGGTTATCCGATAAGGTGCTGGGGCTCGAATGCGGCGCCGATGATTATATCGTTAAACCTTTTAACTACTTAGAGTTGTCCGCCCGGATCAAATCCATCTTCAAGCGCCTTGAAAGAAGTCTCGTAAAAGATCATTTTGAATTCAAGGATTTTTCCATTCATTTCAAATCCCGCACTCTCCATCTGCGCGGCGCATTGGTGAAGCTGACCAAAACCGAATTTGACCTCCTGGCGTTATTTGTTTCCTATCCCGGCGAGGTGCTTTCGCGCGACTTCATCCAGCAGCAGATCTGGCGCGATTCGCAGCTTTATCAAAGCAGCCGGGCCGTGGATGTTCATGTCCAGCGTCTCAGAAAAAAAATTGAATCCGAAGTCGACAATCCGGATTATATTCATACCGTGGCGGGGGTGGGGTACAGGTTTGAGGCGGGATAGATGCGCCATGGGGCGCATCTATATGGTAAAAGGTATAAGGTATAGGGTGTAGGGTGGCCCCCGGGCATGGGGCAAAGAGCGCAGCGCATGGGGTAAAGGCGGAAGGCGCGCGGCATAAGGCTTTCGGCATTCGGTGTTCGGTATTCGGCTTTCGACGCACATTACTGGTTAGCTGGTTTAGGGTTTAAGGTATAGGGTATAAGGTTGAAGGTAGAGGGCGGAAGGCGCACAACTCACAGCTTAGGATGAACCGGCTTCGGGTTTTCAATCCGCAATCTGAAATCTGCAATCGAATAGATCCGCAATCCGAAATCTGAAATCCGCAATCAAATGGATCCGCAATCTGCAATCGAATAGATCCGCAATCCGCAACAGATTGGGACCCAGCATCAAGTGTCGAGTATCGAGCATCCAGAATCGAGTATCGAGCATCCAGAATCGAGTATCGAGCATCCAGAATCGAGTATCGAGCATCCAGAATCGAGTATCGAGCATCCAGAATCGAGTATCGAGCATCCAGCATCAAGTATCGAGTATCGAGAATCGAGTATCGAGCATCCAGCATCCAGTATCGAGCATCCAGAATCGAGTATCGAGCATCCAGAATCGAGTATCGAGCATCCAGAATCGAGTATCGAGCATCCAGAATCGAGTATCGAGCATCCAGAATCGAGTATCGAGCATCCAGTATCGAGCATCCAGAATCGAGTATCGAGCATCCAGAATCGAGTATCGAGCATCCAGAATCGAGTATCGAGCATCCAGAATCGAGTATCGAGCATCCAGTATCGAGCATCCAGCATCAAGTATCGAGCATCCAGTATCGAGCATCCAGTATCGAGTATCGAGAATCGAGTATCGAGCATCCAGTATCGAGGAAATGATGGTTAAATTAGGACTCAGATCCAGCTACTGGATCGTTGATGAGGACGGCAATATCATCATCGGCAAGGGCCGGGCGGAAATTCTGAAAAATATCGAACGCACCGGCTCCATCAACCAGGCCGCCAAGGTCATGAAGATGTCCTACAAGGGAGTTTGGAGCAAGATCAAAGCTACCGAAAAACACCTGCAACAAAATATCGTGCATGCCGACCGCAAGGAAGGCACCCGCCTGACCCGCCGGGGCAGACAACTGTTGGAGCAATACAAAGATCTCGAAAAAAAATGCATGGCCTCGGATGACGCAATCTTCAGCAAAATTTTCAAATAGTAATTAATCCGCCTCTGAAATTAGAATAACTAACAAAATTCAGATTTCGCAACTTGTATTTAAAATGAGGCTACTTTCTTGGATATTATCTATGTCTTTTTGAGCCAAACTGAGGGATTGAGGGATTAAAGGATAAAATCAACAAATTAAAAGAGATAGAATTCCTTCAATTCCTCAATTCCTCAATTCCTCAATCCCTGAATTTGATAACCAGAAGAAAGTCTTATATTGCAGCGGCGGCGGATTAATTAGATGTTACAACTTTTACAATATTGTGGCTTGATGGATTCACCGTCTAATGACATATTGAGTGCGGTGTAATCTCCCCGGCGTTGCCCTTGGAATCCATGCGGTTACAACTTTCGCACTCACTCACTCTGGGCTGATATCATGCGCCTGTAAATTTTTAGGAGGCAATCGGTGAAATCAACCTACAAATCACATGTCATCCGTATCGTGCTCGCACTGTTGCTCTTTGCGGTGGTCGGCGGGATCGGCAAGTATCTTTTGACACCGGAATCATTTGGCAAGTACGGCCACTATCGGGCTGATGCCATCGAGGAAGAGGCCAACCGGGAAATACGTCATTGGACCAACGCTTCCTGTATGGCCTGTCATGAGCACGAAGGCGGGATCCATTTGACGGGGCTTCACAAAACGATTTCCTGCGAATTTTGCCACAGCACTTATGCCGATCATGTCCGGGACGGCAAGAAGGTGGCCGTGATGCCGGTCAAAAAAGACGAGGAGATTCGGATTTTGTGCCTGCGGTGCCACAACCGCGCCATCCAGGCCCGGCCCGAGCAGGTGATAAAAACCGTGGTCATGCCGGAGCATCTCGAGAGTCAGCAGGTCAAGCTGACCCACCTTTGCAATCAGTGCCACAATGTTCATGCACCGTTAAAATATATCAACCGGGCGAAAGAGATCGTTGGTATGCAGGAGAAGACCTAATGGACAGCATTAAATCTGAACTGAACAAAGACCGGCGTCAATTCATTAAAAATGTCCTGAAGGGAACCATTTCCGGCTCACTGCTGCTGGTTATCCCGGCCGGTGCCGATATTCTAAATATGCCGGAGCAGATCGGCGGAATTCGCGACAAAGAATGGGAGATGTCCAAACAGAACTTTGCGTTCATTGTCGATATCACCGTTTGTATCGGATGCGGTTCCTGTGTCGTGGCCGACACGCGCGAATACCAGGTGCCGGAGGGCAACTATCGGACCTGGGTGGAACGTTATCTCAAAGACTTCGACGATGAAATCTACGTGGATTCGCCCAAGGGCGGCTACGACGGCTATCAGGCTCCCCGCGAGGATCTGGACAAGCCGATCCGGGACACGTTTTTCGTGCCGAAACTGTGCAACATGTGCAAGGATCCATCCTGCGTTCAGGTCTGTCCGGTAGGGGCCACCTTCCGATCACCGGACGGCTTTGTTTTAATTGACGACAAGCGTTGTATCGGATGTGCCTATTGCATTCAAGCCTGTCCGTATTCGGTGCGTTTCCTCAACCCTAAAACCCACATGGCCGATAAGTGCAGCTGGTGCTATCACCGGGTCCGCAAGGGGTTGCTGCCCGCCTGCGTCAGTGTGTGCCCCACCGGTGCCCGGAAATTCGGGGACTTGAATGATAAAAAGTCCGAAGTATATGAAATTTTGAGCGGTCCGGGTGTTCTGACCGTCCTTAAAAAAGATATGGGCAACTATCCTGCACTCTATTACAGGGGACTTCGTAGGGAGGTGGTATAATGGATCCGTCTAACTTTGTGTTTCCCAATGACCTGCATGTGCACTGGAGTATGATGATTGCATTATACCCCTATATTACCGGGATTGTGGCGGGTGCCTTTATCGTATCATCGCTATACCATGTGTTCAAGGTCGAAGTGTTAAAGCCGATATCACGCTTTTCACTGCTGTTTGCCCTGGCCTTTCTGGCTTTTGCCACCCTGCCCCTGCTGCTGCACCTCGGTCGTCCGGAGAGAAACTTCAACATCATGTTGACCCCCAGCATCTCTTCGGCCATGGCCGGCTTCGGCTACATCTATACGCTTTACGGCATTGTATTGCTGCTCGAAATTCTGTTCATCTATCGCCCCACCCTCGTCAGGCTCAAGCAGGAGTCCGGCGCCCTGATGAAACTCATCTATACCCTGTTGACTTTTGCCAGCGATGATGTTTCCCAGCGGTCCCTGGATCTTGACCACAAAATTATCAAGTTTTTAGCAGCCATCGGCATTCCCATGGCATGTGTGCTGCATGGCTACGTGGGCTTCATTTTCGGGGGGGTTAAGGCCAATCCCACCTGGGCTACCCCGCTCATGCCGGTGGTATTTTTGCTGTCCGCCTGCGTTTCGGGTATAGCCGGCATAATATTCGTCTACTGCTTGATAAAAGGAATCCGCAAACAACCCGTCGATATGGCATGTTTGCGCACCTGTACCAATTATCTGGCAGGGTTTTTCGTTATCGCTTTTACCTTTGAGATGTTGGAGGTCTTTTCTCACGCTTACCTGCGAACCTGGTATCACCACTCGGTTGAAGCACTCCAGCTGGGGCCTCTTTTCAATTCTTTCTGGGTGTGGCAGGTCGGGATATTATCGATCGTGCCGCTGCTTTTGCTGGGATACCTTTGTCTGACCCGGGTCAGGGATTCCGTCTACCGCATTTTGGCCCCATTGGTGGGTTTGCTGCTGCTGATGCAGGTGATGTTTATGCGTTGGAACGTAGTAATCGGCGGCCAGCTAATGTCCAAAAGTCACCGCGGGTTCACGGAGTTTCACCCGGAATGGATCGACCGCGAGGGCATCATTGCCGTGCTGGTGGTGATGTCGCTGCCGTTGATTTTACTCTGGATTCTCAGCAAGATATTTCCTTTCTGGATGGACGATGACGCGGGAACTGACAGGGGACTGCCGGCTGATATTGAACACTGAGCCCTAATTGAGAAAAAAAGGGTCATGCTCAATTGTTTTTTAACTCAATTGAAGTAACGTTTTGCTAAACGAACTAAACTTAAACTTAAGCAACCATGCATCGAAAATCGTTAAGAATTAGAAGGGAGGTGGTGCACTGCAATTGTTTGACCGGAAGCGTTTCCATGGGGTCCGGCCGAGAGGCGGCAACTGCTTTGCAATAGCCGGCTGCGGAACCCTAAATTTTTTACCGTGTCAAAAATTTATCTAAGGAGGTAAAAAGATGTATTTGATTCGATCGGCATTTATTGTGCTTATCATGGGATTTTTTGCAGTCGGGACCGCCCTGGCAACGACCCAGGCGTCCTTTGACGTCAAAAATCCCAAAAACCAGGAAATCAACAAAAAGTGCATCATGTGTCACTTGAAGGAGAACAAATCACTGGTGTTCCAGTGGGAAAATTCACCCCACGCAGCGGCCAAAGAAGGCCAGGTCGCCTGCTACACCTGCCATGCGGCGGATGAAGGCGACGAAATGGGGTACCAGCATGAGGGCGCCTTTATCAAGGCCATCCTGTCGCCGAATGACTGCGGCCGATGTCATGAACCCCAGACCAAGGAAATGGCGGTTTCCCATCATGCTACGGCCGGTGAGATTATGGCCTCATTGGACAACATGCTGGCCGAAGTTGTCGGCGGTATGCCCACCAACAAGGGCAACATGTCCAGCGGCTGCTGGCAGTGCCATGGATCCGTTGTGGCGCTCAAACGCGACAAAGACGGCAACGTTTTGCGCAGCAAAACCGATGCACCTCAGATGGATTACAACACCTGGCCCAACACCGGTATCGGCCGCATCAATCCGGACGGCACCAAGGGCGTGTGTGTGGCCTGCCACTCCAAGCATTCATTCCGGGCTTCCGTAGCCCGGCAGCCCGAGAACTGCGGCAAATGCCACCTGGGCCCCGACCATCCCCAGAAAGAGATCTATGAAGAGTCCAAACACGGCATTGCCTTTTACTCCGCGCAACGGGGCGAAGGCCGCAATGCCATGAATATTTTAAAGGACGGCAAATGGGTTCTTGGCGATGACTACTATACCGCCCCGACCTGCTCGACCTGTCACATGGGCGCCTTCATAAAATTAAACGGTTCCGTCGCTAAGAGCAGCCACAATGTCGGCGACCGCATCTCATGGAACCTGCGGGCACCGGTATCCAACAAGCTGAACCGGGTAACTTTCACGGATGGCTCGGTAACCGATATTACCGGTGAAATGCCGCCGCGGCCCGGCCAGAAGGCCAAATCCAAGACTTACGTGCGCGAAGGTGACAAGCTGAAAAAGGTGATCGCCGAGAAAACCATTAAGGATGTGGTCACCTGGAAGCAGCGCCGTGCCGTTATGCAGGAAGTCTGCAAATCCTGCCATGGCATTAATCAGATCAAGGATTTTTACCTGCAGTTTGACGATCTCGTCTATCTCTACAACGACAAGTTCGCCAAGCCCGGCGTGGCGCTGGTTAACGAGTTGAAAAAAGACAAGATCTGGGAAAATACCGGCTTCCAGCACAAGATCGGCTTTACCTGGTTTGAAGTCTGGCATCACGAGGGCCGTCGCGCCCGAATGGCGGTGGCCATGCATGCCCCGGACTACACCCATTGGCACGGAATGTACGAAATTGCGCGCAATTTCTACAATGAGTTCCTGCCTGAAGTCCAGGAATTGGCGGATCATGCCGGCCAGGGTGAGAAATATAAAAAGCTCATCGCCGACCTGTTAGCCAAGCCCGAGCACATTTGGACCCGTACCGGCGGAAGCGCCGAAACCATGAAACTCATCGAGGAAGAACAGAAACTGCGCTATAACCAGTAAGCGTGTTCTTTGCTGAACGATCCATTTCAGACGGCAGTCCGGTTGACAAATCGTTCCGCCGTCTGATACGGCCTTGGCAAGCGTTCACGGGTTCAGAGGTTCAGAGGTTCAAGGTTCAAAGGTTCAGAGGTTCAGAGGTTCAAAGGTTCAAAGGTTCAAGGTTCAGGGGTTCAAGGTCTATAGGTTCAGAGGTTCAAAGGTTGGAACCGACGAGCACCGTTCACCATATACAGCTATTTCCGGCATACTCGGTTTACCCACGGGGTGACGGCTTTATAAATATGGTGAAGACAGAATTCCTTTGATATGGGTTGTTCTGGAGGTTTTTCGACCCGAAAGGCTCAACCTATAGAGCCTGCGCATAAACTTAAAATTGATCAGAATAAATTACAAAATTGTAGGTCCAACATTTTAAATTTGGTCAATGTTCTTTGAAAAATTGGTTAAAGCAGCAATCTGCTGTGCTTCAGGTTA